>Ga0193709_1000407_pt1 | contig 15537 bp, 15 predicted proteins | sample H3c2metaG_FD_160571 | JGI IMG/M metagenome (GOLD analysis project Ga0193709, IMG submission 160571) | Soil microbial communities from a riparian zone of the East river system, Colorado, United States - H3c2 | ecosystem: Environmental > Terrestrial > Soil > Riparian zone | place: USA: East River... | reverse complement strand
CAATTCTGGACTGTCACGGCAGAGGTCGCGAGTTCGAGTCTCGTCGTCCCCGCCATTCTTTCTAAAAGAGTTAGGAGTGATTTGGAGTCAAAAAATCCAAACGCTCCAACCCACAATTCAACCCACAACTACTGCACCATCGCCGTCATTCCTACCGCGCTAAGGAACTCGCCTTGGGCTGCCCGTGTTTCGTCGCTGTCTTCCTGGGTGTAAAGATCGAGCGTCGTTTGAATCTTCGAGTGACGCAAGATACCCTGCACGGTCTTCGGTTCGACTTTCGCCTTGTTCACGAGCCAATTGCTTAAGCTGTGCCGCAAGTTGTGAAGCCCGAACCTCTGGCCGTCCTCGATCTGCACACCGGCCGCTTTCGCTGCCGGTCGGAGATAGTCAGCGACAAAAGTAGAAGCATAGAGCGGCTTTTTGCCCTTGGTCCTCATCGACGGGAAAACAAAATCCGTTGGCTTCACATGCGGCGTCTGTCTTTGCCACGCGCGAAGATGTCCGGCGAGAACCGGATGCAATGGAACGTAACCATCGGATGCATCCGTCTTCGTTTCCCCGTCTTCCCCTTTGGCCCACCGCTTGGAAATCCGAATCCGGCCTTCTCCCCACAATATGTCGCTCCAGCGTAGCGCCAGTATTTCGGACGAGCGCAGCGCTGTCGCCGCGCAGGTGAGTACCAGCGCGAAGTGCAGCGGAGACGAAAAGGATTTGAGAATGGCAAGCGTTTGACTGGGGGAAATGATGATCGCCCGGTAATTAGACTTGGAACGCGTCTCGACGTGCTGAACAGGATTCTTTGTGACGCGTTCGTGCCGGAATCCGATCTTGTAGATGCGAAGCATGATGCCCCGTATCTTCGAGATGGTCGTCCAGGCAAGTCCGTCTGCTTCGTTAAGCGACTTCAGCCATCTCTGAATCTCGAGTGGCTTGATATCGTCCGCGATGTTCTCGCCAAAACGCTTGATGAGGTAACCGCGAACGTAGTGCTCAACAATCGGGATGGTGTTTGCCGATTTCGGGCGCACCGCATCGGCGCCGAAATCAGCCTTTAGGTAATACTCCGCAAGAAATCGGAATGAGACGCGGACAGAAGCAGAGGCATCGTTGATCCGCATTCCAAGGCGAAGCCGATCAGCTTCCCGCAATGCATCGTCCTCCTTTGGGAAGTTCTGGACGAGGCCGATGGGAGCGGTATTTTCCACCCGCTTTCCTTCCGCGTTCGTGACCCGGTAACGCAACACCCAGGTCTCTCCTTCCTTGCGACGTACTTTCTTGAGTGATCCTCGCTGATAAGCCATAGTCCTCTTTTCAGCGGGGACTGCCGGAATCGATCGTACATGGTTTCGGCAGTTTTTTGGTGAGGATCTCGTTGCGCGGAACAGAGTCCGCTAATTCCGACAAGCGGAAGACCCAGATTTTGCGCTTTCGTCCGGTCCCAAGGGGATACGCTCCGACGATTCCCCTGCGGGCAAGTTCCAGCAAATAACGGCGCTTGACACAAAGAAATCGCGCCGCGTCGTCTGCAGAAACAAACGGCTCCGGGATGGCGCATACGGAGGAAACGGCATTGTTGTGAGCGGACATAGGTCACTTCCTTGCTTGCTTAGCTTCGCGCATCGCGTTCGGTGAGCACTTGAAGGCTGTCATGCCTGGAGTCTCCGGTTTGGGGCGTGCCCGCGCCCGTGCCGTGCGGCGAGTGCCGCAATGCGGCTTTTGCTTTCTCAACGGTGTACCGGGCGTAGTTCGAATGCTTCTCCTCGCCACGGTAGTCGGCGATTCTGCAAATCACATCTTCAGGGTCGTCGCCGCGGGCGAGGGCGCGTTTCGCATAGGCCCAATCCTGTTCGGATTGGCTCTTGTGATCGCTAGGGATGGACCGTCTGCGTGTGTGATCCTCGCCCAGGTGTCGCGGCGTTTCGGGCGAGTCATCCGCAATGGCGAAGTCGCGGGGCGTATGGACCCCTGCGCTTTCATGTCGTGCCTGTACGATGAATTCTTCCGACAGCTTTTGATTGGCGAATCCAGGCAAACGGAGCACACGCGTCGAGTCAGTAGCTGCCGCGTCGCCTCCAAATTGGTTCGCAAGGCCCCGTAAAAGAGCTTCTGCGTCTTCCTGACTGAAACCACTCACTTTCCAGACGACTTGATGCTTGCCGGGCGAGGTATCGAGAACAAAGTTTGGTGCCGGGACTGTGGGTGAGTCGCGAATCGCTTCAAGGGATTCGTCGCCCTTCCGGTCGAGGTCAAGATAGACGTGGCGGATATCCGCTATATTGTCTTTCGTGCGGTTGTAAGCACTCTCTTTGATCGGATTCATTCCGATAAAAGCGTCCGAACCTGCGGCGTTCTGGCCTGCGAGCCATTCTTGAAACTCGGGGCTCGCTATCGTTGCGGCCTTGGCGATTCGTTGAACCGTCTTGCCGTTGCCGCGATTTCGCACAAGGATTGCGACGTTATCAGTGGGCTCGAACAGCTCTCGGACGTATTCGGAAGCCGAGAGCGATTTCGGTGTAAATGCGCTGTCCCGTCTCATGACGACTCCCGTTTCGCTTGAAAGATGGCACCGTAATCGAAAAGGTCCGCGTCGGGATCGTAGCTGTTGATGAGGAGCACTTCCGAGATGTACCGCCGTCCGGGCCGGCGTTCGACATGGACGACAACGTTGAGCGAATCCGCGATGTTTGTCTTGATCGAGCGGTAAGGTAATTCCACACCGCTCTGCAGGACACAACTCGTGAACCGCGCAAGGCCTTGCTGCGCGGAGTTTGCATGGATAGTCGAGAGCGTGCCCGAATGCCCGGTATTGAGAAGTTGCAGGAGATCGAAGGCTTCGCCGCCCCGAACCTCTCCCAGCACAATGCGATCGGGGCGATGGCGGAGGGCGGCTTTGAGGAGATCGCGAATGGCTACCGCCGGAACGCCATTCTGTTCACGGCGGGCCTCAAACCGGACGAGGTTTTTCTGCGGCAGTTGAATCTCGGCGGTGTCCTCGATGACAAGCACCCGCTCCTCCTGCGGAATGTATTTTCCGAGAATCGATAAAAGTGTCGATTTTCCTGAGCCGGTAGAACCGGCGATAAGGATGTTCTTGCGGGCGAGTACGTAGTCTTCCAGGTGGTTCGCGAGGGGGCGATCAAGAGTTCCAGCTCGAATCAGGTCTTCCATCTCGAAATGACGGGTGGTGTTGAACTTGCGTATGGTGAGCGTCACCCCTCCCAAGCTGCACGGTGGGATTACGGCGGCAACACGACTGCCGTCGGGAAGTCGCGAATCGAGAATCGGTTTTGATTCCGAGATGTCATCGCCGAGACGCCGGGCGATATTCTTGACGGCGACCATAAGAGACCGTTCGCCCAAAGACACACCGGGAACTTGCTGAAGGAAGCCCTCCTTTTCGATGAAAACATGGTCGGCGCCGTTGACCATGACCTCGCTGATCGAATCGTCGAGGATCAGATGCTCGATGGGCTTCAAGAAAGGCAGGATCATTTCGAATCCGTTCATCACAACACCCCTTCCGCGAGCTGCTTGAAATACGATTTGTTTGGGTCGTTGTAGTAGGGCTTCAAGTAACAAAACGTGGGCGGGGCGGGGTTGAGCCCGTCATAGGCCGCCGTGATGGACTGCGCGTTTCGCAACTCCATAAACGTCTTCATGTCGAAGCGGAAGTCGCTATGGGTGTTGTAGCTTTTGGCGGCAATGATGTTGGCTTTGTGAGAAAGCGCTTTTCCAGTGAGCCAACTGACCTTCGTGTCGTGTCCACTTTCCGACAAGCTGTAGCTGACTTTAAGCTGGTCTTCTTTCCCGCAAAGGTCGCTCGCCGTCCGCGCCGAGAAGTCGTCCGATAGCGTGAGGAAAATCTTTGTACGAAAGGTTTGGAGTAGGGTGCGCCAGCTATCGCCCGGCAGCGCGGATTTGAGCGAGCTGATGCTTTGCGTGGCGACGATGGGGATGCACTTGGGTTGACGAGAGAGACTGAAGAATCTCTCGTCGCCAATCGGGTCACTCTCGCCAACCGTGGCGAAGTGCTGATACTCGTCGCAGAGAAACAAGACTTCGCGGAAATGGCGCTCGGGGTGAGCCTCCATCTCGGGAACGCGATTGAGCACGGCGCGTTCGAAGTCGAGCTTCATCATGACTCCGAGAGCTCTCGCGAGGCCCGCGTTCATGCCGATAGGAAAATTGAGTGCGCAGATCGCACCATGTTCAATCAACCAAGAAAACGATGGCAGGGGTCTGCCGAGTTGGTGGTTGGCGTTCTTGTCGGGGTCGTAACACTCCTTCTTCGGACAGAAAACCCTCTTCACTTTCGGGTTGTCGTCGAACAAGGAAAGAAAGACGGAAACGCCTTCGACGATGGAGGTGCGGAGCTTCGGCTCGATGCGCTTCCAATCGTCGTTGAACCAGCGCTTCACTGCCTCCAATTGTTCGAGCCTATCGGGGTCGGCCTGAGAGGGGTCGCGGACGGTGCGAGCCTCGGAAGGAATGCCTCGCCTCTTCAATATGTCGCGCAGTTCAGGCGTAGCGAGCGCGAGATAGGCATCTTCCTTTTCCTGGAGCGCGAAGCCAAGCCCGGTCAGATCGGCAGTCCGCTCGCCGTATATCTTCGGTGTGACGGCCACGTAGTGGCGTCCCAGAATAATGTCCTCGGCTTCTTCAATTCTTTCTTCGAGAAGGGGCGGCGAGATCGCACATTGATAGACATCGAAAAAAGTGACGTAGTCATAGGCAACCTTGTGAAGAAGGATGATGAATTTGACGAGATTGGTGTACGCCTGCTGCCAGAACGGCTCCTTCCCCCGTCCGAAAAGATTGTTTAAAAGGGATGCGATGTTATACGCAAGCGCGTAGGCGTCGAGGTCATTGTGAAGCGGGTTGTAGCGGTAGTCGGAATCGAGGCTGATTTCGATGTAATCCTCAGCCCGACCATGCCGCGTCAGAATTTGATGTACCTTGCGGCAAAAATCGCCCTTCACTTCGAGAGTCAGACCGCCGATGCGCTTCTCTGTGTCATCGGCTTTGTAGGCCAGAATCTGCTCCGCGAAGGGGTACATTGCACATGAGCTTTTTCCACTGCCAATTGCTCCCAAGATCGCAATTCCGGTAAACAAACCGCGGTCGGGAATGGTGAGCCAATGGGGAGCCTTGGCGGGCACCGGCTTGCGCGGATTGTGAACTTCGCCGACGACGAGGTACAAGTCATCCCGCTTACGGGGATCGGGATAAAGCGGGAGGTGTCCCGCCGTAATGGTCTGGCGACCCTTGAGCGTGAAGATGTAGAGCCCGGAGAGGAGGGTTGAGCAGATCAGGTACGGTGTGGTGAAGAGAAGCGTGTAATAGATGTACTTGAAGCTCAGGAAAGCGTGCGGGGCACGCATCGCAATGACATGCAGAAAGACGTGCTGGTCGGGAAACGGGCGCGTGTAGAAAAGGAACGCGCCCGCGGCCATCGCGAGAATGGCCGAGATGAAGCCCCGCGATTCGAGTGCCCGGTGCATCAGCCCCTCGCTCGCGGTTCGCCGGATTGTTCCCTACCGTTACTGGCAGACTGTGCGGCGCGGCGGTCGTCACGCCACTTGCGGTAGTCCTGATCCCGCCACAATTTTTTCAGGACGCTGTTGACGACATGGTCCGGGCTGCTCTCGATGAAACGGGAATAGTCTTCGAGGAGTTGGTTGACTGGCTCTTCGAGTTTCACTTCCCGGGTCATGAGGCCCGGCGCTTTCTTAACGATGGGCATGGTGTTCCTCCGTTGGGTTTGTGGTCTTCATCCGAAACTCTGTCACCGTGGGAAAAAAGGCCGGCACGATCCGTCGTGCCGCAGGGCGGGAGCGACCCCACGAAACTTTTGGGCGGCTGGGCCGCAAAAAAGTGGGGTCGCTCCCGCCCGATTTGGCGTTTTTTCCACGGTGACTTTCTTCTCTTGGCATTTCGTATTTTTCCCACTTCCAACGACTTCGGAGCTTCTCAGGGTGAAGAGGTTGGCAATTTCCGAGGTGCAGAGCGTAATTCTTACGTTCTTCACCCGACTGCTGCCGTATTCACCTCACCAGCGGGCATACGGCTTATGAGAAACGTCTCAAACTCGACTTTGCGTTCGCGGTCATCTGCTCCGAGTTCTTGCCGAACGCCGCTCTCGCTGACGCGGCCATTCATCCAGCCGCGATATAACGTTTCGAATCTCTGGCCGCCAAATCTGCTCTTCGCGTGATTGCGGAAGATCAGGTCCGCATCGCTCACTGCTGCATACCGCTTTTCTTCCCACGATTTGCGCACACGGAAGTACCGAAGCAGATCGCCAGCGATGTCGGACTCCAGCGGAATTTTCACAAGCGAATGAAAGATTTCCGTGGCTTTGCCAAAGTGCAAATCCGCCCGAGACGCGTAGACCAAACGGAACTGCGAAAGCTGACGAAACAGCGGCAGATAACTTTCCAGATGGTGTACGAAATCCGCAAAGGCCGCCCCACCGTCATGGATGTAGGTGAAGGTCACCACAGGTGAGGGGGGGCGAAAGAACAACGGAAACTTATCCACGAAATAGCGAACCGAAGTGCGGGCGGTCCTGCGGCCGAGGTAGAGGCGGACCGGAAGATAGTGCTTCTCGATGCTCAATGCATCGCAGAAGAAGCGAACCTTTTCAAGCTCGGTTTCAAGATATTGGTAGCCCTGGTTGAGGAGCACAAAATCGAGAATGGCGATGCGGCGTTTGATGAAGTCCAGTTCGTGAGCGCGCCGATTGCGAAGATTCTCCCTTTCAATTTGGCGATAGAGCCGGCGCGAGAAAAGGTGGTACACCACACCGCTTTGCGGGAAACACTCGATCCGGGCATGCCGCTTGCCCTTGAGCCGATTCCAAAACGTTGTGGTCCGCTTGCCCCAATGAGCGCCCGTAAACGCGAGGAACTGACGGGCAGCGAAATAACCGGAATGCGTGGCAACAATGTAGAGAAAACGGGCCTCTTCCTCCGTGTAGCCGAGGGCTTCGAGCGCAGCGAGATGAGCTGGTGCGATGTTCATAACGTGAGGAATCCGGCGGTGATTTCGCGTTCATCCAAGATGCGCCGCAGACGGGACGCATCTTCCGGGCGGCTGTAGAGCGAGAAGCCAGCCGCTGCCTTTTCCGCCACAGCCTTCGGGCGATATTCGCGTGTCGCGAGTTCAAGGTCTATGTGGCGAACTTCCATCTCGACGGTTTCATACTCAACCCGCAAATCCGGGACGGGAATCTTGCCGTTGACGAGTTGGAATCCGTGTTTTTGGGCGATTTCGGTTTTGCGGTCTTCGTCGTCGCGATCCGTGCCGAGTAAAGCGAGATCCCGATTGAGATTCTCTTTGAGTTCGTAGTCGAGCATGACCCGGATCGGTCGGCCTCCGGCGTCTTCGATGCGTGCGGCTTCTTTCTGATAGAGGCGGTAGAGATCGGCATCGTGTGTGACTTCGCGGGGTTTTAGTAGTCCGTGGTAGACAGCTTGGTCATCGGGGAGTTGATTCGAGCGCGTCAAGAGGCGGTGGCCGGTTTTCGTGAGCGTTATGACTCGAAGCGATTTCTTCTGCGAGATTTCGACGTTCTTGCCAGTGAGCAAACCCTGCTTCCGAAGATGGCGGATGTGGCTCTCCATTCGGTCGCGATCTCCCCGGTAGGCGTACTTCGCAAGGTCGGCTACCGCGATGACGCGGAATTTGCCTACTTCCTTGAGAGAGTGAAGCTCGGAATCGCGGAGCAGATATGCGCGATCTCTGACGTAGTAGGCGCGTTGAGAATCGCTGCGTTCGGCGTTCTCGTAAGGATGTTCGCGAGGCTCGGTGGTTGGAGCACGGTCGGGCACCTGGGCGGCGGTCTCCCTCGCATCTCCCGCATCCGTACGTGCGGGAGTGCGCCCTCGTGCGGAGCGCCGCGGCGCAGTCTCGCGGGCGTCCTGCGGATCGTAGGAAAAGGCGTCACGCGACACTACTTCATCTCCTCTTCACTGACGGGAACTGGCATGTCGACCTGGCCGACGTTGAACTGTTTGTCGAGGTGCGAGAGTTTGCGCCCAGTATTCTTCAGGAAAAAGCGCCGGCCGAGAGCCAGAGCCAGGCCAAACAGATTCACGGAGAGCACGGCTAAGAAGATCAGGATGATGTCGCCGTAGGAGTGGAAGAGCACGGCCTTGTAGCGGGCCATGAATTTCAACTGGTCGAGCAGCCAGAATCCATATGCCAGCAAGATAACGATGGTGAAAAGCAGGGCGTTGGCGACCATTGGCTGACCTCTTAGGTAAGCAGATGTCTGGAGAGGGTCGTTGTTTGAAAATGAAGGACTGCGCGGAGCGGACGGGAAGCGTGAAGCAACGAAGGCCCTCCCGAAGCGCGTCTGGTGTGTCGAGGATGGAAGCCGCTGAGATGGGCTGTGGCGGGGGAGAGGAAGGAAACCACCCGTGGGAGAAAGGAGGGACGCGCGGAGGTTGGGCCGATGTTGCCAGGCGATCGTCCGCGACCTCTTGGGTTTGCGTTGTGATCCGGGCGGTCATTTGAATGCCTGATCTTCGCGGAAGTAGGTGATGGTCATTCCGAGCGGGTTGATGGGAATGAGTTCATTCGGTACCTGGGATTTGAAAACAAAGACGAAGTTTGCGGTGTAGAGATCGCGCTTCAGTTCGCTGTGGTCGGCGGGCGAATAATAGACCATATAAAAGTCCACCCGCGCGCGGTAAGGCGGGTTCTGCATCTCTTCGAGCGCGACCTTCTTCACGTCTATGTCGATCTCGGGCGCTGCCGTATTGGTGATGAATTTCTTGATGATGTCGTCTTTGCGGTAGGCATCGAGAATCCCATCGGCCAGTTTCCCGTCGAGGAAGTACAGCGACTTCGAGAAATCGTTCTGAATCGTGTAGCGATTGCGGCGGTAGTAAAGCGCGCAAAACTGCGACAGAAAATACTTCGCTTCGGCGTCCTGGGGCTTGTATTCGAAGTTGTGGTAATTGATGGCCTCGGCGCGTCCCAGATCGTTAATGCGGATGACGAGGGGACGGAAGTTTTGGAACGTGCGAATCGTTCGAAGATCGATCAGCGCGAGCGCGACGCAAACGAGCGCGAGCAAGGCGAGAGCGATTTTGAGATAGGTGTTGGTCACCATCGGGTCACCATACGATTCGAGGTACAGCCGTTTCGCGTTTTCGAACGTGGCATCGCGATTCATAACAACTCCCGGGCAGCGGTGCCGGCTGCCGCAGCCGGAGCCTCAAGCAAGGCGGCGGAGGAGCCTCCTGCCGTGCCGCTGAAAATATGATTTGTGAGGGTGGGTATCTTGAGAAGGGTGTAGATCGAGGCGAGAAATGTGATGAAGAGCACCGGAAACCAGGCAATCAGCTGGACGGTGGAAAGTGTCCCTGCGGGCGGGAGGCGAAGAGCGCCCACCATCAGATTCCCAATGATGAAAACGACTGCTGCGGCGATCACCTGATAAAAGGCGTATTGGATGAAGCAACGAAACCAACCCCAGAAAAGCCATTCCATCTTCGGAACAATAAAGAATGGAACAAAGATCGGACCGACCAATACGCAAACGGCCGTAGCGATGAACCCGTAGGCAATGACGACTAATGCGACGGCCTGAGCTGCGGCAAGTAAAATGGTCACAATGACGTAGATCGCGGTGCCGAGGATGTCGCCCCAGGTTGGCGAGTCCAATCGCGATTCGAAGTCCGCGACGCTCTGGATGATGGTTTGGAGTTGCGCCTGGTCAATCTGGCTGGACAGGTATTGCGTTTCGTTCGTGACCAGGTTGTGGAAGCTAACGCCAACCCCAGGAATCGGCGTGCTGTAGTAGTTGACCATCGCAAACCCGAAGCTGATGGTCAAAAGCAGGCTCGCAAAGTTGTCGAAGTGAAATGGATGCTTGCCGCTCGCCGAGGACAGAGCCGACTTGATGCCGTACCACGCCACAAGGATAGTGGCGAAGGAACGAAAAAGGTTCTGGCCCATCGCGTCGAAGAAACCGAGGTTCTGAGTGAGGAGATTGTTGATCGCCTGAAAGATGTACTGCAGATAGTCGGTTTGCACGGCCGTCAGCTCCTTCGACGCAGGGCATCGTTCTCCGCACGCTTACGGCATGCGGAAGGTTTGAAGTGAATTGGTCAGGGTGGCGGTAACCTGCGCGACATTTGCGGCCATGCTAGCCTGACGCTGGATATCGGCATTGATGGTGTTTGCGGTGGCTTCGCGCTGCTGTTTGGCGAGTATGGTTTGCACCTCGAGCATGGACGCGAGGAGTTTGTTGGAGTCTTGGACCGTGCGGAGAGTGAGGACGCCCGCGGCATTGATCTTGTTGAGTACGGAGACTTCGCTGTTGAGATCGGAGTCGTTCGAGAACGAGTCCTGTTCGAGGTTGCCGATTTGCGTTTGGATGCCCTGAGCGCTGCCACGGATCGAGCCGATCGTCGCCATGGCGTTCATGTTCGCGCCGTCCGTGAGTTGGACGGATGCGTATTGGGATTGCACGCGCTCCAACTCCGAAGCGTCCATGCCTGAAAGGTGGCCCGCACTGTAGGGGAGTAGCTGGGTCGTAGATTTCTGGTAACCAGTATTGATGTTGGGAAGCAGGCCCGAATTGATGCCGCTAATCCAATTGCCGGTATTCCCAAAGGTGTTGAGTGAGGTCACATTTCGCCATTGCGAGAACAAGGCGCGGTAGCGTGCGGGCATGTTTCGGACGAACGTGGCCATCTGCATGGCAAGGTTGAGTTGAGACGTGATCTTGGCGTAGCTCTTCTGCAATTGAATGAGGTGTTGTTGGAGCTGCTGGTAGCGGAGAACCGCGTTTTGGTAGTTGGTTGGGTCGTATACGATCCCGCTTCCAAGTTGCGCGGAGGCGGTAGTAACACAGAGAACTAATACCAAGAGAACTGCTGGAATTTTCTTTTTCATCGACATTTCATCCTTTCCTTCTCGTCCTCAGAAATCGGAAGGCATTCTGTGGTTGTTGTAGTCGGGCAACGCGAGATCGCCCGCGAGGTAGACTTTGACGCGGTGGCCTTCGCGAATGGTCACCGTGGGCATGACATTGAGAAATTTGTCGAGGATCTGCGCGGATGATTGAGCCGTGCTTTGTGCGAATCCCTGACGCATCAGATCACTTCCGTTTGCCGTGAGGGCGCCGCCCGTTCCGGCCTGGGCTATGGCGCCTAGAGCGCCAATCGCGAGTGAAGTACCGAAGATTCGGAGGTAATGGTTGTTTACCTGGTCGCGAAGCCCACTGTCGCCGATCTGGTCGAGCCCCTTGAATTGGTCGAGACTGGTGGAATACCCGTCTGGCATGAGAAGACGATGGAAAGTGACAGCCAGACGAGTTTGGCCGAAGTTATCGACTCGGCGAGTCTCGCCGAGAAGTTTGGTCCCGGCTGGGATCAAAACGTGCTGTCGGTCGTGGGAATAGACATCGGTTGTGACCAAGCACTCGACGGGGCCGGCAAACTGCCCCTCAAGCCGGTTGATGAGGACGGATTCCAGAATGGTTCCTTCAAAGATGACGTAAGTTTTCCCTGCCGCCGCATTGCGGGCACCACCTATCGCGGCGGCAGGGACTCCCGCTTCCTCCTTTCGTTCTGTATTGTGTTTTTCCGCGGAAACCTCTTGGTGCGGTGCCGCTGCCGGAGTGCTGAGTTGCGCCGGCGAGGGCGGCTGGGGCACGGCGCTCTGCGCCAGCGCTTTGAGAAGTTGGTCGTACTGAGCGGCATCCGCCGCCGCGGGATTCGGTCTCGGCAAAGCCGTATCGGTTTCCGCTGGGGCGGCAGCGTTCGCGGCTTTCCTGTAGGTCAGCGCCACATTCGATTCAAACAGTGACAGGTAATTCCGTTTCTTCCGCTCGGTCTGAATGGGATCTTCCACGCGTTCTGCGGCGGGCCGGTTCGCACCCGTCATCTGCTGGTCCGATGTGCCGGAAGCAAGGAGATGGGACTGTTGCGCGAGGGCGTTCTGTGCGACGAGCTGCTGTCGCTGGAGTTCTTGAATTCGATCTTGCAGCTCGTTGATTTTGGTTTCGTTTACTTCGATCGGCGCGGGAACAGGCGCTACCGCTGTGCCCGTTTTCGCCGTGGCCGGCTGCTTCTTCCCGCCCGTCGCCCACATGATGATAACCATGAGCAGGGCCAAGCCAATGAGCAGCCAGGATTGAACGTTCTTTGGCAGAAGGCCGGGTGGTTTAGGTGCTTTCTCCTGGATTGGTTCGCTCATGGATGTCTCCTCACTTCGCAGTGGACTGCCGTGTGAATGTTGCCTTCTTTTTCCCCACGACGAGATACCCGTTGTCCAGAATCTTCGGGACAATATAGAGGCCGTTGTTTAGCTGGAAATTGATGAGACTCGGTTTGCCGTCTTTGATCTCGTAGAGGGTTGGTTTTTCCTTCGCAGCGCACTTGATGTAGGTGAAGGCATCGTCGTGGTACATCATGAAAACAAGGAAGGGATCGCGAGTTGCCTTCGGGTCGAGGGAATAGTCGAAATGGAGACGGCTCTGATACTCGGCACGAAACTTGTTGATCTCTTCGGCTGCTTGGCCGTGGGCCGCAGTAACTTCGTTACCGGTTTGCGCGCGGAGAGCGTCGAGCTCTTTCTTATAGGCTTCGAGTTCGTCTGCGCGGACGTATCCGTGCACGGCCGTGCTACCGGCGACTGCGGAAGTCTCTTTCAGTTGCAGGAAAACTTTTAGGTCCGGTTCCGTATTGGGGTCGTTGCCGATCTCGGTCAACAAGAAGGAGTAGACGTGTCCGCTAGCGGTGATCAGATTTAGGTTGCTGCGAATGCCGGCTTGGGCGGGATGGACGTAACACAAATTGTGGGCGCCGTTGATGATCCAAAACTCTTTGTCGCCCGTGGTGAAATCAAGGATGTCCTCGTCGTCCGGCAGGATGATGAGCGTTGAAAAGCGGAGCTTGGCACGAATGGGAACAATGTCTTCTTTCGAATACTTCACGATGCGGGCCTGGTCCGCGCCGGCGCACGCTGGCGAGAAGCCAGCACCGCAGAGAAAGGTCAGAACGAGTGTAGCGATTGGGATTCGTGCGAACGCGGCAAACTCTGAGTTTCTATGTTTCATGGCTCACTCCTGAATGGGGATTTTTTGCTTCGGGGAAAGCGAATCTTTTCGGGAGACCGTGTGTACGGTCCAATTCACAAGGAGAATAATCGCCGTCGCTACCACCGCGATAAACGACGGAAAGTAACCGAGGAGCAGCGGCCCGAGGAAAATCTGGTCGTCCAAGCGATGCAGCAAGAACGTGAATCGGGGTTCAAGCAGGCGAAAGACAAGCGCTAAGAGTCCTATGGGTGGGACGGTCATAGCTGCTCCCCCGCGAGCATTTCGAGACCTTTCTCGAAACCGTAGGTCTCGAAGGCTTCTTTGCGTTTGCGATTGTCGTAGGGATCGTTGGTGTAGAGCCAATAGCTCTTCGGATCGACGGTCAGGTTGACAATCTTGGCGAGCTCGGGCGTTTTGATTAGGAATTGTTGCTTGGGAATGAGAGTCGAGATCAGCTCGACTTCATTTTCGTTTAAGTGAAACTGACGGCGGTATAGATCCCGGTCCATGTCCGGGTTCGCGAGAAAGATTTTTGTCGCGCAGCTCTCAACGATGACATCCAGGATTCCCGACCGCCGCAATTCGTCGAGCGATTGCGTGGAGAGAACCATCGCGGCGTTGTGTTTGCGCCAGGTTTTCAGGGCTTCGACGATATACCGCTGAATGCTGGGGTTTCTCAGAAACACCCATGCCTCGTCAATGAAAAATGCTTTGAAGACAGGTGTGATTTTCTTATCCGCAATGACAGCGTTGGCCCGATGAAGGATGTAGAACAGCAACGGCTCCAGAATGTCGGGATACTGGCTCATCGCTTGAAAGTCGAAGCACTGGAATTTCGAGAACGAGATCGTGTCTTCCGCGTTGTCGAACAAAAACCCGAACTGCCCTCCACGGGTCCATTTCGCCAAGCGATCCGCCACGCTGTGACCGAGAGTGTTCGCGAGCACACCCAGCGTGCGCAGGGCCGGGTCCACGGCGTAGAGGTTTTCGACCTGATGGTAGAGGTCGCGTTCGGTCGCCGGGTCGAGTTCGCCGGGCGCCTGCCCCTGTATCAAGACCTTCAGGAAGAGCGCCAGGAAATCGAGATTTTCCTTGGTCGGCGGGAGCGAAAAAGGGTTGACCTTGAAATTGTCGGACTCAAGGCCGATGCGCACATACGAGCCCCCGAACAATTGCGTGAGACTTTCGAAACTGCCGCCTAGATCGAAGATAAACGTGTGCGGCTGATATTTTTGCAGGTTGGTCATGAGAAAATTCAAGCTGAACGACTTGCCTGCGCCAGTCCGACCGAGAATCATGGTATGCGCCACATCGCGGTAATGCAGATTCAGGAAGTACGGCGTGTGGTGGTTGGTCTCAAGAACTGCCAAATATTCCTGGCGAAGATGCGCGTTTCGACGCTCGCCACAGTGGAGCGTGAAGAGAAAGGAGAAGTCGGCGTAGTTCGTATTGAGAAGGTAGAGAGACCGGAGATTAAAAAGATGATTGCCGGGAACGGCCGACAGAAACGCATTCAGCAGGTTGTATTTCTCTTCGTAGAGTTGCGCATCATGGACGCTGAACACTTTGTAGAATTCCGAGCAGGCCCGGTCCACCTTCGCGAGGTCCAGGTCGTAGATGACGACGGTCAATGAAAACTGCCCGAAGTAGTTGCCGTGCAGCTCCATCTCCTTGATGGCGTCCCCCAGTTCCCGAACCTGCGATTCCTTGGAGTCATCGAGCAGCACGTCTTGCGGACCAGCATCGTTGACGTTGACCTGGCTGACAAACGAGCGTTTTGTATTGTGGAAGTGCCGGCGTTTCGACTGGATGACGCGGCGGGTGCTGCCCGAGTCTTGCTTTTTCCACTCGGTGACAACGTAGTAGTTGGCCTGGGCTTCCAGCAGCCGTTTGAAAATCAGGGGGAAACTCTGCGCGGAAGGCTCTTTAAGCGTCAGAACTTTTACGTAGTAGTCATCGAGACGGAGATGCCCTCGATGGCATTCAAGGTGCGACTCACACAGGTAGTAATCGAGGAAGGTATCGTATTTGAGCTTCGCAAGCTCAATCTTTTGGGGATCGAAGTTGAGCGTCCTCTTGAGAACGCTGAACGCCTCGTGTTTGTCGAGGAGCCGAGCGGTCAGAAAATCGCTGACCTGAAGGATGAAGCTTTCGGCCTTCTGACGTAGCGTTGCCTGGCACTTGCCAATTTCACGTTCGAATAGGACGACCTGCTTCTTTGTGGAGAAATAAGCCGAGAGTTCTCCGAGGGCTGCGCTCGGATTTTGGGAAGCCTTGGCAAAGGTCGTCCCGAGCGTACGCTTGTAGCGGGCGCCCTCGAACAAAATCACATAGTAGATTGCGAGGGAGAACAGGTTGTCGCCTTTGCTTGCGAGGTAGGCCATCCGGTTTTCGATGGCGGCATCCACGATCGGATTTCCATAGAGCTTGTAAGGGATGCTTTCGTTGTTTCGTTTGAAGACATACTGGTAGACGCG
>Ga0193709_1000404_pt1 | contig 15553 bp, 8 predicted proteins | sample H3c2metaG_FD_160571 | JGI IMG/M metagenome (GOLD analysis project Ga0193709, IMG submission 160571) | Soil microbial communities from a riparian zone of the East river system, Colorado, United States - H3c2 | ecosystem: Environmental > Terrestrial > Soil > Riparian zone | place: USA: East River... | reverse complement strand
AAAAAAAAATAAAGATATTAAATTAGAAATAAAAAAGTTTTTGATAATTGGAACCTTTTTTCTTTTTTCTACTTTATTTTTGATAAAATAAAGTTGGAAAAGTGCTATTTGTAGAAGTTGATCTATTTTTATGTTAATAATAAATAAAACCATCTTATTTTATCCTCCCCTCCCCCCTACCTTTGCCTAAGCAAGGTAGGGACTAATTTTGGTTGATTTTTCTTCTTTCGAAGCTAGGAGAGGCAAGATTAAATAATATAAAGAACACCTTATTGCGAAGCTACCCTTATATCTCTATACTATACTGGCACATAATTCGAGAGAGTGAACACTAGCTGCTATGCAGAAAAAAAAAAGGGAATAGAAATATTAAACAAAATCTATCTTTCGTATTGCTCCACTCCTTTCCCCTTATCTGCAAAGCATCTGCAAAGCATCTGCAAAGCATCTGCAAAGCATCTGCAAAGCATCTGCAAAGCAGGGGGAGGGAAGGGACTGTTGTTATTTATAATCTTACTCCTGCCTGCTTAAGGCAGGCAGGAATCTAGAAGAAGCAATATGTTAAAATATATGGAAAGATTATTTAATAAAATAATTATTAAATTAATAATAAAAATAAAAATATAAAATATATCCTTGCTTCGCAATACTAATTTAAAGTAGGAAGAGTGACCCCACCCTATTAGGTTGCTATGCTAGGGAAGGCAAATACGGAAATTGGAGGATTCGAACCTCCGGCCGATTATTAACCGGCTTTCGCTTTCAAGACGAATTTAATAAACCACTCTAACAAATTTCCTTTTATTGTTGCAGCTTCAGCAATTGCAAATAATTATTTATTAATATAACTCTATCTCTATATAATGATAGTAGATAGCATCAGAAATAATTAAATAAATGATTATCAAATTATATTTAAATTATTTTATATACTAAGGTGTAAATAGTGGTTTTATTTTTTTTATGCTATCATATTTTTCTAATCCTAATTTTAATTTAAGAAGGTGAGTTGACCCTTGAAACAACTTATTTTTTCTTTTTTTTTCTTTTTTTTCTTTTTTTGAGGGCAAATACGGAAATTGGAGGATTCGAACCTCCGGCCGATTATTAACCGGCTTTCGTTTTCTAGACGAATTTAATAAACCACTCTAACAAATTTCCTTTTATTGCAGCTTCAGCAATTGCAAGAAAAATATGCCATTTGCTTAGCAACCCTTGTATATCTAGAATGCCTGCCTGCCTTAAGCAGGCAGAGGTAGGGGGGGGGAATTAAATAAAAAGATTTTAATCCTATTAATCTTTTTTAGTATCCTGCCTTAGCCTGGGGACCCTAAGGGTGAGTCCTTCTTTGGTTTGTAGTACTAGTATTATTATTTTCGTTTAAATTAGTTAAAGTTATAGCACCTGAACCTATTTCTAGCACAAATCCAACAGTTAATACAATAAAGAAAATGATTCCAACTGTAAAACCAAAAATAGATATTTGATATAATGAAACAGCTAATGGGAATAGTAAAAGTATTTCAAGATCAAATATTAAAAATAGAAGAGCTACAATCATAAAATGAATTTGGAAAATAGTTCGAGTTTGACCAGGAATAGGAGCGAATCCACATTCATATTGACTAACTTTAGCAAAATCTGGTTTATGTGGAGCTAATAATATATTTAAAGCTAATAATAAAGCAGCTAAAATAAGAAAAAAAATAAATATAAATAATAAGTTATTCATTTAAATATAAAATAAAGATAAAGATAGTAATTGTGTACTATTTAAAATTAATGAAGGTTTTATAAAAAAAAATAAAATAGAAAAAGTTAAAATAGAAATTAAATAACTATGAGTATTAGTTAAAATAATTTCATTTTTATCAATTAGAATTACTCCTCCCAAATCCGAAGGAGAATAATTATCAGCTTCTGTTTTCAAATCAGTAGTTTCCAAATCCGAAGGTGTGAAAAGTAATTTTATTATTTGTAAATAATAAGAACAACTTATAACACTAACTATTATAGCTAATACTGAAATGAAATAATAACCATTTTGTAGAGCTGAATATAATACTAACTGTTTAGAAAAGAATCCTATTAAGGGTGGTATTCCTGCCATAGAAAATAAAGATACAGCTAAAGATAAACATAGTAGAGGGTTACTAAAGAATAATCCTTTAAATTCAGAAATAAAACTAATATCTTTGTTTACTGTATTATTAATAATATAAGTTAAACCTAGTATTACTAAGAAAATATTTAAATTAGTTATAGTATATTGTATTATATAAAATATAAATGAATCTATAGATTGTTCAGTATTAACGGCTAAAGCTAATAAAATAAATCCTATATGAGAAATAGTACTATAAGCTAAAAGTCTTTTTATTCTTATTTGAGCTAATCCTAATAAACTACCTATTATTAAAGATAAAGTTGCAGAAATTAATAATAAAGTTTTTATTATATTATTATTGAATATTATTGAATTATCTAGGTTCTCTTCGAATCCGAAGGACCCAGGCGCTAAAAAATTAATACCTAAATTAGACAAATTAAAGGTATTAAATAAAGATATTAAAGATTGGCTTAAATTAAATAAATATCCACTATTATTAATAATAATAGTTTTTATTCCACCTATTACACCTAATTTTATTTGTAGTTCTAATAATATAATTAATATAGCTATTTTTGGTATAATTGTTAACCAAGTCGTAACTATTGTAGGAGTACCGTCATAAACATCTGGAGACCAATTATGTAAAGGTGCAGCTGCTATTTTAAATAGGAATCCTATAAATATTAAACTTAAACCTAAATTTATACCTTGTATAATATATTGTTGCATTTGCGCGGTATCAATAATAGAATTTATAATATATAAAGATTCTAAATTAGTTGTACCTGTATAAGAATAAATTATACCTGTTCCTAATAATATTATACATGAAGATAACCCACCTAATAAAAAATATTTTAATCCGGCACTTGTAGAAGATTCTGAATCTCTATATAAAGTAGATAATACATATAAACCAAAAGATTGTAATTCTATACTTAAATATATTGATATTAAATCATAACTAGATATTAATAAAGAAGAACCTAAACTACTAAATAATACTACTAAAGAATAATCTGTTGAATATTTATCAGTTAATAATAAAGTTATTTTTTCTCCACCCTTGCTTTGACCCTTTCCCTCCCCCTGCTTTGCAGATAAGGGGACAAGGAGAGGGTGGGAGGTTAAATTTTTTTTGATTTGAGGCCATGCAATTAATATTCCTCCTCCTATCATAAATAAGAAAATTTCTATTAATTGACTAATGGCAGTAACTTGAAATAATCCACTGTATAAACCAATACCTGATCCTATACTCTCTAAATTTAAAGTATTTAAACTCAAAGCACCAGCGAATAGGAATACAATAGATGTAATTCTAGTTATATGAATAGAATAAATATGTGTGTTTAAAACAGGTAGCGCCTTAGCAACTATTAAAATTAAAATTGCAGATGTGATCATCACTAAATTAAATTAAAATTTATTACCTAAAAAAAATATTTATAATATATTGTGGAGTAGCTTCGCAAGAAAAAAAAGATTGTTGAAAATTTTATTTTTTTTTTATGATTGTTAAATAAATGGTGCGTGTGATCCCCTCTTATAACAGCTAAAGCAACTAAAGCAAGATCCTTATTGAGAAGCTCTTAGGGGAAAGAGGGGTTAGTTTTTATTTTACCACAAACTCCACCTACTAACCAACAATGACTAATTTTTAATAAAATTATATATTTCTATATAATCATCTAGATTATATTTAATTTCAGCACTTATATAAATACTTAATAAAATATTAATAAAAATGTGTTACTATAATAGGGATAATTTGGTATATTTTAATAGGCTATGCGATCTATTAAATTTTTAAGGTTCAATTCCTTGTTTCTCTATTATATGAAAATTTAATATTGGTTAATGAATTATTCATATTTTTATAAAGAAATATTCTCCCTCCCCTCCCCCTGCAAAGCAGCTGCTTTGCAGATAAGGGACCAAAGGGAGGCTATCCCTTTGTCTGCAAAGCAGGGGGAGTAATATATTAAGGGTAACTGGAGACAATAGGGCGGGTGGGATTGTCTCTAAATTAATTAATAATAGCAGATAAATCAAGGATAACATTAGAACAAATAAATCCTTATAAAAATACAAATAAAAAATATCCCTTCCCTCCCCACCTTGCCTTAGCTTGCCTAAGCAAGGGTGGGGACAAGGAGAGGGGGAAAAAAATGTGGTTCAATAAAGAGTATCATTTAGATTCGTCAGTATTTATAACAAATCTTTTGGAAAATAAATATGTTAATCTTTTTGGGACGAAATAATATCTAAATTAGATGGTAAACAACATGTTTTATTATTATTTATAATTAAATATATCTGCCTCCCTTACCTTAAGGTAGGGGAACAGGACATTATTCTACTATTGGTGATTTACAAAAGATTAATAAGAAAAGTAAAGGTTCAAAAATTAATCTTTTAAAATAAAAAAAAAATAAAGATTATATACAAAGGTAAGCCTGTTTCAATTTGAAAATTTAAAAACAATTCAATTAAATAAGACCATAATATTGTGTCCTGATTTTGATAGCTGCCTGCCTACCCTCAGGGAGGCGCAGGTTACAGAAAAATTAAACAAAATTAATAATTTTTTATTTAATTTTATATATTAATATATACGAGCAAAGAGAATTGAACTCTTACAATATTTAATTATGAGTTCCTAAGACCCACCTGTCTACCTAATTTCAGCATACTCGTAAATTTTATAAAATTCTTTTCCTTTTATTTATTAGAAAGAATTTAGAAGGGGGAGGTTACAAGTCCAATAAATTTGGATAATTATATTTAAAAAAATTTATTATTATTTATAATTTTACTATTTGTAACCCTTTTTGTCTTATTTTTTAATTTAATTATTATTTTTAATTTTACTAAATTTAAGCTCTATTTTTTCTATAAAAAATATTGTAAAATTAAAAAATAAAATTATGATTGTACAGGTAACATTTTAAATGCATGGAATGGGATAGGACTAGCTAATGTCCATTCTAATGTATTAACTGGTAAATTTTCCACTTTAAATTCTTTATTGGAAATAAAATAAGGTATAACAGCCCAAGGGTTATTATTACTTACTCTTTCATTTGCGAATATATCATAAATAATATATCCAAAGAAAATTGTGGCTATTACAGAAATTATAGAACCTAAACTAGATATTTGATTCCATCCACTGAATGCATCTGGATAATCTGGGATTCTTCTAGGCATCAATTGTGTTAATCTTAGACTAGTTTAAGCTAGCCTAAACTCTTAACCTTACGGTTAAGTTCAGACTATGTCATTCAGTTTATAAATTTTACAAACTGATCAGGCGCTACTGTTGTATTAACAGTACAGGTTTATTGTTGGTATTACTCACCTGTTAGTCGTTGAACGTTATTCACTCTGAGGCGTCAATCTCAATATACCGAGTAAATTTTCGCTGCAAATTGACCAAATATTTAGGTTGTTTTTGCAATTCACCTGATTGTCTAATAAGTTTTTAAGGGACTTATAGAGGCATTATTATATTATTATTAATGTAATTTTTTTCTTGAATAAATTTTACCCTTGAAAGGTAATCCTGATTTGATATATTTAGATAAAATGTCTTTTCCTATTTTAAATATTTTAGAACATACAACAGTAGGGAAAGATCCAATATAATTCATATCTTCAGAATTATACACATAAACTAGCTTAATTATTTTAGCCAATATTGTAGTAGATTTTTTTACTCCATAATTAGGATTATTTATACCTGCTTTATTTCGTGTTTGCATATGTAAAAATTCAGATGAAAATTGTTTACCTGACATAGGATTCAAAGAACCTAATCGACTAATAATAAATTCTGGTTTATATTTAATTCCTAAAGTTGTACCAGCTATAGGACAATTATTCATAATCATTGTAGAATAGTTTTTAAAAATAAAGTCCAAATAGTACTGTTCTCGTGATAACATATAATCCTTTGTTATATTACCTGTTTTACCTAAATCCTCTAAAATTAATAACATGAAATTGTTATGTGTATAATAAGATAAACTATTATAAATAGGTAAATTTCTTTTTAAAACACTAGGTGAAAAATAAGATAATAATCTTCGAGAACCACTTCAGGCACTTCCTATATATATTTTACCATTAATTAAATTTATTCATTGATAAATTATTGTACGATTTTTATTTTCTATTCCTATTAAATTTCGATCAAGATTTGGCTTATATATTCTAACAGGTTTATTTAAAAACTCTGGTAAAATTTGAGGACCTAAAGGTTTTATAGGTAATAAGGAAAGAGTATAAATGCAAAAAAAGAAACTATTAGCTGCTTCGCTGGCTACATTAATAAATAATAATAAAATTATACCGGCCATTCCTAAAAAGTGTTGAGGGAAGAAAGTTAAATTAACCCCTACGAATAATGTCCAGAAGTGGATTTTACCTAAGAAATCGTTAATATTTCTACCTATTATTTTAGGTGTCCAATAATAGAAACCTGCAAATAAAGCAAATACAGCACCCATAGATGAAACATAATGGAAATGAGCAACTACGTAATAAGTATCATGGAAAGCTATATCTAAAGAAGCGTTTGATAATACAACACCAGTTAACCCACCTATTGTGAATAAAGCTAAGAATCCTAATACAAATAATAAAGGAGTACTATATCTTAAACTTCCACCATATAGTGTAGCTCATAGTTCAGCCTTTTACCATCACAGGTACAGCTAGGCTTATCTTCTCGATATAAATTTGAATTTAATTAAAACAATTATATTTATATCTTATTTAGGGGTTAACCTAAAACCCGTCACCGGTGAAATGGACCATTCCTTGTAATTTCATATATAATATATATTGCATTATATTATATTTAGATAATTATGTGGCGTCTGGCCTCTACGCTTTTACATTGATAGTTTCCCAATCATTGATTTAGTTCGACGATAGTCTCAATATTATTCGTTTTTTAAAATTGAGATTTCCCTCGAGTTTGCCACCTCAGAATTATATTATTTTTTTATATTTAATTTATAATACATAGATGGTAAGAAAAAAGGTAATATTTTAGGTTTTAAATTTTCAATTGATTTAGAAGAAATATAAATAGTAGGCTGATTTCTTTGCATATGTATATTACAAATAAAATCGAATTTATAAATCAAAACACTAATAATAAAAGCACATTCTTTGATAGTAAAAGACTGTGTTTGTAAATAAAGACCTTTACCTGCTTTTGAACCATCACACTGAATCCAATAAGCTAGAAATTCATAATCAATCATTTCATATAAATCTAAAGGTACAATTTTAGTACCTTTTATATAAAATATATTATAAAATTCAGTGAAACAAGGATAGGATCTAGTATTTAAACAAATACCTTTAAATTTTTTTCCTTTTATTGTAGTAGAAGTAATACTAGGATAAGAAGAGCAAAAATGATTAATTCTATTAAAAATAAAAAAAACAAAAATAAAATTAGAAATACTTTGTTTAAAAAAAAATCTAGTATTACCTGATTTATTAATTTGAAGCCAAGCATCTGAAATTAATAATCCGCCTAACATAGATCGTAAATTAGTTGGTATATTAACCATATATCTAACTATAGAAGTAAATTTAGGATAATTCACTGTACTACCTAAATTAGATGACCACACTACTATAGCCTTACAATTTTTATTGGCTGGTAAATAATTTCTATTTGATCTTGGAAACCTTTCTAAAATATTATAAATATTTTTGTTTTTTAATATAATTCTGCTGGTCATACTTCTCTTGCTGAAGGAGAATGACAACCAAGAAAAGATTTTAATTCCAGTAGGAACTGCAATTACCATTGTTGCAGCTGTGAAATAGGCTCTTGTATCCACATCCATACCTACAGAAAACATATGGTGACTCCATACTAAGAAACCTAAAATACCAATAGAGAACATTGCATAAACCATACCAATATAACCAAATATAGGTTTACCTGAGAATGTTGATACAATATGACTAACTATACCAAATCCTGGTATAATTAAAATATAAACTTCTGGGTGACCAAAAAACCAGAATAAATGTTGATATAAAATAGGATCACCTCCTCCAGCAGGGTCATAGAAGCTAGTGTTGAAATTTCTATCTGTTAGTAACATAGTAATTGCACCGGCTAATACTGGTAAAGATAATAATAATAGAATGGCTGTTACAAAAATAGCCCATACAAATAAAGGTAATTTCATCCACTTCTATTATACAATTAGTATAATATGTGGAAACTTTAATCTAAAGCTATTAAAAATCCCATAATATCTAAACAATTAAATATTTTTATTTTTTCTAGTTTTATAAGCATAGAAAATTCAAATATAATTCTTTTGACATAGTAAATATATACTACCCTCTATTAAAATTCATTCTTGATTGCGTAGCAATCAAGAGTATTTTATCTAACCCTTCTTTTGTTAGATGTAATTTAGATTTCATTAAAATAGAAACCTCTTTAAAATCATTAAAATCTTTAGCTTTAACTCCTTGTATATTATACTCTTCAAAAAAAGGTATAATTTTATCAGTTATATCTGAATAATTTCTAACAGAAAAACTAACAATTCCTGATTTTTCTACAATATTAATAGAACCACAACCTAAAATTTGTGAAAAATTTGCTAATAAATAAGAATCTCTTATATTTTGAACTACAAAAAAATTTAAAGCTACACTAATACCTAATTTGTGTGTTTTAGATTTACTTGTATGAATAAAAAAACAACCCTCTCCTGAAACAAAACCTGCAATCCAATGGTTAATATCTGAATTATTAGGTTTTTTGGAGAAATTAGGTATTTCTGGTCTAACTACTGGTTTAATATTTGGGAAAGCCAATTTTAATCTTTCAGCTAAACCTTTATTTAAAGATGCTCTAATACTAATAAGGTCATGTAAACCTTCTATAGTAAGATGCTTTTTATCTTTTATGATATCAAAAGCTTTTTTAAATAATAAAAAATCAGCATATTTTTGTGTTAGAAGTGGATATAGGTTAAAATGGTCAATAATAATTACTAAATCTCCTAATTTAGTTATTTGATACATAGCTGAATTCCCATGTAAAGTTATATTACCTACACCAAAAAATTTCTGAATTAGATATAAAATATCTATATCTTTACTATGTAAATGTATACTAAAAACTAAATTTATTTTCCATCCAAGATTGTATAAAGGGTTCTTAAGAATATTTAAAGAAAAACAAGATTCAGCATCACAAAATCCTGTTAGAAATTGAGGGTTAAATTTAAAATTATATGACCCTAAGGAGAGTGTAGTATATTTCGATTTATTCACTTATAAGATAGTAAATTAAAATTTTTAATATAAACCTTATAAGCTCAAAGGATTACTTTTCTAATTAAATATATTTAGTTAAAATAATTTTATATATTTACCTGGAAAGTTTTACCTTAGAACCGGATTTCCCGGCGATTAGAGTACACCTTACAATCTAATGTTTTAATATATAGATTGAAGAGCCGTCTACTCGTTGCTCTTTTACAGTATTATTCTAAAATATTACTGATTTAGATCCGTGATTACCCATTTCAAATTACAAATATTTTATTTTTTCTATTTTTCATCTCTAATGATATTACTATACCCTCAGGCATTAATGAGGCCACTATTAAGGTTTCCCTTAAAAGCTTAGTTATTAGAGCTTTAGGGCTTCCCCGGAGTTTGGCTCTTATACACAAATAAGCATTCCGCTCCTAATTATGTAAAGACATACCATTAGTTCTCATATTTAAAGTAGTACTAATAAAATTAATAGCACCTAATAATGAAGATATACCAGCTAAATGCAAACTAAAGATAGCTAAATCTACAGAACCTCCAGAATGTGATTGAACTCCTGATAATGGAGGATAAACAGTCCATCCTGTACCTGCTCCATTTTCAACTAAAGAGCTCATTAAAAGTAATAATAATGAAGGTGGAAGTAACCAGAAAGAGATATTGTTCAATCTTGGAAACGCCATATCAGGGCTACCGCAATGTATTGGTAAAAAATAATTACCAAAACCTCCTACCAATCCAGGCATAACCATGAAAAAAATCATAATAAAAGCATGAGCAGATATTATAACATTGAATAATTGATGGTCTCCTTGTAATACTTGAACACCTGGAGAGGATAATTCTAATCTAATTAGTACAGAAAAAGCAGTCCCAATCATTCCAGCAAAAACTGAAAATATTAAATATAGGGTACCTATTTCTTTAGCATTAGTTGAATTAATCCAATTCATTAACTATTACTTAATTTAATTATTTACTTAATATATTGCTGCCTGCTTAAGGCAGCAGCTGTCAACCAAAGCAATTTTGGTGTTGACAAAATAATTTTATTTTTCATTTGACAACATTTAATTTTCTCTTCTATAATTAATTAACCTATAATTAAATTTATCCCTTCCCTCAAGGTTCCCTCAAGGTTCCCTCAAGATTCCCTCAAGGGAAGGGGGAGAAAAAGAATTGTTTTAAAAATATTGAACCTTTGTTTGCAAATAGCAAGATTCTTTCCCCACCCTTGCTTAGGCAAGCTAAGGCAAGGTGGGGAGGGTCAAATATTTGTTTCTTTTCTTATTTTTATTTTAATTTTTATTTTTATTTAATAATTAATAGTTATAATAGAAGTTTAAAGTGTTACAAGAAAAATTATCTTTAAGTAAATATTTCAAAAAAAAATATATTTTATTATTTTTTTTATACAAAGGTAAACCTGTTTTAATTTTAATATTATTTTCCAACCTACCCTTGCTTTAACTACTGAGTAGCTTCGACCCTTCCCCTGCTTTGCAGACAAAGGGACAGCCTGCTTAAATAAGCTGGGTGCACTATTGGAGAGGGTAGGAGAGGATTAGCTTTGGAAGCTAGCAATTAATCCATTCCAATTTTGTTTTTAAGCTAGGTAGTAATTTGAAATCTTATTTACCTACTATTTATATATAAGTATTTCTATTTTTGTTTTTGAGTTAGGAAATAAAAGCTATAACTAATTTATTTTTATTTTTGAGTTAGGAAATAAAAGCTATAACTAATTTATTTTTATTTTTATTTAGTTTATATTTTTTTTATAAATAGGCCTTAAGAGGGTTCGAACCTCTGTAAAAAGTATTAACAGTACCTCGCTTAATCCACTCAGCCATAAGACCAATATTATTGTTTCACCTTTACTAGCTTAAAAGAAGGACTGCTTAAAGCAGGCTGTCCCTTTGTCTGCAAAGCAGGGGAAGGGTAGAAGCTACACTAATTAAATTTAAATAAGAAACAATATTTTCACTTTTTTAATATATATTATCAAATTAGAGTCGTATTATAACAATTACAAGATATTAGAGATAAATAAATAATTTTATTGTTTTATATTAACTTATCATTTTTTTAAATTTAATAATATTAACTCATTTTTGATATATTTATCACCTTACCCTAATATATACCTCAACCTTAAGAACAATAAAGGACCTTGCTTCCAAAGCAAAAGGAAGGTTGCAAGATAGAATAATATAAAATTAAACTAAAAACTAGAAATAAATTGTTATGCAAAATTTTATTTAGAATATTCTTCTTTTATAGATTAAATTTAAATAAAACGAGAGAGACACGACTCGAACATGCAATATCTTACTCCCAAAATAAGCTCCTTAACCAATTAGGATACTCTCTCTAAAAAAAAGATTTTAATTAACAATTACTATATCTGCTATTGCAGCTTAAAGAGCCAAGCGAACCTAAATATGCCAAAGCACTAATGGGTAGTGATTGTATATTTATATTATTTTTTTTATTCTCTGCTAAAGCAGCCCCTTGATTTCGGGGTTAAAAAAATAGGGAGCTAAGCTAACCTAGTCAATCACTGCCTGAAGCAGGCAGGGGAGCCAGGGCAGGGAGAATTTAATTTATATAAAAATACACTTAATTTGGAGAAAGATAGATTCGAACTATCATAACTATATTGCAAATATAACCGATTAACCATTATCAGATTTCCCCTAATTTTTCTAGCTATTTTGAATTTTTTTTAAATTTAAACTTGTTTTACTAATGCTATTCTTTATTAATTTTAATTTTTTTAATTAATAAAAAAAAAGAAGATCAAAATTTTGTTATAACAATAAATTTTATTATATATTATTAACTGAGTTGACCAGATTTGAACTGATATAAACCACTACCAAAAAATGGTGTTTTTCCAATTAAACTACAACTCATTTTTATTTAAAAAAATTCACTCCTCCTAAGCCCTCTTTGCCTGCTTAAAGCAGCTGTCCCTGCCTTAGCAAGGAGGGGGGTGAGAGCTCCCTTTTTTTGAGTGTTTATTATTTGTATAATTGAATATATATTTGACCTTGCCTTCCTTAAGCGGGCAGGGTCTACAAAAGGTTGGAAGCTATAAAAATTTAATTTAATTTTAGTTTCTTCTTTATCGATACCTCTTATAGCGAAACAACCTATATTTTTTGATAAAAAAAATTGAAGAGATGAATTTCTAATAATAGACCTTTAATTTTTAGCTTTAATCCTAACCAGAACCGATATATGGGTGTGAGGTGGTATATAAGCTACACCTTTTTTTTTACATGCCTAAAAACGGAATTGAACCGCTATTTACTTATTACAAGTAAGCCGTTTTACCTATTAAACTATTCAGGCAATTTTTAATTAAAAAAATTCAACTATCTCCATCCATTTAATTGTGAATAATAATATATTAGTTTTATTACTATTTCCTATTGTGCTACCATTTATTTTATTATTTATTCCTAATTTTAATAGGGAATAATAAATTTATTTTATTTGTTAAAATTAACTATTTATTTGTTCAAGCGCAAGCAATCTATTTATAATAAATTTAAAAAAAAAGAGTGCCCTGCACAACCTCCCTGCCTCTCCTTTCCCCTTATCTGCAAAGCAGGGGGAGTAAGGGGAGAAATTTGGATCACATAAGAGATTTGAACTCTTTACTCAGCATCCACAAAGCTGTGCTTTACCAATTAAACTAATGTGACCTTTGTTTTAATTATACTATTCATATATAAAAATATAAATTAATTTACTAAATATAGTTACTGCCCATCCTGGCTCAAAAACCTTCGCTAGTTGAAGGACCAACCTCCCTAGCAAAGGAAGGGAGGGAGCCAAAGGCAGGGTAACCAAAAATTTTATTTTATTTACATTTAGTTGCAAAGCAGGTATGGAAATAAATAAAATAAATTGCTAATATATAGCAATATTATTATAATAAATATTGAAAACCTGAATCGGAATAAAAGCGAGTCGAACGCTTAAGGGAGCTTTTCCCAGACGATTAGCAATCGTGTTATCTTACCAATGACGATTATTCCTTAATCTTTATTTATTACTAATTTCTATTATCCTCGATTTCATTTTATCTCTTTATAGAATAGAAAGATAAAATAAGGTGAAAAAACATATATTACTCTATTTTTATATAAAAAATATTTTATTTTATTTTATTTTAATATTATTTTTTTAATAGAAAAATTTTATTGTTGTCATTCCTTTGCTGCCTCTTTGATTTGTTTTCTATATTTCTTTAAAAATAAATCTATTATATAAAAATTTTATAACAAAAGCTGATAGAAGGATTCGAACTTTCATTATACCGTCATGAATGGTATGTTTTAACCTTTTAAACTATTTCAGCTAATAATATATATATATTATTTATCTTTGAAAACTTGTCCTTATTTTTTATCTATTAAAAATATTTGCTAGCAACTCCAATTAGGGTGGAGGAGCGTAGCAAATAGCTATTCATTTTGGATTCAAATAGAATAAGGCAGGGAACAAAGCAAACCCTATAAAGCTTAAGGAGGGTCTATTAAAAAAAAAAGAAATAGAAAATATAATACTTCCTTCCAAAATAGCTAGAATCTACCAAGGCAGTTTAGTAATAAGGATTTGCCTAAGATTAGGCAGGGAAGGTCTAGCAACATAATGATCTTATATTGGTCATCTGATGGTCATTCTATTTGGTTTGGTAGAGAGGGACAATAATAATTTATAGTTCTCTTCCGGATTCGAACCAGAATAAACATTTTAGAAGAATGCTATTCTAACCATTGAATTAAGAGAACTTAATTTTATTAAATATATTTTTATATAGGAGGGGGGTTTCTAACTTATATTTTCCAGCAGCACTTTCCAGTACAGCTACCTTGCTATGACTTTTGAGATGTCACTCAGAAGGGTTAATCGATATAAATAAAATTCAACAAGACTGTCGAGATTTATTTGTTTATTTATAAATTATTATAAAAAAAAATAAAAATAAATAAACAATTTGTCTAACCTATAAAAATAAATTAATTTAGTAGCTGCTTGCGCAGAACTTTAAATTAAACTAAATTAAAATAAGAATAACAACACTTTTTAATTTAAAAAACAAGCTTTGCAAGCTTTCAAAAATAAAAAATTTCTTTCTTATTCTCAAAAAAATCTAAATAGTGTATAACTTGTTTTATTTTTTTATTTATTGGCAATTTCCCCCTATCTGAATTCCTCCCCAGCGACAGACAGTTAGTTCATCACGGATTCATACTTCACCGTTGCGTGGCTAATCAACGATTACTCGAAATTCCTTCTTCATGTTGCCGAGTTCCAGACAACAATCCGTTAAAAATTAATAAATTAAACTTTTTTTATTGATTAGCTAAACCTTACTAGCTATCGAGCTAAAGTTTTGCGTCACATTGTAAAAGTTATAATAGCACGTCTATAGCCCAGTTCATGAGGGCCATAACGACTTGTCTTAGCCCCAACTTAATAATTGTTTTATTAAGTAATAGTTAAGTATAAATTAACTACAGGGATTTCGTCCGTTAGTGGAGTTAACCTGACTTTTCACAATACGGACTGACGACAGCCATGCAACACCTGTAAACGAATTTCTAATTTTAACTTTTTAAATTTTAAAATAAAATTTGAAGCTATTATTAGATATTACTCAATTTAGATTTTATATAAATAAAATGCTTTAATTGGATATGCAAGAACTGGTAAGATTTTACGCGTACTATCGTATTAAATAACATGCTTCACTCCGTTTGCTCCGAGACCGACTAATTTTTTTGGTTTCAGTTTTGCAACCGTACTCTCAAGGCGGAATGGTTATCGCGTTAACATCGTCACTAATTTAATTAAACTAACAACTACCATTCATCGTTGACGGTGAGAGGTAACTGGGTATCTAATCCTATTCCCTGTTCTCACTTTCGTACCTCAGCGTCAATCATTCCTAGATAAAAAGTTTTCACCGTTAGTATTCTACTTAGTATTTTCAGATATCGCCCTTACACATAAGTATTATTTGGTTTATCTCAATTATGATTCTAGCTTTAAGTGTATCTATCTTTTTTTAATAATTACTTT
>Ga0193709_1000403_pt1 | contig 15557 bp, 13 predicted proteins | sample H3c2metaG_FD_160571 | JGI IMG/M metagenome (GOLD analysis project Ga0193709, IMG submission 160571) | Soil microbial communities from a riparian zone of the East river system, Colorado, United States - H3c2 | ecosystem: Environmental > Terrestrial > Soil > Riparian zone | place: USA: East River... | reverse complement strand
CCTTTTTGATTCCGGCTTCGGCGAGAAATTTGTTGAGTTCTCGGATTCCAAGATCTTCGGAGGTTTCGTTCGGGGATGCGTCCGGAGTCCGATGTTGTTCGCCCACATGGGCCAGGAGGAGGTCGGTGTAAAGGTTTTGGGAGGGCTTCATCACTTCGCGGACGAGGTCGCTCAGGGGCAACGATTCGACAGAACTGAGTTCCACGAGTTTGTCTAAATGGAGCGGAGCTGATTGGCGCTCCAGCCAGCCCATGGTCCGCAATTTGCCGCCGACTTTGATGTCATGACGCGCGAGCGTCTCTTTGAAAAAATAAACGAACCATGCGGCGGGATTGTACACGGTGACGTCATCGGTGTAGCTGGGATTCTCCAGTGGCATTTTGCCGGTGACGTAAATCACGTTTTCGTTGGGCAGTCGGTAAAAGCTGATGCTGCGTCGGCCTGCATTGGTGACAGTTTCCGTCAGGTTACTGAACGTGATATAGGTCGTGGGCGGAGAAAGCGTCAGGGTGCAGGGTTCGCCAGCCCTGGCTCCAGGCCCAACTGAAACCTGCAACGTATTGTCGTTGACCGTTAGCGTAGAAATTTCTGCGCCATAGTATGACTCGATATCGTCCCAAGCCCAACCTGACCCGAACCGCGGGCCGTGAAAATAGCTGTCGTCGCCGATAAGATCTCCGGCAATGCTTTTAACGCCGGCATTGGTGAGGGCAGCGACGAGTGGTTCGAGAGCGGCGTAGATGTCGTTGTTGTGAAGGCGCGCGTTGATGGTGGGATCTCCACGACCGAAGACAATCAAATCGCCTTTGAGAACGCCGGATGCGTCAGGCCTGGCGGTGGAGTAGAGGGAGGTCTTGATGCGATAGTCGGCTCCAAGCCGGTCGAGTGCCAAGGCGATAGTGTAAAGCTTCGAGTTGGAAGCCGGGCTGAAGAGCTTTTGGGAATTCTGTTCGAAAATGACTTTGCCGGAATCGAGCGAAATTACTTTCACTCCCCATAAGGCAGCGTCGAATTTGGGCTGGGAGATATGTGCGGACAATTGTTGCTGCAGTTCGGCAAGAGTTTTGAGTGTTCGAGCCTCCTGGGCGGAGATGTTGGAGACGAAGGAGAGAGCCCATACCAAAATGAATGGCAGTGTTCGAAGGCAGTGTAGCTTCACGCGAAAAATTCTGGCTGGGCATTGAAAGAGGGCAAGCGCAAACATGCGCAGGTCACGACGAGATCCCCGCCATCCTTAATAAGCCTCGCAAGACCCCCCAGGTCCCGTTGAGCCACCACTCCAGCGCGGTCGACACCCGTACATTGGCCGCAAGCAAAGGAATGCCGATCAATAATATAGTCGCGTTCCCTAAGAAAATGACTGCGGCTGAGAAGAGGTAGCCTTGTTCGCTGATGTCGGTTTGGCTGTGCTTGAGGATGTGCCAGGTAAGGGTTACGTGAAAGGCGTAAGCCGCGCCTAACGCCAAGTGAAACCAGACCAGATAGTGCCGCCAGTTCCAGAACCAGTGTCCGGCCCAATATCCTGCCATGACCAACACTGCGTAAAGCGGAAAGAAGTAAGGGGCGAGAGCGATGATGAAATTGTTGCTAGTCACTATGACGTGCCCGCCTTTGGCGGAGGCTTTGAATTTTTTCACCCGGCCACCGAACAGCCAGGTCCAGAGAGCATGGGTAAGCTCATGGCCGAATACGTAGACCAGCATGGGTTTCGGAAGCAGGACGTAGATGACGAGCCAGCAAGCTGCGCCTGCGAGCGCAGGGACCCAGGTTATGTCTTCGCTGCCGGTGACGCGCAAAACCGTCCACAATGCCGAAGCGGCGCCGGCGCAGACCGGCAACAACAGAATCGCGATGATCATTTTGCACCACTTGGGCACCGAGGAATTATTTTGAACCGACTGAACGTGCGCCAGTTAAATCCGGATGCGATTCAGGTGTCGGGCAATTTGGGCAGTAACGTGTAAAAGCGGCAGAGGACAGCCGCACTCCAAAACCTCGCGGACGGAACGGCGTGCGAGAAAACGCGCCAGCCCCGAAAGCTTTTGGGGAGTGCGGCTGTCCTGCCGCTTTATGTTGATGCAATGTACATCGTTAAATCCCTTGTTGTTAAGTTCCTGTAACATTCCCTTCACTCAATATTTACAGGTAAAAGACGCTGATTCTCTTGCTGTCTTACTCTGGCTTCGCGACGGTAGGCCATGCGCTGCATTAAGTTATTCACAGGCTTTTCACTGGTTTTCCTCTGTCGGCTCGCGCTGGCTGCGGGGAGTGCGTCGCACGTTGTTATTGTGGTTTGGGACGGTATGCGCCCGGATTTTGTCAGCGAGCAAACCACTCCGACATTGTTCCAACTCGCGCAAGACGGCGTTCGCTTTAAGAATCATCATCCGGTCTATATTTGCACAACCGAAGTTAATGGAACTGCTTTGGCGACCGGGATGTATCCCCGGGAAAGCGGTATTATTGGGAATCGCGAGTTTCGACCGGCAATCAACGGAAGGCAGCCAGTTCAGACGGAATCGCCTTCCACGGTTCGCGCCGGGGATGAGTCCGCGCATGAACATTATTTGGGTTTCCCGACAATCGAAGAGTTGTTGCATGCTGACGGAAAGAGAACTGTTATTGCCGGAGCGAAGTCGGTCGTATTCCTGCATGACCGGACTGAACGAGAAAAAGATACAGAAAACATCGTTTTGTATGCCGGGATGACATTACCGGAGAATTTGGCCAGGGAACTCACGCAAGGCCTGGGAGAGTTTCCGAGGCAAAGTGTGATCGGTGTTGAGCGAGATCGGTGGACGACGAAAGCGCTTATCAGCACGCTTTGGGCCAAGGAGGTTCCGGCCTTTTCTTTACTTTGGTTGAGTGAGCCGGATTTCTCGCAACATCAGACCGGTCCAGGCTCGCCGGAGTCTTTGAAAGCGATCAAGAGTTCGGATGACAATCTTGCCCTGGTCCTTGAGACGTTGGAAAAGAAAGGTATCCGCGAGCAAACGGATGTAATCGTCGTTTCCGATCATGGTTTTTCGACGATCGGGCAAAACGTGGACGTTGCCGGAGTGCTGAAGGCGCGTGGATTCAACGCATTTCGTGAGTTTCCTGCTGGTGAAATTCCTGAAGATGCGATCATGGTCGTTGGAAACGGCGGTTCAGTGTTTCTTTATCTTTCTCATCACGAACAAAAGCGCATTGCCGAAATCGCGCACTTCCTTCAATCCCAGACGTTTGCTGGAGTTGTTTTCTGCCGTCAACCAATCGAGGGAACATTCTCGTTGGCGGATGCGAAAATCAATTCGGCTGACGCGCCGGATATTGTCCTCTCCCTGCATTGGACCGATGCAAAGAGCCGGACGGGCGTGCCGGGATTGATTAGCAGTGACTACCATGAATATAACCCGCGCCAGGGGATGCATGGGAGTCTAAGTCCGTTTGACATGCATAACACGTGTATCGCGGCTGGTCCTGATTTTCGTAAAGGGGTTCAAGACTATCTTCCCAGCGGAAACATAGACATTGCTCCAACAGTGGCCTGGATTCTCGGGGTCGAACCCAAGGAAAAATTCTCTGGCCGAGTCCTGAGAGAGGCACTGGCGCAAACCGGGCCGATTACAACCTCCTTTGAACCGCGCCATTTAGAAGCGAGTTACCATGGGGACCACTTCACCTGGAACCAATACTTGAACTTCTCGGAAGTGAATGGCGTGGCTTATTTTGACGAAGGTAACGGAAGTCTTACAGCGAATGCGGGGAAAGCCAACAGTCAAGCTGACAGTTTCTCAATTTCGAAAGAGACTGGCGGGACAAAGGTCTCCGCCAGTCATTGAAGATTCTTTCAAATGCAACTACTGCTGGGCCGCAGTTCGAGTTGCTTCGTGCGTCGCAATGTTCGAAAGCATGGGGACGGCTAATGCGTGGCCGCCGTTTGTTTTTGCGGTGGCACGAGCGATATGCGGCTTTTCTTTTTTGGCGGGTGCCTTCGCCTTTTCAGCGGCTTGCGTAGCCTTGCCATTCAACATTTTCAGCGCGGCTTTGACTTCTTTGCGGGCGCGCCTGGCTGCTTTCTTTGCCTGCTTAAAAGCTTTGCGAGCCTGCTTGTGTTCTGCTTTGACGAGTTTCAAATGGTCGCGGGCAGCTTTGGCCAATTTCTTTGTGGCCGCAGCCTTTGCGAGCAGGGATTCCGTTGAAACCACTTTGCCATTGTGTTTGTGGTGGGTCGATTTTTTGGTTGTCATATTTCCAGTCGTTGTTGTCATTGCCAAATCAGCTGCGAATTGATCCGTTGTGAACGGACCTCGAACCCGAACGGATAGCACGATGGGGAAGAATTGCTGCCTGGAGCAAGGGCTGGATTGTTACAAGTTATTCACCGTATTCACAGCTATTCACAATTTGGCGGGTCGGGCTGCATCCTTGATTTTGCGTTAATCGCTAATCTCTTCTTTGCCCTCACCTGTAATTGCGCAATATTCGAGCATGCCGACTGAACCAGATGCGATCCGTGAAGCGGTGCGAACCGCCTATGGACAAGTTGCGCGCGGTGAATCCCGGGAATGCTGCGCCCCGTGTTGCGGTTGCGCTGAGCCGCTGGCAGCGACCGCGGCGGACAAGCTGGGTTATAGCGAGGAAGAAATTGCAGCGTTGCCGGAGGGCGCGGATCTCGGATTGGGCTGCGGCAATCCGCAAGCTATCGCGGCGCTGAAGCCGGGAGAAACGGTGCTGGATTTGGGGAGTGGCGCGGGCTTCGATTGCTTTTTGGCGTCGCGAGCGGTGGGAGCATCGGGGCGAGTGATCGGTGTGGATATGACGCCGGAGATGTTGGCGAAGGCACGGGCTACCGCGGAAAAGTCCAAAACGGTAAATGTCGAATTCCGGCTGGGGGAAATTGAAGCGTTGCCGGTGGCGGATTCGTCCGTGGATGTGATCATCTCGAATTGTGTGATCAATCTGTCGCCGGACAAAGGGCGTGTATTTCGAGAAGCGTATCGGGTGTTGAAGCCGGGAGGGCGAGTGGCGGTGGCGGATATTGTTCGAACCGCCGATTTTCCGGCGGCTGTGGCAGCCGATCTTGCGGCGATTTGTGGTTGCGTCGCGGGAGTTGCGAGTGTGAGTGAATTGGAGGGCTTGCTGAAGCAGGCGGGGTTTTCTGAGGTTTCGATTCGGCCAAAAGACGCGAGTCGCGAATTTATTCGCAATTGGATTCCGGGCCGGAATGCGGCCGATTTTGTGGTTTCGGCTACGATTGAGGCGGTGAAGGCGAAGGCCGAGTGCTGCGAGCCGGGATGCTGCAGCGCTGAGTAGCACCTGAGTGTCAGACCACCCAACCCTGGCACAACCGTTTCAGGGTTGTGGATCTCTGCCGTCTTAACCCAAGGTACACTAACTGAGCTGCTGTTCTATTTTTCTTCGGTGATGGAGGCGACTTTTGCGCTGGTCGCTTTAGAGGTGACAACAAGGGCGTGGAATTTCCATTCGCTTTTTGGTTCAATGAGTTGTTGATAGTCTTTGGCGGCGCCGACTTTCTGGCCGCTATCGTCAAACAGGTCGAACTGAATCTTCACGCCGAATCGCTGGCGATCGGAAGCATTGGACAATGTGCCGAGGGCGTAAATGAGTGAGCTGCCTTTTGTCTTCTCAATAGTCACTGGGCTGACGCGGAAGCCCGCCTGGGTGATGGGGTCGTCCGGATTGGGAGTTGAATTGGTTGGAGCAACTGGCGCTTGAGCAATGGCTTCATCGTTTTTATGGGAAATTGTGCGCTGTGCCATTTTCAACGCGATGATTGCTCCGACCAGGCCAGCGCCAAGAATGACGACCGCGATAATGGTATATACGATGGTAGCGCGGGGGATGGTGGGCTCGTCTTTGGGTGCGGCGAGGAAAAGCTCGGTTTGCTTGCCGCAATGAGGACAGGTGGTGGTCAATCCGGCTGATTCGGCAGGAAATTCGATGTGGCCGTGGCAGTGCTGGCATTCGCCTTTGAGGTACTTAGTTCGGTTCATTTACGGATAACTTAGAACGCCAAACAAGGAACACCTCACCTCAACCCTCTCCCCATCCCCGATTGGATCGGGGCAGGCGGAAGGGAGAGGGTGAAAAAATGCTCCATTTGTCATTGAGTCCTGTGTCGTCGGGTATGGCCGGTTTTTGGCATCGTTCTTGCAAATATGCGAAACCAGAGGCTCGCATCGAGCGTCCGATATGATATTGATACAGGTATGAGTACCGACGACAAGTATATCCGCGAGCACTCAGCCCGTTTGGAGGATAGGTTCGTGACGCGGAGGCAGTTCCTTCAACGGGCCGGAATGGGGTTTGGAGCGTTAGGCCTGGCCGCGCTATTAAGCGAAGATTTTCTGGACCTGACGGCCAAAGCAGCGGAGCAACCGGCGAACCTGCTACCGAGGCAGCCGCAATTTCCTGCCAAAGCCAAACATGTCGTGCATATCTTTGCACAGGGCGCACCTTCGCATGTTGATACGTGGGACCCGAAGCCGTCACTGGTTCAATATGACGGGAAGAGCATTCCTGGGTATGAAGGAGTGGCAATGGCATCGCCATTCAAGTTTACGAAACGAGGCAAGTCGGGAATTGAGGTCAGCGAAGTATTTCCGAAATTGGGGGAGCTGGTCGATGATCTCTCGGTGATTCGGTCGATGTACACGGATATACCGGCGCACGAGGTGGCGACGGTTTTCATGAATACAGGTTCGACGCGATTGGCGCGACCGAGCATCGGTTCGTGGGTGTTGTATGGTTTGGGAACCGAGAACCAGAATATGCCGGGTTATGTTTCGTTGCGCCCGGGTGGCACGCCGCCGGGAGGGAGTTCAAATTGGCAATCGTCGTTTCTGCCGGGCGTTTATCAGGGAGTGAGCATCAACACGAAAGTGCCGAACGTGAATCAGCTCATTGAGAATATTCGCAATCAATACACTTCGCTGCCCGAACAGCGGCGGCAATTGGATTTGGTCCACAAACTGAATGAGTTGCACAGCCAGGATTTGCAGAAGGATGCGCAATTGGAAGCGCGACTGGAGGCGTATGAAATGGCTTTCAAGATGCAAACCGAAGCGACGGATGCTTTCGACATCAACAAAGAACCGCAAAGCATGCGCGAGCTTTATGGCCGCTCGGCGCAGGGTAATCAGTTGTTGATTGCGCGACGCTTGATTGAGCGCGGAGTGCGCTTCGTTCAGGTGTGGGCGGGCGGATGGGATCATCATCAGGACATTGAGGATCGGTTGCCGGAACGAGCAAAAGATATTGATCAACCATTGGCCGCATTTATTACCGATCTCAAACAGCGAAATTTATTCGATAGTACCTTAGTTGTCTGGGGTGGTGAATTTGGGCGAAAACCGGTGCGCGATCGGAATGGGAACGACAATCCTGGGCGCGATCATAATGCGAAGGCGTTTACGACTGTGTTGGCAGGTGGTGGTGTGAAGGGCGGAACGGTTTATGGCGCGACGGATGACTTTGGCGGCGCGGCGGTTGAAAACAAGGTGCACATTCATGATTTGCACGCGACGATTCTGGCGCTGCTGGGTTTCGATCATGAGAAGCTGACGTATCGGTATAATGGGAGAGATTTTCGATTGACGAATGTGTCGGGGCAAGTGGTGAAACCCGTCATAGCATGAAAAATCCCAAAGCTCAAATCCCAAACTCCAAAAAAACTCCAAATCCCAGGCACCAATTGGGATTGCGCATGAGAATGCGATATCCGGTTTTGGAATTTGGGATTTTATTGGGATTTGGATTTTGGTTTTTGGGATTTTCCTCCACTTCCGCCGCGGATATGAGCGTATCGGACACGCAGTTTTTCGAGAACAAGATTCGGCCGATCCTGGCGAATAATTGTTACAAATGTCATAGCCCACAGGCGGAGAAGGTCCGGGGAAGTTTGCTGCTCGACAGCAAGGAAGGGACGTTGAAAGGGGGGGAGACGGGACCGGCAATTGTCCCTGGTGATCCAGAAAAAAGTCTGCTTATCAAGGCCGTGCGTTACACCGACCCGGACCTGCAAATGCCACCGAAAGGCAACAAGCTGGCCGACGAGCAGATCGCGGATTTAGTTACATGGGTGAAGATGGGCGCGCCAGATCCGCGCGTCGCGACCGCGGGTCAGGTGGCATGGAAAGATGATGGCAAAACGCATTGGGCCTGGCAGAAGTTGACCAAGCCAGCGGTGCCGGAGGTCAAGGATGCGTCGTGGCCGAAGACGCCAGTGGATAATTTCATTCTGGCGAAGTTGGAGGAGAAGGAGCTAAAGCCGAATCCGCCGGCGGACAAACGGACGCTAATTCGGCGCGCGACGTTTGATTTGATTGGGCTGCCGCCGACGACGGAGGAGGTTGAAGATTTCGTCAAAGACGAATCGCCTGATGCCTTCGCGAAGGTGGTGGATCGGCTGCTGGCATCGCCTCAATATGGCGAGCGCTGGGGAAGGCATTGGCTGGATGTAGCGCGGTACAGCGATACGAAAGGGATGGTCCGGCGCAACCGCGAAGATCCCGATTACCCGTTTGCCTGGACTTACCGGGACTATGTGATTCGCAGCTTCAACGAGGACAAGCCGTATAACATATTCATCATTGAGCAATTGGCAGCGGACAAATTGCCAGCCACAGCGAAGAATCCGACCAATCTTTGCGCGCTAGGTTTTCTGACCGTCGGAGATCGTTTCATGGAGATGAAGAACGATATTATCAACGATCGGATTGATGTCGTGACTAAGGGTTTTCTGGGGCTGACGGTTTCGTGCGCCCGGTGCCACGATCACAAATTTGATCCGATCCCTACGAAGGATTATTACTCGTTGCACGGGATTTTTGCGAGTTGCGTCGAGCCGTCAGTCGAGCCGGTGATATGCAAGGTTGGCGGCCCGCTCTACAGCGATTATTACCAACAGCGGATGGATTTGGAGAAAGAGAAGGAAACAATTCAAACCGCATTCAAGGAAGCGCGCCGCAACAAGAATCGCGAAGCGGTAAAGAAGCTGCAACGCGAAGAGCGGGAGAATCAAACGAAGATTGCGAAGTTGGAACTGACGCATCCGGGCGCGCCGCCGCGGGCGATGATCGTTGAGGATGTGCTCAAGCCGAAAGATTCACCGGTGTTTCTTCGAGGCGAGGCGGAGAGCAAAGGACCGATTGTGCCGAGGAGATTTCTGGAGATATTGAGTGGTCCAATTCGACCCGCATTTACGAATGGGAGCGGGAGATTGGAATTGGCGCACGCGATTGTGAACAAAAACAATCCGATAACATCACGGGTGATGATTAATCGGATTTGGCTGCATCATTTCGGGGAAGGCTTTGTGCCAACGCCGGACGATTTGGGGACGATGTCCGAACCGCCCAGTCATCCTGAGCTAATTGATTATCTGGCGTCGCGGTTTGTCGAAGAAGGATGGAGCCTCAAGAAAATGCACCGACTGATCATGTTGTCGAGTGTGTACCAAGAGAGCAGCGTGAATAATCCGCGATATGCGCAGATGGACCCAAACGATCGGTTGCTGTGGAGAGCGAATATTCGCCGGCTTGAGTTTGAAGCCCTGCGCGATTCGTTGCTGGCGATTGGTGGCGCTTTGGACACGACGATGTACGGGAAACCGGTCGATTTGACGAAAGAACCCTATTCCACGCGGCGGACAGTCTATGGATTTATTGATCGCTCGGATGTGGCTGACGTGATGGTGAATTTTGATTTTGCGAATCCGGATCTGCCAAGTGGACGACGGCATGAAACGACAGTGCCGCAACAGGCGCTGTTTCTGATGAATAGTCCGCTGGTAGTCGAGCAGGCGAAGAAACTGGTGACCCTGGCAGATTTCAACAAATGCGAGAGTGATGAGGCAAAAATTGAATTTCTTTATCAGCGGGTTTATCAGCGCCCGCCGCGACCGGAAGAAGTGCGGCTCGGAATTGAATTTCTGACTGAAAAGCCCGAAACGGAGAAGGTCGCGGCGACCGAGGCGGTGCAGCAGGTGTCAAATGACACCGATGCGCGAAAGAAATTGCGCGAGAAGCAGATGGGCAAGAAAAAGTATGGCAAGGGGGGCGGGAACGAGTTCAGAAAACGCGAGCCGCTGAAGGTGTGGGAGGAGTACACGCACGCGCTGCTGCAGGCAAATGAGACGTCGTTTGTGAACTAGTCTCTGAAGTTTTGGAATTGGAGGGCGACGGGAAAGTCATGGGCCCGGATGGCGGCGATGACGGTCTGCAGTTCATCGCGACTTTTGGCCGTGACGCGGACTTCCTGCCCTTGAATTTGAGTCATGACTTTGAATTTGCCGTCGCGAATGAAACCGGTGACTTGCTTGGCGATTGTGGTTTCCAAGCCTTGTTTGATTTTGATGAGCTGACGCGCATGGCCGAGGGGTGAGATGTCGGGTTCCGGGCGCTCAATATTCTTGAGGCTGATGTTGCGCTTGGCGAGCTTGCTCATGACAATTTCGGACAGGGCCTGAATTTTGAACTGGTTCTCGGCGGAGAGCTTGATTTCGTCTTTTTCGAGAACGATTTCGGCATTGCTGCCTTTGAAATCAAAACGGTTGGCGAGTTCTTTCTTCGCCTGATTGATGGCATTTTCGAGTTCCATCGGACTGACCTGCGAAACGATGTCAAATGACGGCATAAGAAAATACGTAGTGCAACTTTCAGGGGTGAAGCAAGTTAAACGTGACGAAACACAGAGCTTTGCTGGCGGAGCGAGGTAATCTCGTTGACCGCGAAACGTCTCCGTCATTACGCTGCGCGGGCACGAAAACCAAATGGCACTCGATATTTGCAAAGCAATCGGCGCTGGAATTATCCTGGCGCTGCCTCCAACCATCCAAGCGGCGGAAAAAAATCTCAAGGCCGATTGGAGCGTGTTCATTGGAGTTACGAGCGACTCGTCGCCTGCTCTGGGGCCGGATGGAACAATATTTTTTGGGGCTTTTGATGGGAAATTCTGGGCGCTGAACCCGGATGGCTCGCGGAAATGGGTTTTCCGAGCCGGATCGGAAATCAAATCTTCACCCGCGCTGGCGTCGGACGGGACATTGTATTTCGGAAGCCGGGACCGCAAATTTTATGCGGTGGGCCCGGATGGGAAAAAGCGATGGGATTTCAAGACGGGAGGTTGGGTGGATTCTTCACCGGCGCTGGCGAAAGACGGGACCGTCTGTTTCGGTTCGTGGGACAGAAAATTTTACGCCTTCAATCCCGACGGATCGAAGAAATGGGAATTTCAGGCTGGCGGTGAAATCGCATCATCGCCTGCAATCGGCGCCGACGGGAGAATTTATTTTGGATCGCATGATAAGAAATTTTATGCATTGGATGCTGACGGAAAGAAGCAATGGGAATATGATACCGGAGGAGCTATCATCTCTTCGCCGGCCATTAACCAGGATGAGTGCGTGTATTTCACGTCCGTGGACGGCTATTTCTACGCGTTGAATCTCGATGGCAAGCTGCGATGGCGACTCAGGACTGGCGGGATTACCGAATCATCGCCCGTGATCGCTGAGGACGGAATGATTTACGTCGGTGTCAGGCACGAGCTATGGCCAATTACGCCTGATGGGAAAGCAAAACCGCCGCACGGGAGTGAAGAACTGGTCGAGGCATCGCCGCTGACGCTCGCCGATAAGACCGTCTGTTACATTTCCCGGCGCGGGCGATTGTGGGATTTAGATTCGGAACGCGGGCTCCAATGGAGCTATTATTGTAATGGTTATGGATACGCGTGTCCGGCGGTGTCGCCGAGTGGCAAGTTCTATCTGTCCGAAAGAGGGCAGTGGTTTTCTGCAATTCCTGCGGGTGTGCCGCTGGCGAAATCGCCCTGGCCGAAGTTTCGAGGCAATGCGAGGAACACCGGGAATATTGGAGATCGCGAGAGGTAGCGGAAAAGAGACAAATTGAACATTTGAACCATTCCGGTGAAGACTACCGCAATCAAACTTTCATCCCCGGCCACTCGCGAGTTTTGGGAAATAGCGATTCTTTACGAAGACGAAGTTTTGCTCGCATTAGACAAACCCAGCGGCTTGCTCACCTCGCCCGATCGTTACGAGCCGAATCGGCCAAATCTGATTAAGTTACTGCACGGCGGCATAGCCGACGCCAAGCCATGGGCGAAAGAACGCGGCCTTACATATTTGATGAATGCGCACCGGCTTGATTTCGAGACCAGCGGAGTCATCTTGCTAGCGAAATCGAAACCGGTCCTTGTCCAATTGGCGAACCTGTTTGGTTCGGAAAAACCAATAAAGACCTCTACAGCACTGGTACGGGATGCTCCCGGGACGGACCGGTTCGAGGTCGAGGCCAAACTGGCGCCTCATCCGGTGAAAATCGGACTTATTTGCGTTGCCCCAAAGCGCGGCAAGCGCGCGCACACGCACTTCGAGGTGCGCGAACGCTTTAACGGCTGGACTCAGTTGACTTGCCGGCCATTGACCAGTCGGACGCATCAGATCCGCGTCCATTTGCGCCACGTCGGCTTGCCGATTGTGGGCGATTCGCTCTATGGCGGGAAACCGCTTTGGCTGTCGCGTCTCAAACGGGATTATTATTTGAAACCCGGCCGCGAAGAACGTCCGCTAATGGGCCGCCTCGCCTTGCATGCAGAGCAATTGACGTTGGATCATCCAGTGACCGGTCAGACATTAACAATTACGGCGCCGTGGCCAAAGGATTTTACGGTGGCGCTAAAGTATTTGCGCCAGTACGCGAACGTGGGCGCGCCGCAGGGCTGAAGTAGAATGAAACTCAACCACGGGCTGCACCTGGCTTATTGCACGAACATCCATCGGGGTGAGACGTGGACGGAAACATTTGAAGCGCTTAAGAAGTACACGTTGGCGGTGCGGGACCTCGTAGCCGCGAACCAAGCGTATGCGATTGGATTGCGCCTAAGCCAGCGTGCCGCGCAAGAATTGAGCGAGCCGTCGAAGTTGCTCGAGTTCCAACGCTGGTTGGAGCAAAACAATTGCTACGTGTTCACAATCAATGGGTTTCCTTACGGCCAATTCCATGGCACGCGAGTGAAGGAAAAGGTTTATCTGCCGGATTGGACTTCGCGGGAGCGAGTGGCCTACACCAACTTGCTTTTTGATTTGCTGGCGCAACTTCTGCCGGAGGACGTGGAAGGCAGTGTCAGCACTGTTCCATGCGGGTTCAAGGGATTGGTGACGACTGACGAGCAGTTGAGGGTGATTCGGCAGAATATCTGGGAATGTGTTGAGTATATTGGACGGGTCAGCGAACAGACGGGACGCAAGTTGCATCTGGGCCTGGAACCGGAACCGCTTTGTGTGCTTGAGACCAGCGGTGAGGCTGTGAAGTTCTTCGAGCGGATGCGGCAGGAACATCGTGGTGATGAGAGGCTGACTGAACATCTGGGCGTAAATTATGATACCTGCCATCTGGCGGTTGAGTTTGAGGAACCGCAAGACGCGCTCGGCTCGTTGTTCGAGCACGGAATCAAGATCAGCAAATTGCATCTGAGTTCGGCGTTGAAGGTGAAGCCGACGGCGAAGGCGCGCGCGGCGCTGGCGAAGTTCGCGGATGACATCTATCTACACCAGGTGATCGTTCAACAAGCTGATAAAACTCGCTCGAGCTATCGCGATTTGGGCGACGCGCTGGCTGCCGAGCCTGAAAGCGCGAAAGCCAGCGAAAGTTCTGAATGGCGGATCCACTTTCACGTACCACTGCATAGTTCACCGACGCCGATTTTCGACAATACGACTGATCATCTCATGGGTGTGCTCGATATGCTTGGCTCCAATCCGAAGATGTGTTCGCATCTCGAAATGGAAACTTACACGTGGGAGGTTCTGCCACAGGAATTGAAAAGTCGCGATGTCGTGGAGCAATTGGTGGCCGAATACGAATGGACTCTCGCGCAACTTGCGGAACGCAGCCTTTGCGCCAAACGATGAGCGCTCGTTTGAACACTCTGAGTTCCCTTTCCTTCCTGCGCACCTTGCTCGTGCTGGGCCGGGTATCGAATCTGCCGACGGTTTGGTCGAATTGCCTGGCCGGATGGTGGCTGGGAGGTGCCGGAAATGTCGATAAGCTGCCCTACCTATTTGCCGGCGCGACTTCCTTGTACACAGGCGGGATGTTTCTCAATGACGCGTTCGACGTGGAATTCGATCGGCAATACCGCAAAGAACGCCCGATTCCATCGCGAGCGATTGGACTCAAGACGGTGTGGGTTTGGGGTGTGGGGTGGCTGGCGGTGGGGGGGTGTTGTCTGGCGTGGATTGGAACCATCAACGGTTTGCTAGGGCTCGCGCTGGCGGGCTGCATTGTTGTGTATGACGCGGTTCACAAGCGAGTGTCGTTTGGGCCGGTGCTGATGGGTCTGTGCCGATTTGTTCTGTATTTGGCCGCAGCTTCGACGGCTGTAAATGGATTGAATCCACGGGCGATAGGCTGTGCGGGTGCGCTGTTCGCGTATATCATCGGACTGAGTTACGTTGCCCGGCGTGAAAGCGCGGCCGGGCCGCTTCGTTACTGGCCAATTCTACTGCTGGCGATGCCGATCGCGGTGGCGCCGATATTCAATCGAGGGAATCAAATAGAAAGCGCGTTGTTGATTTCGGCGATTTTCGGGGTGTGGACGGTTAAGTCGCTGCGCTACACGCTTTGGACGGAGAAACCCAACATCGGGCGGACAGTTTCGGGTTTATTGGCTGGAATTGTTTGGGTGGATTTGGTGGCGTCGGCGAATGCGCCGCGTGAATTTGGGATTGTGTTCGTGGGGCTTTTTTTGGCGGCGCTGGTGTTTCAGCGGTTCGTGCCGGCGACGTGAAGCGCAGCAGAGAAGCAGGCTGCGCTCTGTCGGCGGTAGTGTCCAGATCGACCGCCATCAACTATGGACGGTTATACTGACAGCCAAAAGTAATTTCCATATGTGGCCGGAGGAGGTAAGGGCGTCGGTGCTCACCGAGGTTTTTGAAATAAAGCCCTGACCATTTCTGTCAGCTTGTTCATAAATTATAACGCTTGCGTGATGGTTTTTTTCTCTCGCTCGGGGGCCGTCCTTCTGGCAGCCTGCCCTCGCGCCTGAACCGCTCGGCTTCCTTTCGCTCGATCACCAGGTCCCGGCCAAACTTCCTTGCTTTAAGTCTTTTCGCCAAAATGAACTGGCGAATCCGCGACTGAGAAACACCGAGCATCCGCGCGACTTCTGCTGTCGTCAGCGGATCTATGGACGAAATCGTACGCCAGTTCGATTCGCTTGGGGAGAAAAATCGGCGATCCGGACAACCATAACGCCAGCGTTATAATTTGTCCGAGAAAGAGTTTGCGTTTGTTCCCCCGGTTCTTCATAGTCCTTTTGATTCAGGAGTTGTTCCTGGCGTTTTCGATAATGCGTGCCGCACTTGGCTTTGAAAATCCAGGCACTCCTCCAGAATGGCAATAACCTGACGACTATGAGAACCTTTCCTGGAAACCATGCCCTCACCAGCGTTATTCTAGCCGCGACGCTGTTAAGTGCTTCGCTTTCTCCGCTCGTTGCTCAGAGTAACACCAACAACAACTCCAACC
>Ga0193709_1000402_pt1 | contig 15558 bp, 25 predicted proteins | sample H3c2metaG_FD_160571 | JGI IMG/M metagenome (GOLD analysis project Ga0193709, IMG submission 160571) | Soil microbial communities from a riparian zone of the East river system, Colorado, United States - H3c2 | ecosystem: Environmental > Terrestrial > Soil > Riparian zone | place: USA: East River... | reverse complement strand
TTTTGAAATTCTTGTCGGTAGAATTGTTGTGACGGCTTATAATGATAGAGGGGAAAATATTAGTTTACCTGACAAAGAAGCGGAAAAATATATCAAGCGATTCACTCAAACAGAAGTTTATATTTGATCACTTTTTAAGGAATAGAGAGTAAGCACTGAAAAAAAGACTAAATAACCCATAAATGAAAGCCCCCTTTTGTGTGCAATAAAGGGGGCTTTTATCGAAATATAAATGAAAAAAGTGGAGGAGGTTTAGCGTTTGGGAAACAAACTATACCACACTATTTTATTATGTACGGTTAAATGATTTTAAAACCATGTTTATAACTCATATTTTTAGCCCAAACTAATTTTTATATAAATTGGAATGGGTGAGGTTATGGACAAAAAAGAATTAATTTCAATTGGTGACATTCTTAAAGAAGCCGGAAAAGAAAAAAGTAAATGTGATATTACTTTTTTAAATGAACCTAATTATAAATTAATGGCTGAAGCTGCAATAAATTTATATCAACAAAATTATTAAAAGAGTGCCTTAAAAGGCATTTTTTTTATTTGTTATTTTACTGACTGTAACAAGTTTAGATGAAACCGCACTTCTTATAGACAGAAACCGAAAAGGTTGATATAATCATATTTGTAAGTAATTAATGCAAATATGGAGGAGCAAAACAACAATGAACAAAACAGAGAAGTTGGAATTAGTAAAAGAGGTTGCAATTTATTTAAGGATTTCAGATGAAAAAAAAATAAAAGGAAAACGAGTTTCTGAAGAAGAAACACTTCAAAATCACAGAATAAGATTGATAGATTTTTGTCATCGAAAAGGTTACAAATTTAAAATTTATGAAGAAATTGTTTCCGGTGGTAAAACAGATATTGGGGAACGACCTGAATTAAATGAATTACTAAAACACTTATCTGATTATGATGCAATTTTAGTTAATGAAATTTCACGGATTTCACGGGATACTTATATTTCAGCATTAGTAAAACAAAAAATGATAACCTTTGATAAATTAATTTTAACACCGGAATCAACTTATTATTTAAGAGATCAAAATGATGCTTTGATGTATGATGTTAATTCAATGATCTCATCACATGAAAGAGAAACAATTGGAAAACGTATCAAATTTAATAAGTTAGAAATGGCAAGAAGGGGTTTGAATGCTTCAGGTTCCGCACCATTAGGGTATATTAGAAATTCTAATACAAAGAAACTTGAACTTGATCTTGCAACGGCTCATATACCGGCAACGGCTTTTTATTTAAATAGTATTGGTTATGGTTCATTAAAAATTAGTGAAATTATGAATACTTTAGGGTTCAAAACTGCAAGGGGTGCTTTATGGACAAATACTTCAATTAAAGATTTATTAAAAAAAGAAACTTATAAAGGGTTTACAGTATATCATGATTTTGAAACGAGAACTTTTTTAGATGCTGACGGTAATGAAATCAAAAAACGTGAAATTAAAGACACAATTTATGTTGAAAATACACACCCTGCAATTATTGACCCTATAAGATTTAATCAACTTGCAATGCAACGACAAGAACGAGGAAAAAAATACGGGCAAAGTTTTTCAGGCGGTAAATTTAGAGAGCGACCAAATACAAAAACAAGACCGTCTATTTTAAAAGATTTAATATTTTGTGGTATGTGTGGAACAAAAAAAAGAATTTGTTATGATAAAAGACGAGATGAATTATCTATTAGATCATGTGAATATACTTCAGCAGATGGAATAAAATGTAATTGTAATGGAATAAAAGCTAATGTTTTAGAAAAAGAAATTATTGCTAAAATATTTGAATATAAAAATAAACTTGAATCAGAAATTCAAGAACTTTTAAATGATGATACAAACAAACTTGATGCAGATTACAAAAATGAAAAACAATTATTAGGAAATCAATTAGCTGATTTAAAAAAGAAACTTGAACAATTAGCTGAAGTTAGAATCAATTTAATGATGGAAGGTAACGACATTATGCAAAAAGCTATTCAAGGAAAAATGAACGACAATGAAGAATCTCAAGAAAATATAAAAATTCGACTTGAACAAATTAATAAAAAATTGGATGAACCAAAAGTTGAATTTGAAATTCAAAACCGTGCCCATGTAATTGAAGTTATTAATAAAATCGAAAAAGAAACGGATGCCGAAAAAATTAATAATTTTTTGAAACACTTTATTTCTAAAATTCATTATTCAAGGATGATCCCTGAAGAAATAAAAATACTAGGAGCAAAAAGCCCTGAAAGAGAAAAAGTAAAAGCAAAAATTGAAATTGAATTTTTATAAGAGTAAACAAAAAAGGACGGCTGACGCTGCCCTTTTTTTATTTCAAAAAATTTTGCAGAAAATTAAAGGATTTCAGAGAACTATTGTATAATTTATACAGTGTAGTCAATTGTCTCTATTTTTAAACGCAAAAAAATTATTTATTTTTCAGATATAAATAGTATTTAGATTGTATATTCTAGTTGCTAGACATACCAAAAACCTTGAAAGAATTTTAGAACATTGAAAGGGGGTGAAAAACAAGTGCATATTACATTGAGGGCAGCAAGAGCAAATCTAGGATTGACAAGAAAAGAAGCTGCAAAACTTTTCAATATTCACCATGAAACACTAGCGAATTATGAAGCGGATTCTTCAAGGGTTCCACGATCTTTTTTCGTAAAGATTGAAAAAATTTATGGTATTTCACCCGACTTCATTTATTTTGGAAAAGAGGAAACTCATTACTACAAATTAAGAAGTCAATTAAAACAACACGCTTGAAAAGAAAAAACCACAAAACAAAAGGAGGAATGAAAAAATGAAGAATTGCCCACGATGCGAACAAAATGAATTAGACCCAATAGAAGCAAGAAACGCTTTAAGTCGTAGAGATAACAAAACTTATATTTGTAATGAGTGCGGAATAGACGAAGCCCTTGAAGATGCAAGAAACTTCAAAGCGTCAAAATGAGTTTTTAACGGGGTGAGAGGATGACGGGCATGTTTTACCTATTAGATTTAGAAAGAACGCTTTTAGCCGGTGTTCCTGCCTTTTGGAAAGGGAATAGACACGGTTATACTTATTCGATCACTGAAGCAGGACTTTTTAAAGAAGATTTTGCTGAAAAACTTTGTAAGCAAGACATAAATCAAAGAACAATCATGATTAGTGAATATGCCGTAATTAATGTACTAGGAAAGATTGAAAAACTTGTATGAAAACTTTGAAAGAAATAGAACGGGAAATCTATTTAATAAAAGGGATTATAAGAGTTTTAAAAGTTTGTCTTTGGATTAGCTTCAAAGAATTACAAATCAGACAATTTATAAGCACCTGCCAAGATTTAAAAATGGTCACAAGGGAATTAGACAAATTAATTGCAGCTAAAAAGGAAATATTGGGAGCAATAAAGGAGCCGGAAAATGTTTCACAAAACAGAAGCCGAAAAACTTTTTTTTGAAGATGTAAGAGAAAAGAAAAAAGCAGCTTCAGGAGTTCACCACAAGACCGGTAAAAATGGATACACGGGGACGCTTAGATTTCCAAGCGATATTATGAGCCGTAAAGACAAATACAATTACAGAAAAGCGGGAAAAGTTATGACGACAAATTTATTTGATGAAATACTGACAGTAGACGAATTCGAAGCACTAGAGACATACGAGAGAAAAAATAGACTTGCTTATTGGAGAAGCCAATTTCAAAATAAAAAAATCATGCAAGAAATGGGAATATCCAATAAGCGTTATTATGATATTGTGGCAGAATTAGAGTTACCAAAGGCACCACGGGTTAATAATGGGGCACCTAAAAAACCAAGAAAAGCATATACAAGAACGGCACCGGTTGCAAACACACCGGCAGCAGCGATTGCAGAAAACGAAATAAAAGAACCCGTTCAAGAGATCATTATAGACGGATTGCATCTAGTTTATAACGGGACTTTTTCAGCGGAGCAGCTTCAAAAATCATTATCAAAATTTATTGCATTACTTGAAGGGGAAACCGATGAATTTTTTATCGAACTTAAATTAATGCAAAAGCAACCGTCAAAATGAAACACGGAAGGGGAACACGTTTTTCATGGCTGCCAATTCAAAAGCAAAATATTATAATTTTGGAAAGAATGAAGAAGGCTTAAACGTTATTAGAATAAACGGGACTAGAAAAGAACTTGATGAAGCCATTCAAGAAATAAAAGATTTAGGGTATGAAGTTTATAACCCTATCGAAATTGAAAAAGCACATAAGGAAGTTAGCGTTTTATTAAAATTGTTAATTCCTGAAATAGTTGAAAAGGAAGGTGAAGAATAGTTGGAAGTGTTCGGAATAGAGAACGACGAAGATATTTTTGAAACTTTAACCCAATTAATTGAACAAGAAACCGAAAAGAAAATATTCACAATGAGGATTCTTGACGAAATTGAAGAATGGTTGGAAGTGCTTGTTATTTTTGAAGATAAAAGCATGTTATTGGGAAAAATAAGTGTTTTAACATTCTTTGGAAATATTGCTTGTAGACTTCAAGCAAAATATATATAGAGAGATCAAAACTAAATAAGGGGAGAAGGGCGGCAATTTTATTGACCCTTCTTTTTTTACACCTTTTTTGCGGAATTTGACGATAAAAACAACTTGACAAGAAAGGATTTTACACAATGGAATACAAAATTATTAGTTCAGGCAGCAAGGGAAATTGTGTGACAATCAACAAAAATATAATGGTCGATTGTGGGGTTAGTTTTAAAGAAATCAAAGACGATCTTTATGACGTTAAATATTTACTTATTACTCATATCCATAGCGATCATGTAAATTACAATACTTTTCAATTGATCCTGAAACGGTTTCCCATGATCAAGATTATTGGAAATTATGAGGTAGCAAATCAATTTCATTGTCACCATATCGCAAATGAAGGGTTTGACGTTGTAACTGACGACTATATTTTTTATCCCTTCTTATGTGATCATGATGTTTTAACTTATGGTTTTACTTTTAAAGCTGACGGCAACGAAATCATTTATGTAACGGACACCGGAACGCTTAGAAATGCACCGGTAAAAAAATATGATTATTTCTTTTTAGAAAGCAATCACGATGAAGCCAAACTTGAAGCAGCACGGAACGAATATAAGGGGTCATACAACCCGTATTTGAGCGGTAAACGACATTTAAGTACACAAGCCGCAAAAGCTTTTTATTACACGAATAGGCGGTCAAGAGAAAGCGAATTTATTGAACTTCACAAAAGTCAAAGATTTTATTGAAAGGCGGTGAAAAAAATGGAATTTGTATCAAAAGAAATTATTGCAAAGATTGAAAATATCAATTTAGAAAAAGATGCCGCATATTCAACAATAACTTTTAGTGAATTGAAATTTAATGAGCCTTGTTTGGATGAATTATTTTTGCTTTTGTCCACAAGTTCAAAAGTTAGAATTTTAATTCTACCAAACACATGAAAGAAATGAGCGACCAAGAACGATTAGATTTTATCAAGCAAAAAATCAATTATAAACTTTTGAAAAATAGAATGAACGGTAAAAACAAATTTATAGACGACCTTCTTTGGTTGATTGGAAAGGCTGAAGATGGAATTGGAAAGGGAAAAAAATAAAATGCAAAATGAATTAAGTTTTAATCCAAGTCAGATTATTGTCACTCAAGGATTAGTTAAATTTACGGAATATGAAAGAATTAAAGATCAAGCGTTGACCCTTGCAAAACAGATTATGACCGTTGAAGTCAATGACGAAAATATAAAAGAATCAAAAAAGCTTTTAGCTGCCGTCAACAAACGGTGCAAAGATTTGGAAGATGAAAGAATAAGAATTAAAAAATTGATGCTTGAACCCTATCAAGAATTTGAAAGTCAGGTCAAAGAAATTGTTGGTATTGTCAAAGAAGCTGACAACGAAGTCAGGCAGCAGGTCAAGAATCTTGAAGAATCAGAACGCAATAAAAAACAAATTGAACTAGAACAAATTTTTCAAAAAAGAAAGCAGCACTATGAAACATTAGACGGGTTGATTTTTTTCCACCATTTTTTTGAGCAAAGACATTTCAATAAAACAACCACTATTGAGAGCGTTGAAAATGAAATGATTGATTTCCTTGAAAGAACCAAAAGAGACTTTGAAGTCATTGCTTCAATGGATCATTCACCGGAAATTTTAAGCGGCTATATGGAAAATTTTGATTTAGCTGAAGCCATTCAACAAGTAAATAAAGAGCAAGAAAAAATAAGACGAATTGAAAAGTCAAAAGCCCTTAAACAACCGGCAGAAAATTTAATATCCTATTTGATCACAGTGAAAATTTACAACCAAAAAGAATTGAAATTGCTTGAAATGATTTTGCAAGAAAATGGATTTGACTATATTACTGACAAGGTGACTTTTGAATGAAAAATGGCGATTATAAAGGAACATGGTTATATAAAGAACAATATGATTTTATTTATGATTGGTTAAATACCTTAGAGCAAAACAAGCATATAAGACAAAAACCTCGTAATCTTAAATTGTTTTGTGAAAAATATTTCTTTTATATTGCCGGTGATGATTTACACCAAATCATGAAAGAAGTAGGAATTAAAGGGGATAGATGGTTTCACAATGTTTCAATCAATGATTTAAAAAAAATTGAAACGATGTTGAATGAGCGAAAAAGACCATGGTACCAAAATGAAAAAGAATTATTTGAAGAAATTAAAAGAATTAGGAATGTTTGCAATATATCAAGCAATAAAAAAGGAGAATGACAAAATGGAATTATTAGAACGTTTGGAATTAGTAGAGGTTCAATTTGAAGATAACAACCAAAAAGCCGTATTAATTTTTCTTGACGAATCACAAGGAGAAATACGAGAAGTCAATTTTAACCGTCAAACTTATGACAAAAATACAAATAAATTTGTTGAAAATGCCGAAAAAGCTGCACAAGTTGACGAGTGGTGCAAGGAATATTTTGACCTACCCTTTGAGCGTTTAGCTGAAGCGATAGGAGAAAGAAAAGATGTTTATTGTTATGATCGTTTCAGTTCACTTTGGGAAACCGCACAAATTGTTAAATTTGATGAAGATATGGTTGGACAAATTTTTGAAGCTGAAGTCAATAAGGCTTTTGACGATGGGACAAGAATATCTATTCAATTTGAATATGAAGGTGAACAACGTGAAAGTAAGATGCAATATGCAGAGTTTATTGATGCCCGTCAAGCCTTTTTTGTGAACCCCGTGAAACAGAAAAAACAGTATGAAAAATTTAAGGAAAAATTTGATATTGACATTGAAAATATTTCCGATCTTGTAGGTAAAACTGTAATGTGTGAAGTTAAAAAAGCAATGGGGAAATATGTATATACAGAAATCAAGCCGTTCCCGAAAAAGAAAAAGAAAAAGTAAAAGGGTTGTTGCAGCTATGAACCAAGACGAATATCTTTTTTATGATATTGAGGTCTTTTCTCACAATGCTTTTGTTGTTTTCAAAGACATAAACAAAAAATTGGTGAAAGTGTTCCACAACAACTTTATTTTATTGGCTGATTTCATAAAGGATAAAACGCTAGTTGGTTTTAATAATTATTGGTATGACGATAAAATTCTTACATATATGTTGGAATTGAAAACCGTGAAACAAATTAAGAATTTGAACGATCGAATTATTAGCGGTGAAAATGTCAGCTTTATTAAAAAATCAAAATTTGATTCTTTGGACGTTTTTCAACAAATCGACACTTCAAGACCGTCACTCAAAAAAATTGAGGGCAATATGGGAAAACGAATATTAGAATCAAGCGTGCCCTTTACTATTGATAGACCATTGACAAATGAAGAATTTGACGAAGTTCTTGACTATTGTATTTATGATGTTGACACGACAATTGATGTTTTCAAACACCGTGTAAAATCGTATTTTCAACCCAAATATAATTTGATCGAAATGTTAGGACGAAAAGAAGCGATTAAATGGAATACCACCACAATAAGTGCAAATTTATTGTTGAATAAACCTTTGCCAAAATGGAGCGGCTTAAGAGTTGAAGAAAGTATGCTTGAGTTGGTTCCCCCTGAAGTTCGGGAATTATGGCTTGAAAAAAATAATGGCAGCGTTACCATTCAAGAATTTGGGAATGAAATTCAATTTGGTTTTGGTGGATTACACGGGGCACATAGAACAATCAAACGTGAAAAAAATGTCAAAATTCTTGATGTAATTTCAATGTATCCAAACATAATTTTGATCTTAAATGTGTTAGGGGCAGCAAGCCCCAAATATAGAAAAATACTTGAAAAACGGATGCAAATAAAACATATTGACAAAATTTTGTCTGATGCTTTGAAGCTTATCTTGAATTCGGTTTATGGAAACCTAAACAATCAATATTCATTACTTTTCAATCCAAAAGCACTTTTGTCAGTTTGTGTTTATGGTCAGATTGCTTTATATGAACTTTGCAAAAGATTAGCCCCGTTTTGTGAGATTGTAAATATAAATACTGACGGGGTTGCTTTTATACCGCATGATGAAAAATACAAATTAATTCAAGCGGATTGGGAACGAGAATTTTTATTGCAGCTTGAAGAAAAAAACTTCAATTTGTTTCTTCAAAAAGATGTAAATAATTATATTGCCCTCACTGAAAAAGGGATCATATGCAAGGGCGGTGACGTGAACCGCTACGAAGAAGAAGCTTTTTTCAAAAATAATAATGCTAGAATTCTCGATATAGCTTTAGTCAATAAATTGATATATGGACAAGACATTTTACAAACGATTTTAGATAATAGAGACAAACCCCATCTTTACCAATATATATTAAAAGCCGGACACACCTATCAAGGCACGGCAACGGAAGAAGGTTGGTTACTTGATACGAAGGTAAACCGTGTTTTTGCTAGTAAAAAAAGTTCACTTTGTTTGTTTAAAAAGAGACATGATGACGGTTTAGTTCGCTTTGCTGACGCACCTTTACAAATGCACCTATGGAATGAAGATTGTAACAATATTGATCATTTTGAAGATATTGTTGACGTAAATCATTATTACAATATTGTTGTAAAGAGATTTGAAAGGTGGAGTTGATAGAATTGTGTATATTGAATTCTTGAACAACGAAAAGTACCCCAAAAAGGGGGCTGATGTAGCTGACACCCCTGAAGCTTTTCAAGATGCCGGTTATATACTAAATGACAATGATTTAATTATAGATACGGACACCCTTGAAAAACCTATTATTGAAAAAATCATTAGTATGTTTAATATCAAAACTCAAATTGTTTGGACACCTAGAGGGGCTCATTTTTATTATAAAAAGCCGCAGGGCTTTAAAGGGAATAAAAAAGTTTGCCCCCTTGGTTTTGAAGTGGAATATAAGCATTCAAAAAATACTAAGTGGATCACGGTCAAGCAACAAGGAGAATTAAGGATCATTGAAAACGAGGGTATTCGGGAAGAACTGCCGGACATATTTTTTACACGAAGAAAATTAGAGTCTTTGTTGGGACTTGACGAAAATGAAGGGCGAAACAGTGCCCTTTTTGCCCACCGAATGAAAATACATGATCTTGCACAATGGCAAAGCATTTTACGATTTGTCAACAATAATATTTTTGCAACCCCGTTGCCGGAAGAAGAATTTCAAACGATTTCCCGTGACGTGAAACTTGAAGCAAGAAAAGACAGTGAACCGGAATTAGCTGATTATATTTTAAATAAATATAAGGCGGTTAGTTATTTGTCAAAGCTTTATTGGTATGAAAATGAACAATATATCAATGACGAAGATAAATTAAAACGGCTTGTTTTTAATGAAGTGGGATTACAGAAAACACGTTATATTGATGAAATTATCAAGCAAATGAAATATAGGGCACCGATCATTGAACAAGGTACCCTTTTTGACATTAAATTACAAAATGGAATTTTAAGAGAAGGTCAATTTATTGAAGTTGACTTTCAAGAATTCACACCTTATACAATTGACATACCTTATTTTGAAGATGCGGAACGGGTTCAAATTGTTGAAAATTATCTTGACCAAATGACAAGCAATGACAATGACTATAAAAAACGATTGCTTGAAATTTTGGCACATCCTTTGATTGTAAATAAGGATTTTAAAAGATTGTTAGCAAAATTTTTTATTTTTGTCGGTGACGGGGGAAATGGAAAAGGAACGCTTTTGTATATCATTAGAACTATTTTAGGGCAAAAAAATTGTGGGGCATTGTCCATTAAAAATATGACAGATGAGCGATATTTCACGACACTTCAAAATAAATTAGTCAATTTAGGTGACGATGTTCAAGACGAAGCCATAAACAATGAGCAAATGAAAATCTTGAAAAATATATCAACTTGTGATTTTGTAACAACAAGAAATTTATTTGAACAGAGTAAAGATGTTGAATTGACAACTTCATTAATTTTTACTAGCAATCACATATTAAAAAGTTTTGAAAAAGGTGAAGCGTACAAAAGACGGGTTGATTGGTTGCCTATGTATACGAAGCCCGAAAAAAAAGATGCCCAATTTATTTCAAAAATCACGACACCGGAAGCCCTTCAATATTGGCTAAAATTAGTTGTTGAAGCTTATCAAAGATTGTATGAGCAAAAAGGATTCACAGAATCAAAATTAGTTACAAAATTCAATGAAGATTATCACCTACTAAATAATAATTGTACAGAATTCTTAAATGATTTTGATGCAGAACATTTTTTAGGTAAACGGGCACCGGAAGCCTATGAAGAATATACAATATGGGCTGAAGAAAACGGGTTAAATGTTCATGGAAAAAAGTTGTTTCACGAATCAATGAAAAAGGTACACCGTTTGGAAATAAGGAAAACAACTAAAAATAGTAGGTCTTTGAGATCATACGCAAAAATTAAAGAAGATTGACCCTAAAATTTTGTCTTTATGTCCTTTATTTGTCCGGTAAAATGTCACTTGAAAAAGTCATATATATCAAGGGCTTAAGACACTTAAGGGACATAAAGACAATAATATATTTTAAAAGCTATGTAATTGAAAATAGAATGTATACCAAAATAATACATAAATAGTTATGAAATATTTTGGTACCCTAAACGTTTTATATAATGTATATATAGATTCCGGCAAAATTTTTGTCTTTTGTCCATTTTGTAGGCTTGAACCCTTGTTACATAAGGAAAACGCACCGGACAAAAAGAACGAAAAAAGGGAAAGGAATGGACAATCATGTTTGAAAAATTCCAAGGGCTTGCTATTTTTGATGAAGTGTTAGGAGCAATTGAAAAAGATCACGGGGCACCGATTGAAAAAATAGTAAAGTGTGAAGAACAATCGAACTCTTTTGATTTTACAATTATTTTTGAAGATTATACTTTGCTTGAAGCACGATTAAAAATTCATGATGTTTTGGGAACAAAAACGGTTCAAGTTTCAGGTACTTATTATTAAAGGGGTGAAACCGTTGACAAACAAAGCCATGAAAGAAAGGCAAATTGAAACCCATTTAAGATATTATAAAACCTACATTGTCGGAATCAAAAATTGTGAAAAGCAGCTTGAATATATCATGCCAAACATAACAACCAAATACGGAGCCGATCAACACGGATCATTTTTTTATGTAGTTAGTGACAGCACCGCAATGGCTGCCCTTGACCGGATAGAAGGAAAACGGGCTATTGATTTAAGAGAAGAAATAGACCGTTATAAAATAATCACAGAAACCATTGACAGTGCTTTTAAAGAATTAAAAGATATTGAACAAAATTTTGTTCGATTCCGATATTTTGAATGTCTACCGATCCACGAAGTAAAACAGAAATTGGGCTACGCTGAAGAAAGAGCGGTTTATAGAATTAGGCGGCACACTTTGGATAAATTACTCATTTCATTAAATAATTTATTATCTTTTCAATAAAGGGAATTATAGTAAGGTCTTACAAAAATGATGAAAGGGGTTAAAAAAGTGATCTTAAAAATTGCAGCTTTAGGAATGTTTTTGATATTAAATACAAATCAAGACAAACCCGAAATACCAAAAGAAACAGAAGCTTATAAAACCACAACATATGTAAGCATCTTATAAAAAGGGTGACACCATGAAAAAATTTATTATAGCTTCAAGCCTATTTTTAATAATCATTTTTGGAATTGGAACGGCTGCAAGTGCCCAACATTATGTTCAAAAAAATGAAACAATGTCTTTAATTGCAAAAAAATATAATATGACTTTGAAAGATTTAATAAGCTTAAACCCACATATCGCAAACCCAAATATCATAAAACCAAATGATTATATAATTATCAGATCAAAAACCGAACCACAAAAAGACCTAGTTGACTATGCCCGTTCCCTTCAATATGTAACAACTTATTCTTTTGGGGGTCAGAATTTCCCCACTAGTACCGATTGCAGCGGATGGGCACAAGGAATCTATAAAAAATTTGGGGTTGACCTGCCAAGAATAAGCAGAGATCAAGCCAAAACAGGAACACCCGTTAAATTCCAGGACTTGCAAATTGGTGATTTAATGTTCTTTTCAACACGGTCTGATAAAGTTGTCACCCATACGGGAATTTATATGGGCAACGATTATTGGATTAGCAATTTGAACGAAAGAAAAGACGTTGAAATTATGTCGAATTTCAATACATGGACACAAAAATATTTTCTTTGGGGTGCCCGTCATAAAATGTAAAGGAGCAACAAAAATATGAAAGAAAATCTTGAAAATTTAATCAAATTAATACCCTTTGAAGTAAAAGAGATTACAACAAAATCAACTGAAATACCATATGGAATTTCAATGTCTCAAGCCCCTGAAATTTGGGAAGCTGAAGGAGAAACCGGCAAAGGGGTTGTTGTTGCGGTTATTGACACCGGTATTGATTCAAGACACCCCGACTTAAAAAACAATATTATAGGCGGCAGAAATTTCACCCCTGAAGGGTGGAGCCAAACCAACTACGAAGATTTGAACGGACACGGTACCCACGTTGCCGGAACGATTGCAGCAAATGGAAAAATAAAAGGAGTTGCCCCCGATGCAAAAATTTTAGCTTTGAAAGTTTTAAACCGTCACGGGTCAGGGAATTATTATGCGATCATTGAAGGGATACGATATGCAACCAATTGGAAGGGTGCAAACGGTGAACGGGTTAGAATCATAAATATGTCATTAGGAGGTTCTATTGATGAACCAAAACTCAAAGAAGCCATTCTCGAAGCTTGTAGTAGGGGTATTGTTGTTGTTGTTGCTTCAGGTAATGAGGGGGATAATAACGAAAAGACTTATGAATTCGGGTACCCTGCATTATACAACGAGTGTATTACGGTGGCGGCTTGCAATGCTGAAAAACAAATTGCCCCGTTTTCAAACAATTCGCTTGAAGTAGATGTTACGGCAGCAGGGGTCAACGTTCTTTCAACTTATCCAATCCAAAAATATGCCACGTTGTCAGGTACTTCAATGGCGACACCGCATATTTCAGGAGTTCTTGCTTTATTGATCAATTTAGGCGAAAAGAAATTCAAAAGAGAAATGACAGAAAGTGAAATTTTTTCTCTATTGACTCAAGTTTGTTGCTCACTTGGTTATGAAGCTTCTACAGAAGGACACGGAATGCCTACATTATTGAAATTTTTTGAAGAGTGCTAAATGACAAGTTGTCAATTATTAAATGACGTTTTTGTTGGTGCCGGTGTTTTTTTCTTTTTAATGATTGCTTTGTTTTATGCTTATATTCAAGTGAAAAAAGAAAAATAACCCGTGGAAATGGCGATAACACACGGGTTCAAAGAATATGATGGTAAATCAAAGTGAAAGGAAAAGAGAATTCCCATTGAATGTATTGTCAACATTCTTTATATCTTATTCACCTTGACAGTTTTTTGACACAAAAAAGACCTTATTTTTAATGGTTTTTATGTTAATAATTTATAATGTCTATAACTCTTTCCAATGAAGCGAATACTTGAAAAAACCAATTCCGTGCACGGGGTTGGTTTTTCTTTTTGGGGTGAGAAGAATTAAAGAATGGTTATTTGATCAAGTTTATCATTTCAATGTTATTATTTTTATTTCTATCATGGTATTTAATGTTGCTTTGAGTAAAAGCAATACACAAAAAATGCTGCAAAATCAAAGTAAAGAACTTTATCTTGAAATTGAAGAAGTCAAAGACGAAGTAAGAGAATTAAGAAAATGAGTGAATCAATTGTCATTGCACTAGTTGAAATGGTAATTGGTCTTTTGGTTGAGGGAATTATTTTGTCTTTTGTTTTTAATGCAATTAGCAACACGGCAAACGAAAAGCAGCAAAGGTCATTAAAAGCTGAAATGAATAATATCGAAGTACAAAATAAATTTATTTATGAGCAACTTCAAATAGAAATTAGAGAAGCAAAACACGAAATTATTAGCCAAATAAAAGAGAGTGCAGCAGCTAATAAAAAGGGGGGAAATAATTGATGTTAAAAACATATGACATAATTCTTGATGTTGAAAAAGAGATATATAGCCCGACCAATTTATTATTTAGTGTTTCAAGAAATGATTATGAAACCGTTGAATTGACTTTCAAAATTGTACAAGACGAAAAACCTTTTGATTTGACAAATAAAACGGTTGAATTAGCAGTAAAAAAACCGAGCGGATTGACCGTTTATATGGCGGCTGAAGTTTCGGATGCACCTGACGGTGAAGCAACGGCAATTTTATCAATTCAAGCTTATGTTGAATTTGGTGTACATATGGCTGAAGTCTACATAAGAGATGCAAACGGTCTTATTGTTACAAGCCCGTTTTGGTACAATTCACGAAGTTCAATAATGGAAAGCGATCTTGAAAGCGTCAATGAGTGGAGTGCTTTACAACAAGCCCTTTTCGCTTATGATTTAAGACCTTTAATAACGGACGGATTTCCTACCGAAACCCCTGAATATGTGGGTCAAATGTCTTTTGATGCTTTGAATAAAAATGTCTATATTGCAACCGATTTGACAAATTTTTCATGGCAACCACTTGGAGCCGGTGAAGGTGGGGGCGGTGGCGGCAATGATACGATTTTAGGCAATGATGCCCCTGCAATAATTCCTGCAAGAATAGGACAACTTTTTATAAACGTTCTAGGAAAAACGGCTTTTGTTTCAACCGGTGCAGCTTCTACCGATTGGGAACAAATTGACAACACGGCAGCAGAAGCAGCGGTTGTCAGTTGGTTTGATTTGTCTGACAAACCTTTGACGTTTCCGGCAGAAGCCCACGGGCACACAATAACAGAAGTCACCGGCTTGACGGCTGCCCTTGACGGAAAAGCGGCAGTTATCCACAATCATGATGCCACTTATGCACAAATTATCCACAATCATGATGCAGCTTATGCCGCAAAAATTCACGGTCATATAATTGGAGATGTAACGGGGCTTCAAACGACTTTAGACGGAAAAGCAGCAACAACCCATACTCACACAATTGGAAACGTGACGGGGCTGCAAACGGCACTAGACGGGAAAGCAGCAACAACCCACAACCCTG
>Ga0193709_1000401_pt1 | contig 15578 bp, 14 predicted proteins | sample H3c2metaG_FD_160571 | JGI IMG/M metagenome (GOLD analysis project Ga0193709, IMG submission 160571) | Soil microbial communities from a riparian zone of the East river system, Colorado, United States - H3c2 | ecosystem: Environmental > Terrestrial > Soil > Riparian zone | place: USA: East River... | reverse complement strand
ATTAACAGGACATCCGTGACGCGCGTGATCCGAGCCGGCGCGTCGGCGTAGGACATCACGATGTCGAGCGCGGCGGCGATCATGAACAGCAGGCTGGTGCGGGCGAGCACGCTGCCGACGACGCCTTGCCAGGTCATCCGGTCGGGATCGCGAGCGACGATCCTTTCGCCGATCCAGCGGAGGATGAGCATGATCCCGACCAGTCCCGCGGCGATCAAAGTGCCGAGGATCAGGCGATCGGCATTGGCGGTAAACCAGTTGAGGGTGGCGGTCATGACAGCGTCATGGCGGGCGCGCCGCGACGGATCAAGCAGTCGCTGCCTTGCGCGGCTTTCTGGCGAGGAATTTGAGCAGGCCGACCTCCGCCGAGGCCAGCCGTTTGCGCGCTCTCGGGCGCTTCATTCCGCGCAAGGGATCGCGCGGGCGATCCTTGAGCGTGTCGATCAGCGCTGGATGGACGTAGGACTTGCGGCTCATCGCGGCGGTGTTGCCGAGCGCTTCGGCGACCGGCTCAATCAACGTCTTCAGGCTGATGCGATCTTCGCCGGCCTTCAACAATTGGTCGAAGGCGATGACGCTGGCGCCCCAGGTTCGGAAATGCTTGGCGGTGAAATCGCCGCCGGTGGCGTCGCGTATGTAGTCATTGACGTCGGATGAGCTGATCGCCTGCGGCTCGCCGTCGCCGTTGACATATTGGAACAGCATCTGGCCGGGAAGATCCTGACACTTCCTAACTATGCGTTTGAGGCTGGCGTCGGTGATGGTCGCTTCGTGGACGATGCCGTGCTTGCCTTTGAAGCGCATCGTCATCTTGCCGCCCCGGCTGCGGATGTGGCGCCCGCGCAATGTGGTCGCGCCGAAACTGTTATTGTCGCGGGCATATTCCTCGTTGCCGACGCGGATATGTTCCTGGTCGAGCAGGCGCACAACCGCGGCAAGCACAGTATCGCGCCCGAGCTTGCGGCGCTTCAGATCCGCTTCGACGCGGCGGCGCAATTTGGGCAGGGTGGCGCCGAATTCGCGTGTGCCTTCATATTTTGAGGCATCCTGCTTCGCCCGGTAATCGGCGTGGTAGCGGTACTGCTTGCGTCCTCGAGCGTCCTTGCCAGTGGCCTGGATATGGCCATCCGGATCGGGGCAGAACCAGGCGTCGCTATAGGCCGGGGGCAGGGCGATGGCGTTCAATCGGTCAATCTCATCGCGATCGGTGACGCGCTTGCCTTCGGTGTTGAAATAGCCCCACGCCCGACCGATTTTCTGGCGGGTGATGCCCGGGTCATTGTCGCTGCTGTGCTTGAGCATCTTTCGGCCAGTCTTGACGTTGATCGGTGGAAATGGACGGCGAGCGGCGTGGGTTCCGCTTTGTCACTTGGAATTGAAGGGAATTTTTGATGCCCGCGATCGGCGAAGCCAAAATCCTGATCATCGCGACCGACGGGTTCGAAGAATCGGAGTTGTTCGGGCCGCGCGAGATTTTGATGCAAAAAGGCGCGGAGGTGCGTCTGGCGTCGCCATCCAAGACTCCGATCCAGGCCACTGTTCACGACGATCCGGGGAAGACGATCCGTCCCGACCTTGTGATCGATGATGCCAGAATGGATAATTTTGACGCGTTGCTGTTGCCCGGAGGGGTGCGCAATCCCGATGCGCTGCGCACCAATAGGGCCGCGGTCGCGCTAATCAGGGCGTTCGCCGATGCCGGCAAGCCGGTTGCGGCGATCTGCCATGGACCGTGGCTGCTGGTCGAGGCGGACGTGGTGCGGGGGAGGCGGGTGACGAGCTGGCCGTCGATCCGGACCGATTTGCGCAACGCTGGTGCCCAGGTGGTCGACGAGGCAGCGGTGACTGACGGCAATATCATCACGAGCCGCGAACCGGACGATGTGCCTGCCTTTACCGAAGCCCTGATCGAGCTGATCGAAGCCGCCTAACCGAACGGCAAGGTTTTCCCTGTAACCGCGGCTGATGAGCAAGACGCAGCAGGACAATGCAGGGTGGCTATTTGACTTGGGAGGCGCGTCAGCGCTGTCCGGGGCGGCCGGTTTTGCGTTTTTCACGCTTGGGCCGCCCGATCTCCTCCCGTTTGGCGCGGCAGTTGCGGCAAGCCTGACATTCCTTGCCGCTTATCTGCTGCTCAAACGCATCGGCGATGATCCGACAGATTTGCCATTAAGCGAATTCGCACCCACCGAAATCGAAGTCCAGCCTGAGCCGGAGGCGCTTCTGCTCGATGATATTCTGGCGAGCATGGGGCCGAATTCGCGGGTTGTGCGACTGTTCGCGCCGAACCAAATGCCGACTGCTGGGCAATTGAAGCAGCGGATCGACCAGCACATCGGGGACGCGCGCGACAGCGACGCCGCGGATGCCCTGCACCAGGCGTTGGCCGATATTCGCAGGTCATTGCGCTAACTTACTCACCGACCGTCAGGGCTTCGATCGCAACCAGGACCGATCCGTCGGACTGCGACACCGGCGCTTCCGCCAGCGCAATGTCGGCGACAATCTGGCCCGGAATGGTGAATTCGGCGTCTTCCAGTCCATCGGCGATCATCGCCACGACGTGATCCGCGCCGGGCCCGGTCACTCGGAAAGCCGCCTCGTGGCGCTCGCCGAAGAAGGTCAGCGACTGCCAGTCCACGGACTTCCAGTCGCAAATCAGGATTCGATCTCGCTCGACTCCGGTCCTGGCGAGGATTGCGCGCAGCAGGCCGGACGCGGCAACCGACAGGCGGGGTTTCATCATTCGCCGCGCTCCAGATAGGCGCGGACCCGGGCGACGGTTGGCGGCCGCGGCTCGCGGCCATTGCGCAAATCAAACACGAAACGCGGGTCGCCCATCGACTCGCGTCCAAAGCGCGCAGCCGTAACGCTTGTCCGGCGGAGAAATTTCTCCACCTCCCTCAGTAGATACATCGTTGATCCCCACCCTCAGGGCGACTCGGCAATCATTCATTTCCAACGTAATTCCTACTTGTCTAGGCAAATGCCTATTACTAAGGACTCGTTATGGTTATCGGTGCTCGGGAAATACTGGAACGATTGTGCATGGAGCGTGGCGAGGACTTCGCCGGGCTTTCGCGTCTGATTGGCCGGAATGCCGCGTATATACAACAGTTTGTCCGACGCGGTGTGCCCAAGAAATTGAGCGAATCGGATCGTCGGAAACTGGCTCGATATTTCTCCGTTCCGGAGTCGATGCTGGGGGGTCCCGAAGGCGATTATGACATGGCGCAATCGAGCCTGGTGCCGGTCATGCAGAGCGCCGTGAGAGCATCGGCAGGTCCGGGCGCGATTCCCGCGGCGGAGTCGACTCGGCCTTATTTTGCATTCGACGAACGCTGGCTCAAACGGCTGACATCGTCGCCTTCGGGGCAATTGTCGCTCATCCGTGTCGAGGGCGATTCAATGGCGCCGACCTTGGTCGATGGTGACGACATCTTGATCGACCGCAACGATGGCAATGACCGCTTGCGCGACGGACTCTATGTGCTGCGCGTCGATGAAGCTTTGGTGGTCAAGCGGCTCGCCTTGCATCCGATCGCGCGGCGGGTGACGGTCCAGTCGGATAACCCTGCTTATTCGGACTGGCCCGATTGCCATTTGAAGGATGTGCATTGCATTGGCCGGGTGATCTGGGCCGGCCGCAAGGTCGCCTAACCGCGCCGGCGGTCGATCAGCCAGACGGCGATGGCGATTGCGATGCCGACGCCGGTGCCGACCAAAGTACCAAGCATGGGCTGACCCGTGGCGATGCCGGCGCCGATGCCGGCGAAGATTGCCAGGATGAGCAGGCATCCGCCGGCATGGGTCGTACGCGTTCGCATCCCGCCCCCTTACAGCACGCGCGGTGCTTCGCCAGTGCGCCTCACAAAAGCATGGTGAACGATCTGTTGAGGACATTTGTCGGCAGTCGCGAAAGGGGGCGCGGGTTAACCCCTTGCGCATGGACACTCCTTTCATCACTGGTCGCGACGCACTCGCCGACGCCTCGAATTTGATCGACCAGTTCGGAGACGATGCCGGGTTCGAAGCCGCGATGCGTGCCGAAACCAGCCGTGACGCACATAATGTTGTGCGATTTTGCCATTGGCGGCAGATCGAGCGCATCATCGCCACGTTGTCGAGCGAGGATATCCGCGGCACTGTGCATTAGACGTTTTTGTTGCTCGCTACGCTCGAGACCGCACCAGCCCGCGCCCCCACCCGGCCACCCACGGCACGATATTCTATGGGTGGCCGGGTGGGGGCGTGGGCTGGTGCCGCACATTGACACAAGAACAATACTGGCGCGGTTCAGGAGGGCTGGCTAGGCTGGCCTCATGGATTCCAGACAGTTGGGGAGGGGCATCGCGGTGGCGATGGCCGCGGCGGGAGCGGGGTTGGCGCTTGGTCCGCCGGCGTTCGCCCAAGAGCCCATGCCGTCGTCGAGCGAACTCGACCCTTCGGCACCGCTTGATCCGATACCCGACTTAGGGGTCGCATGGCCCGACCTGCAGGCCGAAGAGCCCGCAATTCTTCCGCCAGAAACGACCGATCATTCGGCCGCGCCGCCGGCGGCTTCCGGGCAGATCGACGATAGCGCCGCGGCGCGGCGCTATGTCGTCGCGCTCAACGGCGTCGATCAGGCCGTCGATGCGGATTTGCTGAAGGCGTTCCGTCAGCAATCCGCGTTGGAAGGGGGAATCAAGAAGCCCGCCAATGCGGCCCAGATCGATCGGAGGGCGAGGGCCGACTCCGATCTTTTGGCCGAATTGCTTCGCGCCGAGGGATTTTACGATGCGCGGGTTGAGCCGCGGATTGAAGTCAGCGGCGCCGAGGACCAGAACAGCGTGGCGGCCGTGACAGTGTTTCTCGATGCCGTGCCGGGAGAGCAATATAAGTTTACCTCGGTGGAGCTGCCGGGGCTCGAAGGCGCTGGCGCGGACGAGTCCGAACTGCGGGAGAAATTTGCGATCAAGACCGGTGATCCGGTGGTCGCCAAAGACGTCATCGCGGCCGGCATCGCGCTCAAGGTTGCGCTCGGCCAGCGGGGATTCGCTACGGCCAGGATCGGCGATCAGGACATCCTTATCGATCATGAGGCGCGAACCGCACAGCTCGTGCTGCCGGTCGAGCCGGGACCGGTAGCCCGGTTCGGCGAGATCCGCGTCACCGGCCAGCCGCCATTGGGCGCGCGCCATGTCGAGCGGATCGCACGGTTCAAGCCCGGTGACCGCTTCAAGCAATCCGAAGTCGATGACCTTCGCCGCGCCCTTGTCGCGACCGGTCTGGTATCGACGGTCGAAGTCAAGGTGACACCGGCCAGCAGCAGCCAGGTGGTCGACCTCGACGTGCACTTGGAACCGGCCCCGATGCGCACGATCGCCGGCGAGGTGGGCTATGGCACCGGCGAAGGCTTGCGCGCCGAGGCCAGCTGGCAGCACAGGAACTTCTTCAATCCCGAGGGCGCGCTGACCGTGCGTGGCGTGGTTGGGACGCAGGAGCAACTGGCGGCGGTCTCCTTCCGGCGGAACAATTTTCGGCAGCGGGACCAGGTCCTCAATGCACAGATTTCCGCGAGCAATGTCGATCGCAAGGCGTTTGCGGCGAAGACCCTGCTGCTGTCGGGTGGTATCGAGCGGCAGAGCAATTTCATCTGGCACAAGAAATGGACGTGGAGCCTTGGCGGCGAATTGGCGCTGTCCGATGAGCGCGACACAATCGAGTCGACCGGTGAGGCCCGGCGGCGCAAATTCTTCATCGCCGCAGTGCCGGCGACCCTTGGATATGACGGCAGCGACGATTTGCTCGACCCGACGAAGGGCTTCCGCCTTCTTGGCCGGCTCAGCCCGGAAGTGTCGTTCCAGAGCGGAACTCTGACCTATGCGCGGGCGCAATTCGACGCGTCGGCATATCATCCGCTGTCGGATCGGGTGGTCGCCGCGGGAAGGGTGCGGCTTGGCACGATCGTCGGTGCGAGTCGCGACCAGATAGCCCCGTCGCGGCGCTTCTATGCAGGAGGCGGCGGATCGGTGCGCGGCTATGGCTATCAGCAATTGGGCCCGCGCGACGCCGACAACGACCCGATCGGCGGGCGCAGCCTGGCCGAATTTGCTCTGGAAACGCGGATTCGCGTTGGTGGCGTCTTCGGGATCGTGCCTTTCTTCGACGGTGGCACGCTGTCGACCAGCGCCACGCCGAGCATGAAGGATTGGCAGTTCGGCGCGGGAATCGGGGCGCGTTATTATTCCTCCTTTGGGCCAATCCGGATCGACGTCGGCACGCCGCTTAATCCGCAAAAGGGCGATGGTCGGGTGGCGGTAACAGTGTCGCTCGGCCAGGCTTTCTAGGTGGCGACCGAGGAATCCATCGTCGAGCTTGAGGCGGGCGTTGCGCCCGTTCCGGTACGGCTGCGGCGCAATTGGGCGCGGCGGCTGCTCGACGAATTGGTGGCGCTGATCGCGGCGCTGCTGTTGCTGGGTGCGGTTGGGCTGGTGCTGCTCGACACGGCCCCCGGGCATCGCTTCATCGTCGACCGGATTGCGCAGCTGGAAACAGCATCGGGCCTGAGGATCAGTATCGGCCGGATCGACGGGTCGGTGTTCGGCGTGTCGCGACTCAAGAATGTCCGCGTCGCCGACAGCCAGGGCGTCTTCCTGACCTCGCCCGAAATCCTGCTCGACTGGTCGCCGGGAGCATGGCTGTACAACGCGCTGCATATCGACCGGCTGGAAGCGCATCGCGTGACGCTTTTGCGGCTGCCCAAACTCAAACCGAGCGCGAAAAAAGGTCCCATCCTGCCCGGCTTCGATATTCATATTGGATCGCTCAGGATCGACCGGCTCGAGCTGCAGAAGGGCGTGACCGGCGTTCCACGGGTCGGCCAGGTGCGAGGGTCGGCCGAAATCCGCGCTGGACGGGCGATGATCGATCTTGGCGCGGCTTTGCAAGGCGATGGCGACCGGATCGCGCTCAAGCTCGACGCCGAGCCCGATCGCGATCGGTTCGACCTCGACGTTCGGGTCCGCGCTCCGGCAAACGGATTGGTGCCCGCCATGTTCGGGTCGAAGCGGCCGCTCGACCTGGTGATCGACGGGCAGGGTAGCTGGACTCGATGGCGCGGGTCGGCGGCGCTGGACATGTCTGGGCGGCCGACGGCGCGGCTGGCGCTGGGCGTCGACAAGGGGCGCTATCGGCTGGCGGGAACGCTTGCTCCGGGGCAATTCCTCAAAGGCAAATTGATGCGGCTGACCACGCCGCAGATTCGCGTCGAAGGCGCGGCGACACTTAAGGACCGGCAGCTAGACGGCCAGCTGACGCTTTTGTCGCCGTCGCTGCGCGCGGTGACCAAGGGCGTCGTCGATCTCGCCGAGAATCGATACCGGGATGCGCGTGTCGGGGTCGACCTGCTGCGTCCGTCGGCACTGTTCCCCAACATGACGGGCAAACAGGTGCGGATGGTTTGGACGCTGGACGGCCCGCTCGCGACCGCGACTTACGCGTATCGCCTGACATCGCCACAAATTGCGTTCGATCGGACCGGATTCGTTGATGTTCGTGCGGAGGGGCGGGGCAAGTTCGCGCCATGGCCGATGCGCGTGCCGCTGCGAATGACTGCACGGCGCACGACCGGCATTGGCGACATCGCCGGGGGGATCCTCGCCAATCTGCGGCTTGAAGGGATGCTCACGATAACGCCCAGGCTGGTGCGGGGTGACGGGCTCAACCTTACCAGTGACAAGCTCAAGGGCAAAGTCAGCCTGATGATCGACTTGGTCAATGGCCGCTTCGACATCCTCGTGTCAGGCGGGATGACCCGATATCTGATTCCCGGTCTCGGCATCGTCGATGTGAAAAGCGACTTGCATGTCGTCCCCGGAAAAGCCGGCAAAGCGCGGGTGGTCGGGACCGGCGAGGCATGGGTCCGGCGTCTCGACAATAGTTTCTTCGCCAGCCTGACGGGGGGCCTGCCGCACCTCACCACCAACCTCGAAAGGACCGAGGACGGAATCGTCCATTTTTCCAACCTCATCCTCACCTCGCCCAAACTTCGGCTTACCGGTGCAGGGGTCAGGTTCAAGGACGGCAGTTTCCATATCGAGGCGCGGGGCCGGCAGGCGCAATATGGTCCGCTGAAGCTGATCCTCGATGGGCGGATCGAGCGGCCTCGCTTGGATATCCTGTTCGACAGCCCGAACGAGGCGATGGGCATCAAGCAAATGCGCCTGCTGCTGGCGCCAACCCTGGCCGGCTATGATTATCGTGCGTCGGGCGGGTCGCGGCTCGGGCCGTTCACCAGCAATGGCCAGATCTTGCTGCCCAAAAATGGGCGGGCAACGATCGCGATTGCCGCGCTCGAAGTTTCGGGAACGACGGCGAGCGGCAATTTGCGTTCCGACCCCGGCGGCTTCACCGGCAAGCTGACGCTTGCCGGCGGCGGGATGGCGGGCGACCTATTATTCAGTCCGGTCGGAGGCAACCAGAAGATCGAGGCGCATCTGACCGCCAACGGCGTGCATTTTGCGGGACCCCCAGCGCTGAGTGTTCAAAACGGGCGGATCGATGGGACGATCCTGCTCGCGGAGGGTGCGACTTCGGTCGATGGTGTCGTTATCGCGCGTGGTCTGCAGAGCGGCGCGATCCGCCTGTCGCGGCTGACCGCCAACGCGAAATTGGTCAACGGCCGCGGCGAAGTGCGCGCGGCGATGGCTGGCCAGCGCGGCAGCGCTTTCGAATTTGTCGCTTTGGCCAATGTCGCGCCGGAACGGATTTCCGTCAGCGGTCGGGGCTCGGTCGACCGCAGGCCGTTCGAACTGGCCAGCCCGGCTGTGCTGACAAGCGAAGGCGACGGGTGGCGGATTGCACCGACCGACGTGCGTTTCGCCGGCGGCCGGGCGCGGCTCAGTGGCCGCACCGGATCGCGGCCGGAACTCAACGCGGACGTCAGCCAGATGCCGTTGCAACTGCTCGATATGATCTGGCCGAATCTGGATTTGAGCGGGATCGCGACAGGCCGAGTGCAATATGCTTCCGCCGGCGGAAGCCAGAATGGTCGCGTCGACCTAAAGGTTCGCGGGCTCAGCCGCGCGGGTCTGGTGCTGACCTCAAAGCCGATCGACGTCGGATTGGCGGCGGTGCTGGCCGGCGACAAGGCCGCGATGCGCGCGGTCGCGGTCAGCGACGGCAAGACGATCGGCCGTGCACAGGCGCGGTTTGCGCCGCTGGGCGATGGCCCACTCGTCGCGTCGCTGACGAACGCGCGCCTGTTCGCCCAGCTGCGCTATGCCGGACCAGCGGACACTTTGTGGCGGCTCTCGGGGATCGAGGTCTTCGACCTGTCCGGGCCGTTGGCGATCGGCGCCGACATCAGCGGAAGCCTGATCAATCCGCAGATCCGCGGCTCGCTCAAGAGCGACAATGCCCGGATCGAAAGCGCGGTGACCGGGATGGTGGTCGACCATTTGGCATCGTCGGGACGCTTCTCCGGTTCGCGGCTGGTGCTCGATCGATTGTCCGGGCGGACCGGGACCAATGGCAGCATCAGCGGCAGCGGGGCGGTCGATTTCAGCGGCGGATCGCCGGCGCTCGACCTAAAATTCACCGCGGACAAAGCTGATCTGCTTGCCCGCGACGACATTGCGGCGACGGTAAGCGGGCCGTTGACGGTGAAATCCGATGGAAAAGGCGGGCTGATCTCGGGGAATTTGAAGCTCAACAAGGGGCGCTTCACATTGGGACGGGCGAGCGCCGCCGCCTCGGTTCCGCAACTCGCCGTCCGCCACCGTGGGCTCGAAGCCGACGAGGACATCGAAATTGCGCAGTTGTCGCCGTGGCGGCTCGATCTCGCCGTTGCCGGCAACGATCTGACCGTGCGCGGGCTGGGGATCAACAGCCGGTGGAGCACCGACTTGAAGATCGCCGGCACGGCCGATGCGCCACGCCTCAATGGCCGCGCCGATTTGGTGCGCGGTGACTATGAATTCGCCGGGCGCAATTTCCGATTGGAGCGCGGTGCGATCCGTTTCCAGGGAGTGAGCCCGCCCGATCCGTTGCTTGACATCCGCGCCGAAGCCAACGTCCAAGGCGTTACCGCGACTGTCAGGGTGACCGGGACCGGGCTTAAACCTGAGATCGTGTTCGCTAGTGTTCCTGCACTGCCCCAGGACGAGTTGCTTTCGAGGATATTGTTCGGGACATCGATCACGTCCTTATCGGCGCCGGAAGCGGTCCAGCTAGCTTCGGCGGTCGCCGCGCTGCAGTCCGGCAGCGGCGGGCTGGACCCAATCAACCGGGTGCGACGTGCCGTGGGGCTCGACCGGCTGCGGATCTTGCCGGCGGACGTCGCGACCGGACAGAGGACTTCAATTGCGGCAGGCAAATATATCGGGCGGAAATTATTCGTCGAAGTGATCACCGATGGGCAGGGCTATTCGGCGACGCGGGTCGAATATCAGGTGTCGCGCTGGCTCTCGTTGCTGTCGTCGATTTCCACCATCGGCCGGACCAGCGCCAACGTTCGAGTGTCGAAGGATTATTGAGGCGTTGCGTGGCTCGCTTGCTGCGCTACGCTCACGTCGAGAATATTGGGGGAATGCATGAAAAACTGGAACGTCCGCAAGACGATTGTCGCCCGCGAGGACATGCCGGAGCATCACCGGCTGACGCCGTCGCTAAGCTGGCCGCACCTTATCGCTTTGGGCGTCGGTGCGATCGTCGGGACCGGCATCCTGACATTGATCGGCGTGGGGGCGGGAAAAGCCGGGCCGGCGGTGATCCTGTCTTTCGCCATCGCCGGGCTGATTTGCGCATGCGCCGCCCTAGCCTACGCCGAGGTTGCGACCATGATTCCCGCGTCGGGTTCGGCCTATACCTACAGCTATGTCGTGTTCGGCGAGCTGATCGCCTGGATGGTCGGGGTCGCGCTGATCCTGGAATATAGCCTTGTCGTCAGCGCGGTCGCGGTGGGCTGGTCCGGCTATGCGGCGGGCTTCCTGCAATCGGTCGGGATGGGATTGCCGACAGATTTGATACAGGGGCCCGAAGCGGGCGGCATCATAAACCTTCCTGCGATTTTCATCATTGTCGTGATTGCCGGTTTGCTGATCGCCGGCACGCGGGAAAGCGCGACGCTGAACGCGATTCTGGTGGCCATCAAACTGGCCGCCCTGGCGATGTTCATCGCGGTAGCCTTGCCGGTGTTCAACGCCGACAATTTTACGCCATTCATGCCTTATGGCTTCCCGCGTAGCGGGCCGTCGGGGAGCGAAGTCGGGGTGATGGCCGCGGCGGCGATCATCTTCTTCGCATTTTATGGATTCGACGCCATTGCGACGGCGGCCGAGGAGGCCAAGAATCCCGATCGCGACCTGGCTATCGGCATCGTGGGATCGATGGTGATTTGCGTGATCATCTACATGGTTGTCGCCGCGGTCGCGATCGGGGCGGTGTCCTATACCCGGTTCGCGGACTCCCCGGAGCCGCTGGCGTTGATCCTGAGGGAGATTGGCCAAGGCTGGGCGGCCAAAATTCTTGGTGCTTCAGCGGTGATTGCGCTGCCGACGGTGATCCTCGCTTTCTTTTATGGGCAGAGCCGGATTTTCTTCGTTATGGCCCGCGATGGGCTGATTCCGGCGAGCCTGGCTCGAGTTTCGAAGCGCGGCAGCCCGGTGCGGATCACCTTGTTCACCGCTGTTGCGGTGTCGATCATCGCGGGCATTTTTCCGCTGGCGAAGATCGCGGCGGTCGCCAACGCGGGGACTCTCGCGGCGTTCATCGCGGTGTGCACCGCCATGCTGGTGATGCGGCGACGTCAGCCGGACGCTCCACGCAAGTTCACCACGCCACTGCCATGGGTTGTCGGGATCGGCGGAATCATCGGCTGCGCTTACCTGTTCATCAGCTTGCCGGTGGTCACGCAGGAATTCTTCCTGATCGCCCAGCTGCTCGGCCTGCTTTACTACGCAGTCTATGGCGGAGGGGCGGCGGCTCGGAACCGGGCTGCAGAAACGCATGGCTGACGGAACAGCGCAGCGCCTTCGCAGCATCGTCGGGGGATCGGCGGGCAATCTGGTCGAATGGTATGACTGGTACGCTTATTCGGTCTTAACGATCTATTTTGCACCAGAATTTTTTCCTTCCGAAGACAAGACCGCGCAATTGCTGAGCGCGGCGGCGATCTTCGCGGTCGGCTTTCTGATGCGGCCGATCGGCGCCTGGTTGATGGGCGTTTATTCCGATCGGCATGGTAGGAAATCCGGCTTGGCGCTGTCCGTCGCGCTGATGGCCGGTGGGTCGCTGATGATCGCAGCGGCGCCGACTTACGCCACCGCGGGCGCGGTGGCACCGTTCGTGCTGGTGATCGCGCGGATGTTACAGGGCCTATCGGTCGGCGGCGAATATGGCGCCAGCGCGACTTATTTGTCGGAAATGGCGCTGCGCGACCGGCGGGCGTTCTGGGCGAGCTTCCAGTATTTCACGCTGATCGGCGGGCAATTGCTGGCGCTCGGAGTAGTGTTGATCCTGCAACTGACGATGGCCGAAGCCGATCTCCAGGCGTGGGGTTGGCGGATCCCGTTCGCGGTCGGTGCCGTGTTGGCGCTTGCCGTTTACGTCCTGCGGCGGAGATTGGCCGAGACGCAGTCGTTCAAGGCGATGGACAAGGACCGCATCAAATCGTCGATCGCAAACTTGTGGCGCGACCACCCGCGCGAGTTCCTGATCGTCGCCGCGATCAGCGCCGGCGGGTCGACGGCCTTTTACGCTTACACCACCTATCTCCAGAAATTCCTGGTCAACACGACGGGATTTTCGCGGCCCGAAGCGACGATGGTGATGACCGTCGCGCTGATCATATTCATGGCGATCCAGCCGTTTTGGGGGATGGCCGCCGACCGCTGGGGCCGCAAGCCGATGCTGTTCATCTTCGGCTTTGGCGGCATGTTGGTCTCGGTGCCGGTGTTCACCGCGTTGAGCCACGCCGCGACGCCGTTGACGGCGCTGGCGCTGACGCTGATCCCGCTAACGATTCTCGGTGCCTACACATCGATCAGCGGGCTGATTAAGGCCGAGTTATTCCCGCCGCATATCCGCACACTCGGCGTCGCTCTGCCCTATGCCATCGGCAACACCTTGTTCGGCGGAACTGCCGAATATGCCGCTCTGTGGTTCAAACAGGCCGGCGTGGAGAGCGGTTTTTACTGGTATCTGACGGCGATCATCGGGATGGCCACGGTCGGTTTCTGGATGCTGCCCGAAACCAAGCTCAAGAGCCTGATCACCGAGGATTAGCTCTCGCGAAAGTAAGCGATCGTCCGATCGAGGCCGTCGGCCAACGCGACTCTGGGCTCCCAGCCGAGCAAATCACGGGCCTTGTCGATGTTCGGCTGGCGCTGGCGCGGATCGTCGGTCGGAAGCGGGGCGTGGACCAGCTTGGACGCGCCGCCGACCTTGGCAATGACCAGCTCGGCCAGTTGGCGCATGGTGAATTCTACCGGATTCCCAAGGTTGATCGGGCCGGTGATCTGGTCCGGGCTGGCCATCATCCGCACCAAGCCGTCGATCAGATCGTCGACGTAGCAGAAGCTGCGGCTCTGCTCGCCGTCGCCGTAGAGGGTGATGGGCTCACCGGCCAAGGCCTGGACGATGAAGTTGGAGACGACGCGGCCATCAGCGCGGTGCATCCGCGGCCCGTAGGTGTTGAAGATCCTCGCGACCTTGATCGACAGGCCCAACTGGCGGCGATAGTCGAAGAACAGGGTTTCGGCGCAGCGCTTGCCTTCATCGTAGCAGGACCGCGGCCCGATCGGGTTGACCCGGCCCCAATATTCCTCGGTCTGGGGATGGACTTCGGGGTCGCCATAGACCTCGCTGGTCGAAGCCTGGAGGATTTTGGCGCCCAGCCGCTTGGCCAGGCCGAGCATGTTGATCGCCCCGTGGACCGAGGTCTTGGTCGTCTGAACCGGGTCGTGCTGATAATGGATCGGCGAGGCGGGGCAGGCGAGATTGTAGATCTCGTCGACCTCGACATAGAGCGGGAAGGTGACATCGTGGCGGACGAATTCAAAATTGGGGTTACCGAGCAGGTGAGCGACGTTGCGCTTGGTGCCGGTGAACAGATTGTCGAGGCAGAGGATGTCGTGGCCGTCGGCGAGCAGCCGGTCGCAGAGATGGGAGCCGAGGAAGCCGGCGCCGCCGGTGACTAAAATGCGCTTCTGGCTGTCGTAGAGGCGGCTCATGGGCGCCGCGATAGACCAAAGCTCCCGCAGCGCAAACCACGGCTATTTCTTGACGGCGAGCCGTTCCTGGACCTGCTCGATGGTCAGACGGCCCCATTGCGCCGCCCACGGCGAGCTGTCGTTGGTTTCGTCGCGCAGATAATCGGGGCGTGCCCAACGCTGCGGAGCAACCTCCGACTTGGCCTGGGCCAGGCTGGAGATATCGAACGGGGACTTGAAAACGAGGCCGAGCTGGTCGCCGCGGCTCCAGCCGACGGTGGCGAACAACGACCCGGCATCACCGAAGTCGAGCATCAATTCCGACCCTTCGGCGAAGGAGCCCGACGTTTCGACCAGCGCGCCGCTTTCCGAAATATTGCGGATCCGGGCGATGGTTGTTTCATGGTCGAAGTGGATCAGCGCCGACCAAATGAGCGGATGGCGGATATCGCGGCGCTTGGCATGCTCATAGGGCTTGCCCTCGACTGGCGCTTCGGCGGCCGGGCCGGGAGCCGCGATCACGGCATCGGGATAGGATTGCGAGATGACGTCGCGGAGCAAGGCGTCGCGGGTTGCAGTGGGGCAGTCGATGCGGGTTTCGTGGGCGAATTCCAGACCGATGCGATCGCCGCGAATCCAGCGCACAGCGCTCTCGATTTCGCCAAATTCGCCGAGGACGAGGTCGACCCTGTCCCACAATTTGGGCTTCAATTTGCCGCCGATCATCGCGCCGCCGCCGGACAGGTTGATCAGCTCGATCTTGTGGAGCTTCTTCTTGTAGCGGACGGTGGCTTTTTCGGCCGGCAGGCGATGGCGGTCGCCGCCGCGCTGGTTGGTCGTGCGCTTCTCGCTCCGCGCAACGCTGACCGCACCGAGACCGTCGCCGGCGGCTTCGGCGCGGGCGCGCTTCTGAGCCATCAGCGGCGTCTCGCGCGCGCCGTCCTTGCCCGACAGCACGGCCGAACGAAAACTGTTCATCGGAGCCCCTTCGCAAGCCATTAAACCGCTTATGACAGGAGAGGGTTACCGAAATGCTAGTAAATCACGCCGAATAATACATGTCGAATTCGACCGGGCTGGGGGTGGTTTCCCAGCGCATCACTTCTTCCCATTTGAGTTCCATGTAAGCGTCGATCTGGTCGTCCGAAAACACGTCGCCCTTGGTCAGGAAGGCGCGGTCGTTGTCGAGCGCGATCAGCGCCTCGCGGAGTGACCCGCAGACGGTCGGCACGTTGACCAGTTCCTGCGGCGGGAGGTCGTAGAGGTTCTTGTCCATCGCATCGCCGGGGTGGAGGCGGTTCTGGATGCCGTCGAGCCCGGCCATCAGCAATGCGGAGTAAGCGAGATAGGGATTGGCGAGCGCATCGGGGAAGCGGAATTCGA
>Ga0193709_1000400_pt1 | contig 15626 bp, 35 predicted proteins | sample H3c2metaG_FD_160571 | JGI IMG/M metagenome (GOLD analysis project Ga0193709, IMG submission 160571) | Soil microbial communities from a riparian zone of the East river system, Colorado, United States - H3c2 | ecosystem: Environmental > Terrestrial > Soil > Riparian zone | place: USA: East River... | reverse complement strand
GGGGATGTCCATCACTTCCTCGCCTCCAACTCGGCTTTCTCCTCGGCGATCGCCCGGGTGCGCAGCAGCCCCGCCGCATTGCCGCGCTCATCCGCGCCTGGTTCATGTCGTCGACTGTCCAGCTCGTCCGCCAACTCGTGCAGTACATCGGCGATGGGGGGTGTCGGGATTCTGGTGCCGGCGCTGCCTCGGTAATCGTCACGCTTCTTGGTCATGTGTATTTTCCCGTTCGTGGTCCGCGTCCGCTAGTGACTACTTTACCATCATACCACCAAAGCTACCGCTTGCCGTGATGGTTCTTCCGGGACCGATCCAGGGTTTTCTTGTGCTCGCGGTTGATCCGGTGCACCGACCAGCCGAGGCCCGTGACGAACAGCGCCAGCACCCCAAATGCGATGACCCCGGCGATCTCGTGGCTCGTCACGGCTCGATCTTCATGATCTGGATGTGCTGAGCGGGGATCAGAATCACGGAGCCGTCGGCGTAGGAGATCCGTACGGTGCCCATCGGCTCGGCGGACAGCGCGGCCAGGACTTGAATCTCGATACCGGCGGCCTCTTCGCCGTTGGCCTCGATAACAAGGCTCGCGGTGTCGCGCAACATGAACGTGATCTTCATGGGCGCCACTCGTGAATCCCGCCGATGCGGCACTCGGGCGCGCAGTGACATCCGTAGACGCCGTGGGCCAAGGTGACGTGGGCGTGTGCACCGGTGCGCCAAGCGCTGGCCATGATGCAGCGGGTGCCGATCGTCTCGACTCCGTGCTCGGGGGTGAGGTAGTGGGTCTCGGTGTGGGGGTGTGGCTGTGCTACTGCCGGAGCTGTCATAGCTCTGTCCTCGGCTCTTGATGTTGGGCGGGGCTGTCTTCAGTGTGTGCGCTTGCGGCGCGGTAGGTGCGGCTTGACGGGTGGTGTCGCTACCAGCCCTTCACGTTCAGCTGCGGCGGCCGGGTCCAGTCGTCGATGTGGGCGTTGCCGGCCTGCACGTGCTTGCCGCAGCCGCAGCAACCGTGGCCGTTGCGCAGATACCAATCGCCTTTGTCGTCTTGATACAAGGTGCCACCGGGAGTGCGTTTGGTCGGGCCCCGGTAGTTGTCGCAGTGGGCTTCCCAAAGTGAGCGCTGCCTCGAAGTCATTCGGGTCCGGGATCGCTTGTGGGAGTTGCCGGCATTGCTAGAGAAGAGCCCCATGTCAGTCCTTCGGTTCGGTGGAGCTGGACGGTGCTTCTTTGGTCGGGCGTCACAGTGGACTGGAAATAGATCTGCTCGGAGAACAGTTCAGCCGCTTCTTGGGTCAGCTCACCGGCAACTCGCGACCAGCATTCCGCTTGGTCGGTCGGCATCTTGATGGCACGGTTCGTCGGTGTAGTACTTCTTCCAGCAGCCGCCGCAGATGCCGGTCATCAACCGCTCGCGGTCGTCATTGGACATCGACGGAAGTGCGATCTGAATCAGCTCACCGCCACGCCAGAGCTCGTAGCCTTTCGGGTCGACCGAGACCGTCGACTGGTTCTTGCACTCCGGGCAACGCGTCTTAACCAACATCTACTTGCCTTCCCGGTCGATCAGCGCGCGCCACGCGGACTGGGTATGAGAGTGCTTGTCCTTGCGCCCACAGAGCTTGCAGCCCGCCTTGATGTGTACCTTGACATCGGGCTCCGGGTCGTAGATCTTCACGTTGGTGCTCCGATCTTCCGGACTTTGGTGATCAGGTGGTGTTGGTGGCCGGCGCCGAAGACGAGGTTGCCGGCCATGTCATCGAGCGGCCCAGCTGGTACGTCGTATCCGGATACGATCTTGTACTGCCGACACGAGCAGGTGAACCGGTAGTGCGCTTCGAGTTCGATGGTCACCGCGTCAGTCCACACTTTCGAGCCTGAGCGGCCGTCAGCGTGGGCACAAGGTAGTCGCGGTGCTGTCGATCGACGACATGCCCGTCGGTGGCCGTGCCGCGCAACTCGATCAGCTTGCCGCCGGTGACGCGGTTGATGAACGTCAGCACGGCGGTGCACTCGGCCCAAAACTCTCCGTCGTCGTACGTCTCGAACCACCACATACCGGGGCGGACCTTCTCGATCGTCTTCGAGGTGGCGAACACCGACGGCTCGTAGATCTTGGTCATGACGCCTTGTTCCTCTTCAACCGGTTCTCGAGCTCGTCGGCGATCAGATCGATGTTGCGCCGACACCGGTTGCGGTAGGTGATCGAAATGTCGGTAGCTAGCAGCTGCGCATCCAGCGTCTTAGCGAGGCGCCGCAGCTCGTTGATGCTGAGCAGATCGAAGCGCGGCTGATACTTCGCCCCGGAGTTGATGCTCATCGGTGCACGTGACGGTTGTGTGCCTCGGCGGCGCGGCGGGCATCGTTGCTGGTCAGGAACCAGGGTGAGCGTTCTCCGTGCTCATCGACGTTGTGCGGGTTCGTGATCGGATCGCCGCAGCTGCACATCGCCGCGTGCCGGGTTACGATCCGGAACTGGGTGACCGATCGGCCCTCGGAATTGATGTGCGCGGGAGGGCGTTCCCGGGTGATGGGGCGGGTCGGGTTGGGGAGCGTGTCGGTCATCGGGACCTCTTCTTCAGGGATATGCATCGGGCGGGGCTGTGTTCGGGGAACAGGTCGAACGTCTGGAGTTGTCGGCCGCCAAACTGTGCTTCGGTCGGGTAGCGGCGGGACTGGTCTACTCCGGGAGTGCCGTGGGTGAACAGCCAGGTGCCGCAGCTCTCGCAGTGCTCGGAGGGCCAGTACTTCATGACTTCTTGCGAAGTAGCGCGTTCTGCACCTGCTCGAGCCGGGTGATCAGGATGTTGTATTCCCTCGAGTTGCTACGCGCCCTTGCCAAGTCGAGCAGGATGGTGTTCCGTGCCCCGCGCAGCTGGGCGTGTGTCATGTCGTCCATATCCTCCATCGGCCAATCGGGAGCTGCGGTCATGGCTGGACTCCTTCGTTGGTGAAGCAGACTCGGCACCTGATGTCGTCGGAGACCACCGCGTAGGTGATCATGTCGGAGGGCTTGTTACACACCGTCCGGCCAAGAACTCCGAGACGATGCACTTTCAGACCGGCCTTCGTGTACACCACCAACGATCTCGCACCGGTGGAGTTACTGAGCGACTCGACGCGCTGGGTCACCAGGACTTCTCTCCGAGCTCACGTAGCCGGGCGTCGATGGCTCGGACCTCAGAGGAGACCGTGTGCATCTCCGGGATGGGCACCTTGCCGCCGGCCAAGTCACGCTGACGCCAAGCCCGCTCGGTGCGCAGCTTGTCGGGCGTCATGGCGAAGATGTCGGAGTAGCTCAAGCGATTCATGTGGCGGCCCAGATCTCGATGTCGGAACTCGGGTGGGTGTGGGCGAGGTAGCCGGCTTCGAGGCGGGCGACAACCCACGGCAGCGGGCCGGCCAGTACGTGCACCTCGTCGCCCAGTTCGACCACGTTGTAGTCGGTGACACCGTCGATCGGAGAGCCGAGGTATGCCGCCGGAGCTGCTGAAACGCCCTCGATGTCCGCGTCGTTCACCGTGTTTGCCATAATGCAATCATGCCACATACCGAGGCAGACCGCAACCGTGCCACGGATGTCATCTTGCAATGATCGGTGCTAGGCTGGGTGGCCGAACAGGTAGTCTCAGGTCCCACCAGACCCCGTAACGCCAAGCGGCGCCGAACCCGAAGGTCCAGCGCCGCTTGTGGTCTTCACCCCGCCCAAGGGAAGAGGACCCGCCGGTTCAGTCCGCGTTGCCATCGTGAACGTGAAAGGCAGCACCCATGCTACAGGAGCTACTCACTCCGAACGATCCCGCGCAAGCATTCTCTCAGTCACACTCTGTGACACATGCACTCGCGGGCGGTGATCGTTGATGGCCCCGTTGTCGGAGTCGTTGGCCGCGAAACTCGGCACCGGTGACCAGTTCTACCCGGAGCTCCGTCGTATCAGCACGTTGGCGAAGCGGCACGGTTACACTCTGGAACACCTCTGGATCATCGCCGACTGTCCGCACGCCACACCGGTGAAGCCTCATCAGCGGTGCGCCGGTTGCGCGGCCAGCTTCGAGTTCTTGACCGCCACTGGGTGGCTCGTGTGACCGGGCTGGACAACCCACCACCCTGGGAGACCGGCACGCCGAGCTTCACCGCGACGTCACTGGCCAAGATCAAACATAGCGGTCTCGACGAGGAGTACGCACGGTCACGACGTGTGGCCCCGGTGCTGTCAATCGACGACATGCCCAGCGACGTCGAGTGGGACCTGTTCCTCACTCCGAAGCCCGGGATGTTGTTCCACTGGGAGCACCCGATCACCGGGACACTGGTCCCGCAGTACCGCCCCGACCACCCGGTCACCTTCGACGACGGCGAGTCCGGGCCGAAGTACATGTTCCCCAACGGCATGCATCAGGGGCTGGGACTGCTCAAGCGCTCCGAGGTGGCCAACGCCCGAGTCGCTATCGTCGAAGGCACGTTGCAGGGGTTGTCGTTCGCCCGATACGCGCCGGCCGACGTCACGGTCTACGCCATCGCCGGTTGCTGGGGCTGGTCACGCAAAAGCGCCGACGGAGAGACCTCAACACCGGTGCCCGAGATGTCGGTGGTCGACGGCTGCGACATCATGATCTTTGTCGACGCCGACGCCGGTACCAATCCCGACGTCTGGGACGGCGCTTCCGAGCTCGCCAGGGCCTGCACCACCTACGGCGCCTCGACGGTCGGCTTCGGTCGGGTTCCGGTGCGCGGCACCAACGGGGTCGACGACTTCCTCGGCGCGGTCGATGAAGACAAGCGCGCTGGTGTGGTCGCCACGCTGATGACGCAGGTTGAGCAGAAGCCGGCCGCCCGCAAGCCGCCCGGCAAGCCCAAGAAGCTCGGCGCGGCGGACATCTTCGACCTGCCGCCGACCGACGACACCACGCTCGGTACCGAGTGGGCCGACACCCGCCTCAACGAGTACCGGGTGATCAGCACCGACAAGGCATGGATCTCGTATCGAGACGGTCGCTGGTCAGTCGAGGGCGCCGAGCTTGAAGTCGGGCACTCGTTGATGGAGTTCGTCAGTGAGGCCAGCGGCCCGATCCAGGCTGCGATGCTGCGGGCGAAGGGCGCCGACCCGGAGAAGTACGAACACCTTCAGCGGGCCAAGGACGCCATCCTCTCCGCGCGCAAGCGCCAGGCCCTGGCCAACACCGCGATGGTCTACCGGCCGGTGCACGTACGCCGCGATGAGCTCGACCAGCACCCGAACCTTTGGTGCGCGAAGAACAAGGTCATCGACCTGGCCACCGGTACCGTCTACGACCACACGCCGGCGATGCTGCTGACCACCGGCTCCGACGTCGAATACCTTCCCGGCTTCGAGTGCGAGCGCTTCGACCAGTTCCTCGTTGAGGTGCTTCCCGATGCTGACGTCCGCGACTTCGTGATGCAGGTGTTCGGTATGGCGATGCTCGGCGCGGTTCGTGACCACGTGCTCCCGGTGATGATCGGCGAGGGCCGCAACGGCAAGGGCACCCTGATTCGGATCATGCTCGCGGTGTTCGGGTCGCACGCCCGGGTGATCAACCCCAAGGCGTTGCTGAAGCGGAAGTTCGACGCGCACGCCGAGGAGATCGCCCAGCTGGCCGGCAAGCGCCTCGCGGTGGCCGAGGAGACCGGCCAGGGCGCGGTGTGGGACGTGGCCCGGGTGAACGAGTGGACTGGCGGAAACCGGCTGTCCGGGCGCTTCATGCACGGCAACTCGTTCGACTTCGACCCGTCACACACCCTCGTGATGGCCACCAATCACCGGCCCTCGGTCGGCCAAGGCGAGCAGGCGTTCTGGGACCGGTACAAGGAGGTGCCGTTCGAGGTCTCGTTCTTCGGCAGGGAGGACTACACCCTGGAGCCACACATCGTCTCCCACGAGCTGCCCGGGGTGCTCAACAGGCTGCTGGAGGCCAGCGCGCGCTACCACGGCGCCGGCAAGCTGATCGCTCCGGCGGCGGTCGACTACGCCACCACCGAAGCGAAGGTCGACGCCGACAACCTGGCCCGGTTCTGCGCCGAGCACATCGCGGTAACCCATGACCATGAACTCGACCGGGTCTCCAACCCAGAGGCATACGAGATGGTCTCGAAGTGGTGGTCACAGAACGTGCGCGGTGAGGTGCTGCCGTCGACTCGGATGTTCCCCAAGGCCATGCGTCAGGCACTCGGGTTCCCGGCGGCCATGGACAACCCCCGCAAGCTCGGCCAGGGCTCCGATTCCAAGCGCACCTGGACGGGTATTCGGTGGCTCGACGGAGGCGGTCCGAGGCCGGTTCTGACCCCACTGCCGCAAAATGGCCCCGGATCGGCGGTTATCGGCAGTGCCGCCGAAACTTCTAACCCCTCACCCCTACTAGTTGAAGGGGGTTATAGTCCAGAACAGACGTTAGGGGACCCTAAGAAGCCCACTGCCGCAAACCAGGGTGACACTGCCGATGATACTGCCGATATAGTTGATCATGAACCGGTTGTTTCCGCTGTTCAAGAACTTATCTCTGACGATACTGCCGATACTGCCGCAAAAGTTGTAATGGTGGGTCTAAGTGAGGAGGAAGAAGAAAACGTAGATCAACAAGGGGTAAACGACACATGTTTTCCCCCTATGGGCGCCGCAAATAGAGCACATCGGCAGTGTCGGCAGAGCGGCAGTATTGAAGGCGACTTTTCGGCCCTCGGCGACGCCCTAGTACTCGATCTTGAAGGTGGCTCCGCGAGGGATCTTTACACCGCCCCGGTGCCGTCTCGGTACATCCGTCTCGCGGGTGCGATGTCGACGTCGCCGGAGTCCGGTGAGCCGATCTTGAACACCAGTTCGGTCGCCATCGCCGAAGCCGTCGTTTCGTCACGCTTGGTAGTCGGGCACAACGTGATGCACTTCGACATCCCGGCGCTCGCCCGAATCAACCCGAAGATCGACATTCTGGCTATGGCCCGGGAGCACCGGATCTTCGACACGATGATCGCGGACTCGGTGCTGAACCCGGTGCAGAACGAGTTGCGTCCCGGTGAGGTCGGCCGGGTGATGAAGCACTTCGGTCTGGATGTGTCCGCCGCCCGCCACGGGGTACCCGGCAAGACTCACGATCTGAAGAAGTACGTCAAGGCGAATTACGGCGGTGACTTCAACGCGGTCACCTGGGAGACCGACGCCGAGCTACAGGACTACCTGCGTGGCGACGTCCGGGCGACCCACGCCCTCTACCAGAAACTGATCTACAGCCACGATCACCCGGCGCTGCCCGAGGCGACCCGCGAGTACCTGTGGCGCGAGCACCGGGTCCACGCTATTGCTTCGGTGATGAGCACCAACGGCTTCCTGGTCGACAAGCCGTTGCTCGAGGAGCGCTTCAACACCGGAGTAGCCCGGAAGAAGGCGCTCACAGCCACGCTCGTCGAGAAATACCAGATTCCTACGGTGAAGGCCGACGGGAAGCCCGCTACCTCGCCAGCGGCGACCAAGGAGGGCAAGGCGGCCCTGGTGACCGCGTTCGAGTCCCTCGGCGTGCCGGTTGCCGCGCTGCCCAAGACCGCGAAGGGCGCGATCAGCTTCGGCGGGGACCCGATGCGCGATCTCGCCGAGTCCTACGCCGAGCATGCGAACGGTGAAGAGATCAACGCACTCTGTGAAGTAATCGCGGACTCCGCCGGTATCCGCACCGTCTACGGCACCGCGCTGGAACACCTGCACGATCACGGCAACGGGGTGTTCAAGGTCCACCCCTCGGTCGCCACGTTCCAGTCTTCCGGCCGCTGGTCGGTCACCAAGCCGGGGCTGACCGTGTTCGGCAAGCGAGGCGGCAAGGTGATCGAGCGCGCGGTGTTCCAGGCCGCCCCGGGCAACGTGTTGATGGCGATCGACCTGAGTCAGGTAGATGCTCGTGCCGTTGCCGGCCACTGCCAGGACCGTGCGTACATGGCGCTGTTCGACCCGGGCCGTGACTCTCATGAACTGGTCGCCCGGATGGTGTGGGGCGATGGTGCCTATGACGCCGACCCGAAGCACTACCGGTTCATGGCGAAGGCGATCGGCCACGGCTGGAACTACGGCATGGGTATCCAGAAGATCGTCAACCAGGCGAAGGTGTCCGAGGAAACCGCTCGGCAGTTCGACCAGACGATGAAGCAGCGCTTCCCGCAGTTGGTCGCCTGGAAGGATCACGTACGCGGGATCGCCGAGAAGCCCGGCGCGTACATGGACAACGGCTTCGGTCGGTTGATGCGCCCGGTCCCGGAGCGTGCCTACAACCAGGGGCCAGCGCTGATGGGTCAGGGAACCGCCCGCGACATCATGATGGACTGCCTGCTCAACATCGACGACCGGGCACCCAGTGTGATCCACATGCTCCGTGCCCAGGTCCACGACGAGGCGATCTTCGAGTTGCCGGAGTCGCTCGCGCCGCAGATCAAGACGTTCATTGAGGACTGCTTCACCGGGGAGTTCCGAGGAGTTCCGGTCATCGCCGAGGGTGGCTGCTTTGGCCGGTCCTGGTCCGCTTGCTATGACAAGGAATGACGGTTGGCCGTTCCCCCACTCTACGACGTCTCGGAGTGACATGATCGCACCAACTTCAGCCCTCATACCACGTTGCACTGATATCATGGTAACCATGGCCAAAGTCGTCGAGAGCTTTCCGCACACCATCAGTCCACGCATCCCCTGGCGTCGCTACACCGACGGCGCGAAGCACAAGCTCAGTCGGGGTGTCGACTTCACTCAGGACCCGCACATGGCCCGCAAGGCGTTCGTCAACTGGGCGTGCCGCAACGGTTACTCGGGGGCACATCACAGCTCGGTGTTCGAGGGCAAGCTGTACGTGCAGGTGACCAAGTGAGCTGGAAGCCCACCACGGTCCCGGGCCGCCCGCCGGCGCCTTGCGTCGATTGCTGCGGCGAGATCTCGTTCCTGCACAACTACCCGTCGGCGAAGTGGCGCCCGACCAATCACGCCAAGCTGAAGCCCCGGTGCGCGACGCATCAGCGCGAGACCCACAACGCGGCGAAGGCGAACAACCGCACGGTGTACCAGCAACGGGTATACAACATGGATCCCGAGACCCATCACGAGCTCTTGATCATCCAAGGCTTCAAGTGCTGGATCTGCCAGGTAGCCACCGGCCGAGCGAAGGCCCTGGCTACCGATCACAATCACGCGTGTTGCAACGGTCCGACCAGCTGCGGTGAGTGTGTTCGGGGGAAACTCTGCGGCCCGTGCAACGAATTGATCGGCCGCTTCGGGGTGGAGTCGTTGCTCCGCGCGATCGGTTACCTACGTGGTGACACGCCCATGGCACGTCTACGACTGCAACGAGAACGGATGTCCGCATGAACTGGACCGTCTTCATCGTCTTCATGATCTGCTTCACCGTGTTGATCTGCACTTCGATCGTCGCCGGTACCTGGAAGCAGATCCGACTCGCTCAGCTTGATGCCCGCACCAAGCAGGACAACGAGACGCTCAAACGGATGATGGCCGGTACCAACTAAGGGTTGCGGGAGGGCGCCCCGAACTGGGGAGCGAAGGGCGCCGCTCGACCGCTAACAGACCAGACCCACTGATCTCCCAAGCAGTCTACCCAGGGAGATCATGTGACCGCGACGTCAGCGGCTTGCCAGGCGTGCACCGCTCCGACCGGTGACACGGTGTTCCTCTGCCGGGACTGCATCCAGAAGTTGGCTACCGACATCGCTTCCGTCGTTTGGATGGTCCGTGAGCTTGAGACCACGCTGACCCGCCAAGCTCGGTTCGTCCGCCAATCCGATTCCGGGCTGTCCCGCAGCGCCACCACCCCGTTGCCGTGGGATGAGCGCGCTTCCCGGGTGACGAAGCTGCTCGACCGAGGTATCCACTACTGGGCGATCGAGGTGTCGCTGCTTGACCGTGAGGACCCGCGCGACCCGCTGAGTGCCCTGCTGGTCGACGGAGGCTGCGTCGAGGTCGCCCGGTGGCTGTGGCGCAACCTGACCACGCTGCGGATCCATGAGCAGGCCGGCCGGGCGTTCGAGGAATTGCGCGACGTCTGCAAGCAGGCCCGTACCACGGTGGACCGACCGCCGGACATGGTCACCTACGGCATGTGCGGTATCAAGTTGCCGAATCGTGGCATCTGCAACGAGTACCTCTACGGTGCCCCCAATCAGCTCACCCTCGAATGCCGGCGCTGTCACTCAACCTTCCAGCTCAAGGAACGCCGGGACTGGATGCTGGCCTACGTCTCCAACATGATGGGCACCACCGGTGAGATCGCTATCTACCTCACCGCTTCCGGTATGGGCATCACCCCCGACGCGGTCCGCTCGCTGATCCGCCGGCATCCGCGTGACATTCCGAAGGTGTCGGTCAACGTCGATGGTCACGCGCTGTACCGGTTTTCGAATGTGATCGACGCGGTCGGCAACCGGTACCAGCGGGCGCCCGCGACGGTGGTAGCGAGCTGATGCGTGGGCATCCGGCAATTTCGACAGGTAGAGTCTGATCAAATAGATCCCGTGTCTGGTAGCACAGCTTCCGAAGAGTCGCCGCGCTAGCACAATTTCCGTAGTACAGCTTCCGGAGGATCGCCGCGAGGCAGTGGGCAGCCACCGCCGAGCCGCGAGCGGCAGGTAGTGGCTCCTTGATTCAAGATCAAATGTCAGTGACCGTTGGTCTCGAATGCCTGCCTGACACGCGCCGCGACATTCTCGTTGCGTTCGGGTAGCTCGTCGGTGAGTCCAAGCCAGTAGTTGACGAACTCTTGCACCAAATCGGACGCGCTCGACCCCTCGTTGTTCGCCTCGGACATGAAGACCTGCTTCTTCAGTGGGGTAAGCCGGACGTTGAGGCTGCGGTTCGGGGAGCTGTTCGGCATGGGAGTTCTCCTTCGTATCGTGTGGCGTGTGACCTGCGGGTATGCGTGATTTCAGTACTGGACGTAGGTGCGCGTAGCAAGATCCTTATATATCATTCTGCACGCGTGAGATCTTGATCCACTTCTTGACCTGACTCGACTTTCATGATCAACGATCTTCGGGGTCCGATCCGATCTCATCGGTAATGATCTTGATTCTAGTTACCATGATCAACACTGTCGGTGACCGATTCGGTGATTGGACTCAATCCAGTGATCCATTGGCTGTGATGATCAATCACCATGACTGAGTCAATTGGATCTTCGATGTAGTCAGGGTGATCACCCGCTGACTTGGATCCAAGCCATGAGAACGGTCGGCTGGTCATTCGGGTGCCAACCACTGGGTCGGTACCGAGGTACCTCCGAACCGACCGTCCAGGTGCACCACCCAAGTGCCTCGGCCATCGGGCCTGATCGCCTTGCCGGTGCGGCCCTGGTACGGCCCGCTGGTCACGGTGACTCTGACATCTCTGCCGAGCCACTCACTCTGCTTCGGTGCCATGGTGCGTGTCTCCTGTCTGAGTGTGGTGCTGGCGCGGTGTGAGCCGCTGTGAGGCTGTCAGTCGGTGAGTGTCACCGAGTACCGGGTTGCTGGTCGAGGGGCTCAGAATCGCTCTGAAGGCGTGGTAGTCGAATTACCAGCGAATCCCTCAGCTGGGGGGCCAGCTGAGGGGAACGCAAGTTATTCGGTCAGTCGGTGCAGTGGGATAGAGCCACCGGTGCCGGCGCCTCATCGGTCACGTGCAGGGCGTGCGCCACCGGGCCGATGTTCAGGCCGATGGATCCGAGTACCGGCGCTGCCACCATCACAGCGCCGCGCAGTAGCCACGGGATGATCACGTGAGCCATGACGTGAGTACCGGCGTGTTTGACCTTGGACATGGAGCTCCTATCAAGTTGTGCGGGTAGCTGGACGGGCTATCAGTGACCGCGCATGCACCACTCGATGAAGCGCTCACGGCTGAATTCAGGGTTCGTGTTGGCCAGCGTGGTCGCTGTTTTCTCGGCCAGGATTTTGCGGGTGATGTTCGAGATGCCGTCCAACGTGCGGATGCCATCGGCTAGTTGCTCGAAGTGCCTCTTGGACATGCGGGCCATAGTGTTTCCCTGTCTCATCAGGACCGGTAGGGGCTCCGGTCGACGCCACCATGAGGCAGCGTTTCGACTTGTCAGTTGCTGGCTAGGCCGATGTCGAACACCCGACGGGCCCTAGTTGCGGTGAGCACGACGCGCTTGCCGATCAGGCCGTGCACCGAGTGCGTGTAGTTGCTGACCGCGTAGCCCAGCGACACGTCAGACTGCGTGACAAAGTCGCCCTCATCAGTGTTCGGTTGATGATGGCCATGGTGTGACCCCGTGTTGACGACAGACATCGGTGCAGTGCACACCCTGAACCCCATCCCGGCCGATCAGGTGTGCGTGGTCTCCGGCCTTGAGCGCCGCGCGCATCCCTTCGAGGATGGTCAACCGCTTGCCGGTCAGTCTCGGGTGCTGGACGACGATGCGAGGTGCCATGGTGCTGCTCTCCTGTCGTGGTTGGTTGTTGCCGGCCGTGTGAGCCGCTGTGTGCCGTTCCCCCGCTACCGGTCACCCAGTACTGGCCGACCGGTAGCGGGGCTTAGTCGGGCGCTCAGCCGTAGAGTTCACGCATGGCAGCGTGGTCGAGTGCGTTCTGCTGGTCCGTCGTCAACGGGGTGCCGGTGAACGCCTCGCGCATCCAGTAGGCGCGGCCGTCATAGAGGTACACGGCGACGCCGTCGACTGTGGCGGTCCACCCGGTCTGTGTGCGCTCTAGATTGGTCACGATAGGCATGAGGGTCACTCTCCTGTGTCGGATACCCCGATAGCCCCGCACCGGGCCACAGGGGGCCAGGAACGGGGCGATTCGGAGCGGGTGGGCCTAGTGGCATGTGGTCTGTACGGCGACGGGCACCGGTGCGGACTCCTCAACGTGCAGCAGATGAGCGACCGGACCGATGTTCAACCCGACCGACCCGACTATGGGTACAGCAATGGCGACGGCGCCACGCAGTAGCCACGGGATGATGATGTGAGCGACCACGTGTGTGCCAGCGTGCCGGACCTTGGATACGGACATGACGGGTCTCCTGTCGTGAGGTGTGCGGGTCGGGGACGGACGGTCAGATCTCGGTGTAGCCGCCGTTGTGGGCCAGAGCGGGACGGATGCAGCCCAGTTGCTTTGACGTGGTCACGCTGTACCGCACGGCTGGAACGACCCACTCACCGGAGCGACGGCGCCATGCAACGGGAGTGGCATAGCTGTAGATCACGTACGTGGCTTTGCGGGCATCGGAGTGGTACTCAACCGGCAACTGTCCGGTGCCGTACGCGGGGCCACCACTGCCGCTCACGCTATTGCCGGCGAACGGTTCGGGGGTCTCACCGGCGAGGATGTCGGCCAGCACGGTGAAGCTGTCGGAGTTGACGCGGTACTTACGCATGATGATCAGTCCGTTCGTTGAGTTGATCGAGTAACCAATGCCGAGCACCGGGGCGAGCCGATGCGCGACACAAGACACTCGGTCAGTAGGTGAGCTCGCGGCGAATCCAAACCAACAGAGCTTTCAGCTCACGGACGTCGCGGTCCTCCATGGTGCTGCGGTCTTTCAGCAGACCGTCAACCTCCACGATCATCGCGGCGTAGTCGACCTTGGAAAACAGGCCGTGGCTGAATTTGGTGATCTCCACATCGGTGCCACCGTGCCACCAGGACGCGATGGTCTGAGCTACGTCCTTGGTGAGTCGCTGCGAGTCGAGCGCGATGCGTACTTGGTCGCTAGTCAGAATCATGATCAAGACCTCCAGGCAGCGAACTCGTTGACGTTCTCGACCTTGACGATGGCCAGCGGGTAGATGGCCTGGTACGCAGCGGCCGTGTCCTCAGCCGCACTCAGACCCATCGGGGCCAGGTAGTGCGACCCGTTCACCATCACGTAGAACTCAGGGAGCTCGACTGCGAGGAACTCGCGGCTGGCGGTGCGGGCTGATGTCATGGGGTAGACATTACTCAGGTGTCTGGACACCGCAAGGGTTTAGGTGTGTAGACACCTAAATGGAGTAACTAGCTTGTGGGTGTGTAGACACCCTGGTACAAATGCGTCATGACAAACCTTCGCGTTGCCCTCCTACCGGCGCTCATGTTGGCCGCGTTCACTGCCGTTACGTTGCTCGGCACCGTGCACGCACAGACAGCCGCGCCGCTGCCTGTTCCCGTCGCGGTAGCAACCGGTATGACGATCAACCCTGACGCCGAGCTCGATACCACGCAGGTCGTCGACTCTCGCGGTGACACGGAACCCGTCGTGCACCTCGTGCCGATCCACTACGGCGACGACGTCTCTCCGACGACATGGAACCGGCTCATCGCCATGGGCTATCGCGGTGGCCCGACAGATGGCACGGACGACGTGATCTATGTGCAGGCCGGTGTTGCTGGCGCGCTGAACCGCATCGAAGCCGGGGTCAACCGTTGATCAATTTTAGCTTGCCGCATGACCCAGAACGGTTCGACGACTTGACGCCAGACATGCTCAGCTCACTGCGCTGGCAACTCCGTGCCTACCTCGCGGATCCGTGGCCGATGGACTCGATAGCGTTCGAAACTTCGCTTCGAGCTCTCACCGAGGTAGAGCGCCGTCTCGCCTGGACAGACCCGCCGCCGAAGACCGACTGACCTATAGCACTACGTCACAGCCTCTCAGCTGCGCGCTGAGGGGCTGTTTCGCGTGCCCGGACGTAGGAGACGCGATGGCATGGGAGGGCAGCACACGACGCGTCACGCTGCCGAAGAATTGGCCGTCGATCCGAGCTCGGATGCTTCGCCGTGACGGCCACCGGTGCCAGATCAGAGGCCCTCGCTGCATCGGCCGAGCTACCGAGGTAGACCACATAGAAGGCCGTGACGACCACTCGGATACCAACCTCCGCTCAGCCTGTAACCCCTGCCACGGGCCACGGAGCTCGCGCCAGGGGGGCGTTGCCAGTGGTTCCGCACGTCGATATAGGGCCGCCTCGTGTACCCGTCCACCTGAACCGCACCCCAGTGAGAGGGCACAGTAATGATCATCAAATACACGGTAGGTAGCCGCGCGGGTCGGGTTACCGAGGTAGATGACGTCACCGGCCGGTGGATGGTGGACAAGCGCCGTGCCGTAGAGGTTGCTCCGGAACCCCCTGAGCAGGGCGTAGAGGTACCAAGGGTCAAGCGCAAGTACACCCGAAGGGCACCCGTAGACCAGGCCCCCGTAGAGGGCGTCTCAGAAGGGGGCTCAGAGGAGGGGTAGTCCTATAGGTCACCCACTATGGGCACCTCACTGCATAAGGCCCTATGTCCACACCCTGCCCTCCCCCGTAGGTCGTCGTCCTTCCCTTCTGTGTGTGGTGTGTAGGTACGTGTGAGTAGATACGTCTATGTAAGTACTAGTGAGTAGGTACGCATAGCACGTACCACACCACGCATGGCATGGGCACAGCACATACCGCATAGGACTGTGCACATAGGACATACGCACCATGAGGCATAGGCAGGGGGGTAGGGGGTATGTATGTGCACTATGCCTCGTGCTGTTACCACACCCACCGGGAAATGTAAATAAAAAATAAAAATAAAATAAAAAATAATTTCCTTCCATTGTCTATTGACAAAGTCATTCGGTTACAGAGGGTGGGGGGAGCCTCCATGATCAACAGGCTCCAGACCGG
>Ga0193709_1000399_pt1 | contig 15638 bp, 9 predicted proteins | sample H3c2metaG_FD_160571 | JGI IMG/M metagenome (GOLD analysis project Ga0193709, IMG submission 160571) | Soil microbial communities from a riparian zone of the East river system, Colorado, United States - H3c2 | ecosystem: Environmental > Terrestrial > Soil > Riparian zone | place: USA: East River... | reverse complement strand
ACACACCCGCGTCTCCACAATCGCAGCATCCGCGAGGGCGGGGAAGCGGTACGCCACATACCGCCGAATCTCATCGACTTCTTCCCGCGTCACCATTCTCGATTGGGTGTCCGGATCAACCCGCTCTCCGTGCTTGTCCAGCGCAATTTTCAGCCCGCGGCTTTCCAGGTCTGGCATTCCATAGCATTCATCATTCTTGATTAGCCATGTCGGCAGCGCTGGCGGCGAAAATCGTTGGTCTCCGCCCGGAATTCCAAAGTAAAAGACACTTTGCCGCGTGGGAAAGATCCGGTCCCCGAGAATCTCCGGGAAAAGCTTTGCCAACCACGCCCCACACGCGAACACAAATTGTCTTGCCGCGAATTGTTCTCCCGAACTCCCCGCGATATTTTCGATTGCGTCATTTCCGCGCGGTTCCGCAATCGCTGTAAGTTTGAACTCAACCCCGACTCGAATCGCTTCCGCAACCACAGCTGCGACAGCGCGTCGCGCCATCAGCACGCCGCTCTCTGGCTCATAAATCCCACTTGCGATCCCATCGAGATTGATTTGCGGATATCTGCGGACAATCGCGACGCCATCCAGCTCCTCAAACTCCACGCCATTACGCTGCAAAACGCTTTTCGTCGCCTGCAGCTGGGGATTTTCAGCTTCCGCCAGCCACAAAACCCCGGTCTTGCGAAACAGCGCCTCATTCCCAGTCGCCGCAAACAATTCCTTCCATTGCATCAGCGACCGCTGCGACCATTGCGTATAAATCTCGTCCGCTCCGTATCCCATTCGAATGATGCGCGATTCGTCGCCAGAACTCGACCGCGAATGCCCCGGCCCATACGCATCGAGCAGCAGCACTCGCTTCCCGCGCCGCGCCAGATGTAGCGCGGTCCACGCGCCAAACACTCCCGCGCCCACCATCGCCACATCGTAAATTTTCGTCGCATTCATCGCGGCAGTATCCTACCCCAGGCATGAAGGGTGCGCACAGCACCCTTAGCTGGATTTTCTGAACAGTCGAAAATGCGCGGAAGGCGGCCCAGGTCCGGTTTTTTGAACGTGGCTCTTGTTTTTTCTGGAAGTCGCTGTTTTTTTGAAGATTGTACCGAGCTCTCGCCCGGTCGCTACTGGCGAACAAGGAAAAACCGGTCAAGGACTGGCTCTTACGACTTGGAACTCTTCGCGAACGCTGCCAGCTTCTCCGCCCAATGCGCCAAACTCGTCAACGATTCCGTATCCGTCGGATCGAGATGCAGCGGCGTAATACTCACATCGCCCGCAAACACCGCCGCATAATCCGTGTCCGGCTCGATGTCCTTATCAATCTTCTGCTCGAAAATCCAATAATAGCTGCGGCCTTTCGGATCTTTTCCTTCGCTCAATTGATTCCGCGTAATTTTTTTAGATTGCCGCGTAAACCGCACGCCGCCGCTCCACGGCTCCGGCACATTCACGTTCAACAAGACCTGATCCGGCAACCCATCTTGCAAAATTATTTCCGCCAAGGAACGCGCAATCCGCGCCGCGTTCACAAAATTCTGTTGGCTCTTTCGCGCGCACAGCGACATTGCGACCGCCGGAATGTGATGCAAAGCCGCTTCCCGCGCCGCGCCGACTGTTCCCGAATAGTAGACGTTCTCTCCCATATTCGCGCCGTGATTGATCCCGGAGATCACCAGGTCAGGCCGCTCCGGCAGCAGTTTGTGCAGCGCCACAATCACCGCATCCGCGGGAGTTCCTTCTACCGCCCAATGCCGTTCGCGTTTCGCATGCACCACAATCGGCCGCCGCAACGTCAACGATTGCGCCGCCCCACTCTGCTCCGCAAACGGCGCAACAATACTCACAGCCGCAAAATCCTCCAACGCTGCCTGCAGCACGCGCAGCCCCTCAGCGCCATACCCGTCATCATTGGTCAGTAGAATATGTGGCTTAGTCAATCGCGTTGGCCGAAATCCGGATTCTGCGGTCCCTGTCCGGGCCTCATTTGGAGTGCGGCAGCTCAGCCGCCGCTTTTGTCTAGCAACAATATAAATTGTGAGGAAATCTGGTCGGGGCGCCCGGATTTGAACCGGGGACCTCACGCACCCCAAGCGTGCGCGCTACCAGACTGCGCTACGCCCCGACGTACCTTGCAAGGCTATCACCGGCGTTCGAGGAGGGTCAAGAAAGCGCGCAGCGAATCGCGCATATCCAGCAGCATTTTTCGATTCAAAAGCTGTGTCGCGCCGTATCCGGGAGCGATCGCCGCTCCGGTTTCAGAATCTCCGCCCAGAGTGCCGCCTTCGCGCAGATGCCTCCGCGCCCCGGCAATCGTAAATCCCTCATCGTAGAGCAGGCGCTTAATCTTGCGAATCAACTCCACATCTTCTTCGCTATAAAATCGCCGTCCATTGGCGCGTTTCTCCGGCTCCAGCATCGGGAATTCCGTCTCCCAATAACGCAGCACAAACGCCTTCACGCCGATCATCCGGCTGACTTCGCCAATGCGATACAGTCCGCTCTCCAGATCCAGTGAAGCCTGTGTTCCGGTGCCGTTGTTAACCATAATTCGAACCCGACCGCCATCAAGCAAGCCGATTCTAGCAACTTATAACGCAGAACTGTAGCAGCCGCCTGCCTGCCGCCTCTCTTGCGTAATCCGCGCAATACTGAAGATTGGCGATGTGAAGATCGCCGCTACAAAATCCTTCATTCGTCTTTGTCGCTGCCGCCGGCCGGCTCGCGCTCATTCCGCTTCCGCATCCGCTGTACCCAGCGCACCGGCGTCCCAACAAAACCAAACGCCTCTCGCAACTGATTCTCGAGAAATCTCTGATAGGCAAAATGCAGCGGCTGCTTCTGGTTTGTAAACATCAAAAACGTCGGCGGCGCCGTCTTCGCCTGCGTAATGTAATAAATGCGGATGGGCCGCGCCTTCGGGAGCGTCCCGCGCTGCAAATCAATCGACTTCAGCCAGCGATTCAGTTCCGGCGTGGAAATCTTCTTCTTCCGCTCCTTCGCGATCTGATCGATCAGCGGGAAAAGTTTGTCCGCACGATCGCCAGTCTTCGCTGACAAAAAGACAATTGGCGCATAACTTAAGAATTTCAATTTTTTACGGATGATTTCTTCGTATTCCGAAAGCAGCTGGCCTTTGTCAATCATTTCCGTCGGCGGGTTGCGATCCGCGATGCGCCGCGCTTTGCCCCGCGCCGAAGTGCCTTCGCGATTCGCGGCAAGCTGTGCTGCGTGTATCGCTAAATCCCATTTATTAACAACAATGATCACGCTGCGCCCGGACTCCTCTGCATACATCGCAATCGTTGCATCGCCCTGGGTCACGCCCATTTCACCATCCACAATCAGCAGCGCCACGTCCGCGCGTTCCAGCCCCCGCTTGGCCATCACCACGCTCAATTTTTCCGCCACCAGCGTGGTTTTGCCCTTGCGTCGAATTCCCGCCGTATCCACAAAACGATATTGCCGCCCGTCACGCATCACATCCGTATCCACCGAATCAATCGTAGTGCCCGGAATCGGCGATACAATCGAGCGTTCTTCCCCCGCCATTCGATTCAGCAGCGTCGATTTGCCCACATTCGGACGCCCGATAATGGCAATTTCCGTGATCTCTTCTTTCGGCGAATCGTCGGCGTGCACGGTATCCTGCGCCGACAGCACCTTCAGTGCGTGGTCCAGCAAATCGTCCACACCCGTGCCGTGCTCCGCCGCAATTGGAAAAATGTTCACGCCAAATTTGTGAAACTCTGCGGCTTGTGATTCCTGTCCCAGCGCGTCCACTTTGTTGACAGCAATCACAAACGGCTTGCCCGTCGCGCGCAGCATCTGCGCCAATTCCTGGTCGAGCGGCGTTATTCCCGCTTGATTGTCTACCACCAGCACCAGCAGGGCCGCTTTTTCAAACGCCACTCGCGCCTGCTTAAATATTTCCGTTGGAATCAGAGCTTTATCATCAGGAATAATTCCGCCGGTATCTACGATTTCAATCGCTTTGCCACGCCATTCGGCTTTGCCATAAATCCGGTCGCGGGTAATCCCCGGTTCATTGGTCACAATTGAGCGTCGCGTTCCGGTTAGCCGATTGAACAATGTGGACTTGCCCACGTTCGGCCGCCCGACAATCACCAGTGATGGAAGCTTTTCTTTCATTTGAAGAGACAGACCAATACGGCGACTCAGCCAGACGCCGCAGGTATTTTGGAATGCTCAATTGTAACAGACGGATCTGAGTTTCAATGGACATCGACTGCGATTCGAACGGTACCCGCCCGAAATCCGTCATTCCAACCAGTCCATTCCACGTTCCGTCATTCCGAGCGTAGCGAGGAATCTCTCTTCGACTGAGCAACTTCAGCTGCCTCAGATCTCATTGGCAATGGTTAGCGCGAAGGAGAAACATTCGCCGCCACCAGCGAAGCGGCCGGAAGATCAAACGTACCCAGCCGCCCCGAGGACGCATCCCGCAGCACCAATCGAATGTGGTCGGTCTTAGCGGGCACTTCCGTACGCACTGTCAGTTCCACCTTGTCGCTGCTTGCCACTTTTGCTTTCTCCACCACCACTTCCACTTCGCGCACGTGATACCCCAAAACGCGCTCGGACGACGACATCTCCGAGGTTACCAAAGTTACTTCCGACCGTTCGTCGCCGTTCGGCTGTGTTGTCCAGGAAAGCGAATCACGATTGATGGCCAGCAGCACGCTTGCGGCGCCGGCCACGCTTTTCGATTTTTTGCCCGCCGCCGGCCCCGGCGCAATACGCTTGCCAGTCGCAGTCATGCCAATCCCGTTGAACAAGAGAGGACTGGTGACCGCGCGCGAGATACTCCAATCAAGCTGCTCTCCGTTGTTCTCAACGCCATCCGCGAAAGCGTAGTACCCACGCTGCGTCCGCGCCTGCAGTTCTTGCCGCGCCACTCCAATGCGAATCTTGCGGAACTTTCCGTCCCAGTTTCGATCCGTGGGATAGTAGCTCAGTGTGTAGTAGCTGCTGCCATCGCGCGCCGCGCTGGCAATCGCCACATCCAAATCATTCCGTCTGCGAAAGATCGCGCCGCCGCTCTCCGGCGCAATGGACTCAAACACCAGATCCGCGAGCGTTAGCCCTGGCTCGGAAGTTCTCGATATCAGTGACTCTGTACCGATTAAGCCCCCTGAAGCTACCGTGGCCGGCGCCACCTCTACGCCGCGCGGATCAATCGTATAAACCGTCGTTTGCGTTTGTTGCAGCCAGTTTGCCGTGTAGTGTATCCACTTTAGAAAACGCTCGCGGTCGACAATGTCCATCGCGGAATCCGACAGCAGCGGATCTCCGTGCCCGATCCAGATCACGTTTTTCCGTGCCTTGTGATCCGCGTTGGCCAGGGCGATTTCCCCCAGCGCAATCATCGAAGCCAGCAAGCGGTCGCTAGCGCCTTGCGCACCTCCTGATTCCAGGTCATGTGGCGCAAGTTCGATAAAAGTCTTCTTCAACACCGCCAGCAGCGCGTCACGGTTCCTTGTCGGCGTGCCATATAATTCCAGCTTCCTCTTATTCAGCAGATATAACGAAGTCGTTTGCGCAAGCACCGCCGGCTGCGCCTGTAAGAACTTTTTCAATTTCTCGGCGGCAAACATCACGTCTTCGCCGTGAACGTTCAGTTCGTCCAGTACCAGGATGGTGGTCGGCTGCGCCCCGTTTTGCATTGCCACCGGAGGAACGAAAGCCGGCGAAGCATGTTCTCCCTCGGCGGTGGCAGGCTGTGCCGCCGGCTCAAACGTAGCAATTGCTTGGAGTTGCTCGTTTTCAAAAACTTTGAAGTCTTCTTTGGTCAGATCCGTGACCGGGTTACCTTTCTTGTCGGTCACCACGACATTTAGCACCACCAAATGCGTGGTCACTTTCAGTGTCTGTGGCGCGGGACTGCCTTTGCTAGCCTGCGCGAACGAGGCGAATGGCATGGCGAAACACACACACAAGGCAGCGCCATGCCGCATCCGGGTTCGTTTACTTTGCATGAAATTCATCAGAGTGTACACCAGTCTGACGTGCCCTTTCCCCTTTGCGTTTCGCTGGACCGGCTGGCTTCAAGGGAGAGCCTTATCGCAAAAGAACTAGGCCGTAATCGGTGGCTTGACGCGTTTGTGTCACGCAGACTAGTGTAAATGCACATTCTGTTCGTTTTGAACTAAAGGAACTTGCTGGCGAAGAATGGGGTGCCGCCCGGCAACGTTTTGGGGGGAGCCAATGAAAACACGAAATTTTGAGGAGAGCTCGACGATGGTGTGTTTCCGCATTTTTAAGTCTGCATTGCTAATAAGTTTCGCCGCAGTCGTTTTATCTTTCGCCAGCGCAGTAAATGCTCAGACCTTCCGCGGCACCATTCTCGGTACCGTCACCGATTCCAGCGGAGCCGCCATTGCTGGCGCCGGTGTCGCCGTCAAGAACGTCAACACCGGCCTCTCGCGCACCGTGACCACCAGCGAAGACGGAACCTACTCTGTGCCCGAGCTGCCCATCGGCACCTATACCGTCACCGTGGAAAAAGCCGGCTTTAAGCAGGGTGTCGTCACTGGCCTGCAAGTCGAAGTCTCCAGCCAGCTCCGCGCCGACGTCTCGCTCCAGACCGGCGAAGTTTCACAAAGAATTGAAGTCACCGGCGACGAGCTCCCGCAAGTCGAATCCACCAGCAACGTCCTCGGCGGCATCGTCGAGTCCAAAGTCGTCACCAACCTCCCCGTCAACGGCCGCGACTATCAAAAGCTGATCTTCCTGGTTCCTGGCGTAAGCGGTTCGCCGGACCAGATTACGGATTCTCCGGGGTCTTATGGTGTGTTCTCCGTGAACGGAGCTCGCGGTCGTTCCAATAATTTCCTTCTGGACGGCACGGACATGAACGATGGCTACCGCAACGATCCAGCCATCAACGAAGCCGGCGTTTTCGGAACTCCGGCGACGATTCTTCCGATCGAAGCCATCGCGGAACTCCGGGTGGCCTCGAACTTTGAAGCGGAGTATGGCCGCAGCGCCGGCGGCGTCATCAACGTAGTCACCAAGAGCGGCACCAACCAGTTGCACGGCTCTTTTTTCGAATTCTTCCGTAACACCGATCTGAACGCGCGCAACTATTTCAACCAGGTTCCAGAACCGCAGCAGCCTTTTCACAATAACCAGTTCGGTGGATCGCTGGGCGGACCGATCATTCGCGACAAGACATTCTTTTTCGTCGATTATGAAGGCATGCGCGAAACCGGGAAAGAAGCCAGCCCGGCCTGCGTGCCGACAGCTGCTGATTTTGCGGCAGCAACGAGCAAAATTGGGGGTGCGGGCAACATCAATCCGATCATCGTAGGGCTGCTGGCCTTGAATCCCTGGCCCCAGGCCACCGACCCCAGCAAGGATTGCCTCGCGGACGGCGGCGGCACCAACGCCGCTCTGGCGACGCCCTTTTCCAACCGTGTGGACAGCGCCATCGTCAAAATCGATCACAGTTTCAATTCCAACAATCTGCTCACGGGGCGCTATTACATTGGCGACAGCGATCAAAGTTTCCCTCTCGCCTTGGTAGGCGGAGGTTTGCTGCCGAACTACAACACCTTGACGCCCACGCGGGTCCAGCTCATTTCGCTCTCATACGTTTCAACCCTCACTCCTTCCATAGTCAACGAAGCGCGGCTTGGCTGGAACCGCTTTGCAGAGGGCTTCTTTCCACAGGACCGCAACTTCGATCCAGCCTCCATCGGTCTCAACACTGGAGTCACTAAGCAGAACTTTGGCCTGCCTATCATTAACGTCGCCAATCTCGCGGAACTCGGCGCCGACAAGGGCGACCCCCGTCAGCGCGTGGATTCCAACTGGCACTATATTGATAACGTTTCCTGGAAAGCCGGCAAACACGACATCAAATTCGGTTACGAGTTCCGCCGTACTTCGATTTCCCAAATTTTCAATCGCCGCTTCCGCGGTAACTTGAAGTTTGAGGAGAGTTTCGACAACGCCGGAAATCCGATCAATACAGCGCTTGAGAATTTTCTCATGGGCATCCCCGACAGTGGGTTCCAGTACGCCGGCGACACAAACCGGAACACGTCTGAAAACTCGTATTCGGGATACGTGCAGGACAGCATTCACCTCAACCGCAGGTTCGTGCTGAATCTCGGCCTGCGCTACGACTACTACGGAATCGTCCAGGAAAAGAAAGGCCTGTTCACCAGCGTTGACCAAACCACGGGGAGCCTAAGCCTGGTCGGCAACGGCCGCCTGTATCAGCCTGATTACAATAACTGGGCGCCACGGGTCAGCGCGGCCTGGGATCTCACCGGAAAAGGCACGTCGGTCGTCCGTGCGGGCTACGGCATCTTCTACGATGCCTTCTCGCAGGATATGTTCCTGGGTCACCTGCCGTTCGGGACGTTTTTTGATCCGGGACCAGCCTACAGTCCGCTAAACGGAATCACCGTGTCCAACATCAGCGGTTCGCAACTCGTTCCGGGAGATCCGGTATTTCCCTTTGTTTCGCCAATGCCGGACGCTTTTGGTGTGGATCCCCACATCCGCACTCCATACATGCAGAATTACAACCTGAATTTTCAGCAGCAGATCGGCAAAAAGACAGTGTTCCAGCTGGGATACGTCGGTTCCAATGGTCACAAATTGCTCCGCTTCCGCGACATCAATCAGCCCACCCAGAGTCAAATCGATGCCGCCGACAACGCCTGTCACTGCATCACTTCCATCCGGGCTCTGCCCACCAGCCTTTTCTACGTTTACTCCTTGGAGTCCGGTGGAAACTCCACCTACAACTCGTTACAAGCAAGTTTGCGCGTCAACGATTGGCACGGCCTGAGCTCGACCCTCAACTACAACTGGTCGCATTCCATCGACGACTCCAGCGATGGCGACGATTTCGTGCAGAACGCCGCTCAGCCCACCGACAGCACGCGGCCAGAGACGAACCGCGGTAATTCGAACTTCGACGTACGTAACCGACTAACGTGGAATTTTATTTACAATTTCCCGAACCGCAAGGGCAGTTGGAGCAGGCTGACGGACGGGTGGGGCATCAACGGAATTGTCACCGTTCAATCAGGCCAGCCCTTCCATCTGATTTTTTCTGAAGACGATTTCGACGGAAGTGGTCAATTTTTCGCCAAGCCTGATGTCGTCGGACCTATAGTTTACCATCAGCGCGATCCAAACAATTTCCTCGATCTGAGTGCATTTATGGTGCCCTGCACTCCAAGCGGGGCTTTCGATGGTACTGCAGCAACCTGCGCGCCTGGCACGCGGCACTTCGGAAATCTCGGAAGGAATTCGCTGATTGGGCCGAACTTCCGTCAGTTCGACTTTTCTATTTTCAAAAACACGCCCATAACCGAACGGTTGAAGATGGAATTGAGGTTCGAAGCCTACAACCTGCTCAACCATCCGAACTTTGCCAACCCATACCTTCCAAATTTCTTGGCGGACGGAGCACCCAACGGTTTCGACGCTTCTGGAAAAGCCGTTGGATCTCTGGCCTTGGGAGTGACCGGAGATGTGGGTATCGGATATCCGTATCTGGGAAGCGGCGGGCCGCGCAGCCTGCAGGTCGCCGCGAAATTCATCTTTTAACCCCCGATAGACCAGTTGCGCCAACGGCCCCTGGCTCGCGCTAGCCAGAGGCCGTTTTCCATTGCGTTGACCTCCTACGCCCCCTCGCTGGGCCAACCTGGACCTTCCCGGAATCTGATAAAGTGTGGCCACACTGACGGCTCCCTTGCCCGCCTGGCACCGCAATGCCAGAAGCGGCCCATCCGCAGTGTAATTTTTTCGGTCGCCTTGCGTACTAACCTATGGACGTCCAGAAACCAGGCCGGATGAGCGCGGTGGAAACAAGGGAGTCGGGCGCAATCGTCGCCCGGGCCAGGGCAGGGGATGCCGAGGCCTGGGGTGACTTGTACCGGGAATTTGCTCCGGCCATTTTCCGTTTCTGCCGCAGAGCTCTACCGACCCGCGAAGATGCAGAAGACGCAACCATGGAAATTTTCATGAAGATTCGAGATAAATTGCACCAATACGACGCCACCCGGCCTTTTTCCTCGTGGCTGTATAAAGTCGCCGCGAATCATTGCTGGGACCTGCTGCGTCGCCGCAAGATTCGCCAGGACAAGGAAACCGATGACTCGGAAGCTTTGCCGCTCGAGCATCCCGACCCCAATCAGCTGGACCAATTGATCGAAAAACGCACCAGCGAAGAAGTACGCAAAGCCTTGGACAAGCTGGGGTCCCGGGCGCGCATGGCGCTGGTTTTGCGCTATTACTCGGATATGAGTTATGACGAAATTGCTGATTCGCTCGGCGTGCGCCGCGCTTTTGTCGGCGTGGTGCTGCTGCGCGCTCGGCATGAGTTGCGCCAGGCCCTGGAAGGTACAGGCGCGATGGCGGCGGGAGGTGCCCGATGAGCTCAATGGGCTCGCCACCGAATTACCACGAACGCGAAGCGCCGGAACATCTCGACGAGATGACCTGCATGCTGTACCTCGAGCGGCAACTCGAACGCCCGCGTGCGCTGGAAGTCTCCGCGCACACGCAGGATTGCGCCGCCTGCCGCACGCTGCTGCGCGCGCTGGAACGGGAATCGCGCCTGCTTACACGCGCCATGCTGGAAGAAGAAGAGCCCTTGCCCGCGCGCATCGCCGCTTTCCAGGAACGCGTGCACCGCTCCATGCAATGGATCTGGATGGTGGTGTTCGGACTCGCAGCCACCGCCGTGTACGCCATGTACACCAGTTATATCGAGCCGTGGGAACTACGCCTCGAACAAGCCGGATTCGGGGGGACAAGTTTGCTGAGCTTACTCATTTTTCAAGGATCTTTTTGGAAGGGGTGGCAGTCGATGATTTCACTGGTGGAGATTTTGGCCCTGGTTACTCTGGGCGGATTTGCGGTCTTGGCCGCGCGCAGACACTTTCGTCGCGGATCGGCGCTGGCTCTGGTGCTGACCGGACTTTGCGCGGCATTGGTGTCCGCGCCTCCTGCCGCCGCCACTGAATTCAAGAGCGGCCCCAGCATACAAATATCGAAAGACGAAACCATAAAGGGCGACGTCTACGCTACCGGCCAGGAAATCAGCGTGGACGGCACCATCGACGGCGATCTGTATGTCTGGGCACAGGAAGCGACCGTCCGCGGTCACATCACCGGCGACGTGTTTCTGTTTGTGCAGACCGGGCGCATCGAGGGCCAGGTGGACGGCAACGTACGCGGCGCTTGCAACAACGTCACAATCTCCGGCACGGTAGGCCGCAACCTCATGACTTGGACACAAGTCATCAATGTGGACAGCCGCGGCAGCGTTGGCCGCTCTGTGACTTCATTTTCCCAGACCCTGGGTATCGATGGAAAAGTAGGCGGCGATCTGTTTGTTTTCAATCAAGCAACGCGCATTGCGGGCAAAATCGGCGGGAACATAGACGAAAAGAGCGAGACGCTTACGATCGAGGACACCGCGGAAGTGAGCGGGTTCATTAAATTCGAAGGAGCGCGGGAACCAAACGTTTCAAAGAAGGCCAAGCTCGCTTCCCAGGTGCAATTCACTCAGCACGTGCGGCATCGCAACGAATTTGGCAAGACTTCCGCATTTTGGGCGGTGGTGTTGGTGGTGGCCTTTGCGTTGTACGGAATGATGCTGTTCCTGATGCTACCGAGTTTTGCGCAAGAGGCGACAGCCGCTGCGGAAAACGTAGGCGCATCCATGGGGTTGGGCTTGCTGGTGTTTTTCGGGGTTTTGATTGGCGCGATGATCGCCATGGTAACTCTAGTGGGAATGTTCGTTGGGCTGTCGACACTCTTTTTGTGGGTGATCGCGGTCTATGCTGCGCAACCCATCGTGGGCGCTTTGCTGGGACAATGGATCTTGGGCCGCACTACGCACACCTGGCCGCTGATTGGAAGAATGCTGGTTGGTTTGTTTTTGATTCGCGTTTGCACGCTTCTTCCGCATGGCTGGATTCTAAAAGTAGTGGTCACACTCTGGGGACTGGGCGCAATTTCGCTCGCTCTTTACAGAAGATTCCAACCGGTTGCGCCGGAGCAGGCGCCGTACGTGCCGCCCAGCGCGCCGCTGACTCCGCTGACGCCAGCGGTCTAACTACGACAAGTCTTAAGTGCAAAACAAAAAACAGGCCGAATCGCAGTGTCGATTCGGCTCTTTTCCTGCCCTAGCCAATCATGGCTGCGCGCAGTGTCTTCGGCCAAGCCGACAAAACCACACCGGCAAGATTCGTCCGGGCAAAGGACGTGAGATGAAAACCTTTGCCTGTGCTACTGGCGGAATTCGCTTAATGTGCGCGGACGCTTTGCGCTGCGAATTGCGGAGCTACCGGTGGCCCTATGTACAGGGCGGTCGTGGAAAAAGTACTCCCGGCAGGAATACTGGTTAACGAGGAAACTCCGTCAACACTCAAGCGTCCACTGGTAGTCTGGAATTCTTGCGGCGTGATGACGATACCGAAGAATGGCGGAAATGTGCCAGCGCCGAAAATCGGAAGCGTCGGAGTGCTCATGACCGCGGAAAAACGCGTAAAACGAAGAGCTACATCGTGTGAGGTGGCTGCGCCCGGCGTGACGCCAGATTGCGCAGTGAATGTTAACACCGGGAACGCCACGGTCTGACCAGGTAAAATCGAGGCTACACTGGTGGAGTGTTCAAAGGCACCGGTTGGGAAGGTGAGGCCTTTCGCGATGATCGAGAACGGGTCGGGTGTACTTAGCGTGATTTGAATCTGGTCGCCGAGGTTGACCCGCCCCTGCAAGAGGCTTGCGCTGCTGGCAAAAACGCTGTCCGTAACCACGACCGTGAATTGATTGGTAACTGAATTCGGCACGCCGGTGACCACGCCTTCGACGAGATCCCCGGAAGAAAGTTGCGTCGGAAGTGGTTGATAAAAAACCAGGGTAAAAGTGCCGTCGGCGTTCAGCAACGTATCCACAATTGCCACGGTGTTGGCTTTCACGCAGGTGAAATCCTGTGCAAATCCTAGTGTTGTGCAATCACCGCTGAATTGCGTGGAAGAGTTGGCGGTGGCGGTGATGCTGCCGCGCGTGGAAGTCTGGACAGTCAACGTCGAGCCACTGACGCTGCTGACCATGCCCATCACGTCGTCCACGTGCGCAAGTTCACCTGCAGCCAGATCGGTTTTTGCTGAGGATGGCGGAAGCGTGCTGGCCGTAAAGACATCGGTCGCGCCGAGATTGACAGCGGAAATGGTCTGACCGCTGAACGTCAGCGTGTTTGCGAGATTTACATTCAAAGCGACGCCGGTTTCCAGGCCATCCGAAACGCTAAGATTGGTCGAAATTGTTGCCGTGCCGGCTGCTCCGCTGATCGAACCCAAACTGCCAGCAGCACATCCGGGAACGCCAGGATTGGCTTGCGTGCAGAAGGTGACCCGCGGCTCGGAAAAAGTGACCGCTATTTGGGTGTAGGTGCCGGCGGGAACGGAAACGGCCGCGGCCAGTAACGTGGAATCACTGGTGACGCGATTGAGTTCGGCGATATAGGCGGTGCTGTTCAGGGGAACGTTCACGGCGGTGCCGGTCGAAGGCGTCAGGCTAATCCCGGTGATCGTCGCGGTAAGGGTTTGAACGGAAAGCCCCAAAGCCGGATCGGGCGGAGTAGCCGTCAGCACCAAGGAGAGTGTGGCGTTGCCGCCACCGCAGTTTGAAACGCACCCGCCGCCGGGAGCGCCACTGCACGATGCGAGTAAGATGGAAGTGAAAAGTAGAACTGCGACGGCTGAAGTCTGGCGAGTCATCCGAACACCCCACATGGCCCAAGAATACGCTTCGCCAGGGAATCGAACGGCGAAGCCAAGCGACGCCACCAAGATAGAATCTAGCGCGGGCCATTCCGGGCTAGAATGTAAATCAGAAACTGCGTGCGCAAGTGCTAAACCTGAGTCAGCGACCGGCGCGAGGTACTTTTCATGGCACATTCGACGACATGGCCCACCCTGCCATTTTCAGAATGGAAAGATACTTATGCCACCCTGCACCTGTGGACGCAAATCGTTGGCAAGGTCCGCCTGGCACTCTGTCCGCCCATCAACCATTGCTGGGGAGTGGCGCTTTATGTGACATCGCGAGGGCTGACGACCTCGCCGATGCCCTACCAGGATGGATCTTTTGAAATTACGTTTGATTTCGTTGCACACTCGCTGTCGATTGTCACCAGCCGCGGCGAAACCCGATCTTTCCAGCTGAAGCCGCGCACGGTGGCGGAATTCTATGCGGAGCTGATGGGCGCGCTACATTCCCTGGGCATCGAGGTGAAGATGTGGACCATGCCGGTCGAAGTACCGCGACCGGTGCGATTTACTTTGGATGAGGGCCATGCGTCCTACGATAGCGAGTATGCGCATCGCTTCGGGCAGATTCTGGTCAGCGTCAGCAATGTTTTCTGGGAATTCCGCTCGCGATTCATCGGGAAAAGCAGTCCGGTACATTTTTTCTGGGGCAGTTTTGATTTGGCGGTGACGCGATTTTCGGGGAGGCGCGCGCCGGAGCGCACGGACGCGGATGCGTTTATGAAAGACGCTTACTCGCACGAAGTGAGCAGCGTGGGATTTTGGCCTGGCGATGGTGAAGTCATTAAGGATGCGGCGTTTTATGCGTATGCAGTGCCGGAGCCGGCGGGATTCAAGGACCGCTCCGTGCGCCCAGCCAAAGCCTTCTATCATCCGGAGAAGGGCGAATATTTCTTGATGTATGACCATGTTCGATCGGCGGAAAATCCCGCGGAAACTTTGCTGGAGTTTTGCCAAAGTACCTATGAAGCTGCGGCGATAGCAGGGAAGTGGGATCGAGCGAATCTGGAGCGGCAGGGCACTGCTACGGCAGGCGCAGGTTAGTCCCGCAGTCCCTGGTACCCTGCAAAGGATCTCAGTGACGCTTATGTTTCGTGGTTGAGGCCTTTGCTTACCCGGAACACGGGACCATCCGGGTGACGGACGTGCACCTCGCAAACCTTCCACGGCATGTTGGTGGGAGGGAAAGTAACATCCAGTGCCGCGGCCACGCACTGTCTGTGGACTTCGTCGGTCGTCCACCCAAACCGACAACCACACGCCGTGATCGGCCGCTTCGTCTCCGTCATTCCGAAACGTGGTGGTATTTGCTCCCTTGCCGCGCCCTCCCTGGGCCCCCTGGCACAGGAAGATCTCGGATTCGCCGGCTCCGACCGCGCCGAAGATGGGGGGCGTGTGCCCCAGTCCCAACACCTCTTCCAGCCCCACTTCTCGAACCAGGCGAAGCTTGCAGCAATCGGACACATTCAAAATTGGCGTGATGGTTTTAACGTCCATTTGGCAAAAGGATAGCAAAAGGCTCTAATCGGAAATGAAATCTTCCTGATGAACGAGGAAGCGGAGGGCGGGCAGGCGTTGCGCATCCCGGTGTGATATCGTTTTTTGTTCGATACTGAGATTTGCGTGAAGGTGGATGGGATTGGCCAGGCGCTCGACCAAAACGGCGGGGAATTCTGCAAAAGTAACCAGTTCTGACGATACGGCGGGGACGCTGGAGCGGCGCTACGTTTCCTTCGAAGAAGAAGCCGCGGTCGTGCCGCGAAAAGCCAGGGTGCTGAGCGACGACCGGGACAAGTCCGCAGCGCCTGCCGCGGT
>Ga0193709_1000398_pt1 | contig 15680 bp, 14 predicted proteins | sample H3c2metaG_FD_160571 | JGI IMG/M metagenome (GOLD analysis project Ga0193709, IMG submission 160571) | Soil microbial communities from a riparian zone of the East river system, Colorado, United States - H3c2 | ecosystem: Environmental > Terrestrial > Soil > Riparian zone | place: USA: East River... | reverse complement strand
AGACAGCGTGGGGAGCCTGCGCGTCGGCGCCGCCGTGGGCACATCGCCGGACACGTTGGACCGCGTCGGCGCGTTGCGCGATGCGGGAGTCGATGTGGTCGTGGTCGATACCTCGCATGGTCATTCGCGCGGCGTGCTCGATACCGTCTCGAGAATAAAATCGAAATATCCGGACATCCAAGTGATCGGCGGCAATATCGTCACCGCAGAGGCGGCGCTGGATCTGGTCAAACACGGCGCCGATGCGGTCAAGGTAGGCATCGGCCCGGGGTCGATCTGCACGACGCGCGTCATCGCGGGCGTCGGCGTACCGCAAATCAGCGCCATTGCCCGAGTCGCCAAAGCACTCGAGGGCACGGGCATTCCGGTCATCGGTGACGGTGGAATCCGCTATTCCGGCGACATCGCCAAGGCGCTCGCGGCCGGTGCGCATTGCGTGATGATCGGCGGCATGTTTGCCGGAACCGAAGAGTCCCCGGGAGACGTGGAACTCTATCAAGGCGGTTCATACAAGGCGTATCGCGGCATGGGATCACTCGGCGCCATGGCGCAGGCTCATGGATCGAGCGATCGCTATTTCCAGGACACCACGACGGAGCTGGAGAAGCTCGTTCCGGAAGGCATTGAAGGCCGAGTTGCCTACAAGGGCAGCTTGGTGGCGATTCTTCACCAGCTCTCAGGCGGGTTGCGCGCCGCCATGGGATACACCGGCAGCGGCAGCATCGAGGAGATGCGGACGCGGCCGCAGTTTGTGCGCATAACCAGTGCGGGCGTTCGCGAAAGTCACGTTCACGATGTGACCATAACCAAAGAAGCGCCCAACTACCGGATCGGTTGATGTCCGACATTCATGCGGACAAAGTCCTGATTCTCGATTTCGGTGCCCAGTACACGCAGTTGATTGCCCGCCGCATCCGCGAGATCGGCGTGTATTCTGAAATCTATGCGTGCGATGCGCCGATCAGCGACATCAAGAAGTTTGCGCCCAAGGCGATTGTGCTGTCGGGCGGTCCCGAATCCGTTTATGACTCGAAGGGCCTCGAAGCGCCGCCCGAAGTGTATTCGCTGGGCGTACCGGTGCTCGGTATTTGCTACGGCATGCAGACGATGGCCGCACAACTGGGAGGCCAGGTCGAGGGCTCATCGCACCGGGAATTCGGCGCGGCGCAAGTCAGGCCGACGAATGGCTCATCGCTGCTCGACGGGCTCGAGGACAATCGCGACGCTCAAGGGCGGCGTTTGCTCGATGTGTGGATGAGCCACGGTGATCGCGTGACCGCGCTGCCGCCGGGCTTCAAGGCGATCGCCGCGACCGACAATGCACCGCTTGCGGCCATGGCGGATGAATCGCGGCATTTATACGGCCTGCAGTTTCATCCCGAGGTCACCCACACCCTGCAGGGGGGTGAGATCTTGAGGCGCTTCGTCCGGGAGATCGCGGATTGCTCAGCAAGCTGGGCAACGCGCAGCATTATCGATGACAGCATCGCGCGGATCCGCACGCAGGTGGGCGGCGACCGCGTGCTGCTCGGCCTGTCGGGCGGCGTCGATTCATCGGTGCTGGCGGCGCTGCTGCACCAGGCGATCGGCACTCAGTTGACTTGCGTATTCGTCGATCATGGATTGTTGCGCTTGGGCGAGGGCGATCAAGTCATGGCGACGTTCGCCGAACACATGGGCGTGCAAGTCATTCGCGTCGATGCCGAGCAGCGATTCTTAAAGGCGTTGGCGGGCGAAGCGGATCCGGAGAAGAAACGAAAAATCATCGGACGGGTGTTCGTCGAAGTGTTCGATGAAGAGGCCGCAAAGCTCAAAGACATCAAGTGGCTGGCGCAGGGCACGATTTATCCTGACGTCATCGAATCCGCGGGCGCCAAGACGGGCAAGGCGCACGTCATCAAGTCGCACCACAATGTGGGCGGTTTGCCGAAGCACATGAAGCTCAAGCTATTGGAGCCGCTGCGCGAACTGTTCAAGGACGAGGTCCGAAAGCTGGGCGTCGAGTTGGGGTTGCCCAAGGAAATGGTGCATCGCCATCCCTTTCCGGGGCCCGGACTCGGCGTGCGCATTTTGGGAGAAATTCACAAATCACATGCGGATCTATTGCGCCGCGCCGATGCGATTTTCATTGAAGAGCTGCGCACCCATGATCTCTACGACAAGGTCAGCCAGGCCTTCGCAGTCTTCCTGCCGGTACGGTCCGTCGGCGTCATGGGTGACGGACGGCGCTATGACTATGTGATCGCACTGCGTGCGGTTGAAACCATTGACTTCATGACGGCGCGTTGGGCGCGATTGCCGTACGAATTTCTCGATCGCGTCGCGCACCGCGTGATCAACGAGGTGCCGGGAATTTCCCGCGTGGTCTACGACATTTCTGGAAAGCCGCCGGCGACGATTGAGTGGGAGTGACGGGGACTATCGGAGACTATCGCGCACCTTCACTCCAAGATACCAAGGCGAGTGCTAGATAGTCGAAGTGTGCCCATTGGCAGTTTGTGCTAGTTTTGTCGAATGGACAAAAGGATTACTCGGTACAGCAGCCTGAAGGCGATGAAGGCTGACGAATATCGGTCCTGGCAACGCCTGCCGGGAAGTGAGCGAATTCGCGCTGTAATGGACCTCAACCTTGACCTTTATGCGATGAAAGGACAAGCCGCGGATGCACCAAGACTTCAAAGAACTCTTATCTGCTTTCAACGCCGGACAGGTTAGATACCTGATTGTTGGCGGATACGCGGTTTCGTTTCATGCGCAGCCACGTGCGACAGAAGATCTTGATATTTTGATTGGCGCAGACGCTGAAAACAGCAAAGCTGTGTTTGCCGCGCTTGCGAAGTTCGGGGCACCGATTGAAGGACTGAGCGCCAAGGACTTTGCCGAGCCCGATAACTTCTTTCGAATGGGCACGCCGCCGGTGATGGTCGACATCATGCCGAAGATTAGCGGCGTTGAATTTGAGGAAGCGTGGAGACGGCGAGTAGATGTTCGAATAGATGATGATTTGTCCGTACCATTTATCTCGAGAGAGGACCTGCTGGTTGCAAAGCTCTCGGCGGGCCGAGCACAGGATTTGATCGATGTCGATGCTTTGCGCGAAAGCGACCAGGGCCAAGAGATCGAACAGCAGCAACGTCCCGTTTCTCCCGTCGCTAGCGCTCGAAGCGAACTTGATCAAATCAAGAAAGAGGGCGCGAGGAATGGTTGAGGCAGCGACAGCAAAAAGGTTCGTCTCCGACCCTTGAGGAGATTCGAGCGAAGGGCCGCGAAGACTGGTTAAAGTTGCGGCACCAGCATACCCAGGAGAATTCTCGGGATCCCCAAGACCGCTCTACCGAGAGGGATCGAGAAGCAAAGCCCAAGGATTTATCCGGGAGTCCGGACAAAGGGTTGGACGACGATTTGAATTAGTCGCCGTCAAACCGAATTCGCTTGACGGTATTTCCGACAGTAGTGTGAGCAATGCTCTTCTGAAATTTCCTTCGCATCAACGGGTTACGAAGCCAGGAGATTATTGAGTGGGAATAGAAAGATATCATCCGAGCAATTGATGCAGGGCTGCCGCCAGCGGATTGATCCGCGACATCCACCTATAATAGTGAAACCCAAATCGCACTTCGATGGTCTCCTTAGAACCCCCACCCTTTCTACAGCAACTATACGCAATAATTCGCCCCCCGGCCGTCGCGGCGGCGTCCTGCGCCGCGACGACCAGGAGCACACTGACTCCAAACAGCATCAGCGCGCTCGGCGCGAAGACGCGTGTCACGGGTCGATGCGCAGTACGCCACCATCCCCCGGCGCGTATGTCATTCCCCAGTTTGAGGTGTACAGCGCGCCATCGGGTCCGGCTACGAGTCCATTGGGAAAGCTCGCGAACTTCACGGCGAGCTCGACGCGCTCGCCCGTATTCGGGTCGAAGCTCACGAGATTGGCGTTGTCCGTCGTCCACGCATCGTCATGAGGAAAGATCTCGACTCCATACAGCCGCTCACCGTGCCATGCGAGGCCCACGAGCGGATTCAAAGAGTCGAGCGGCAGCGAGTAAGCCGTGAAGTCCTTGTCGAAGACGGCGAGCTCGGCGGGTCCCCCGTCTTCGCCGAACGTGCCGACATAAAATTGATCGTCGTGAAGGGTCATGACAATGGGATTGTGTTCGGCGTTGTCGATCGACATGTCGTAGAGCTTTTTGATCGAACCATCCGCCGGATCGACGCGCAGCAGAAATCCCCGATTGGTCTCGACTACGTACAAGTCCTGACCGACCGCGATCATCGAATGAAACACGCCGCCCGGTTCCTGGTCCGTCGTGGCCGGATTGGTGTCCTTCAGGAAGGCCGGCGGATTGGCCGCATGCCACGCGCCGAGGTTCGCGACATTGGTGGTCGAGCCGTCGTCGTTCACTTTCAGGATGGCGGGTAGCTGCAGATCGTCGGGCAACGCGTGCGAGCAACCGCCCATCTCGATCAGCACGTACAGCGTGCCATCGATGAACGCGACGTCGGTGGGCCCGTAACTGCCGCCGTACGCATCCGTCATGCTCGGCAGGCCGTCGGCAACCGTCTGCTTCGTCCCGTCCGCGAGCACCCGAGTGACGCGGCCGCTAAAGCCCGCCGTATACGGGCTGTAGATATTGATGTCCACCGGACAGTCCGTGCCTCCGGTTGGCACCAGGTCTCCGCCGGTGCCGGCCTCGGCCACGTAGAGGTTGCCGTCAGGGCCGAAGGCGAGGCCTCGTGGATTGGTCAGGCGGGTGGCATATTGCTCCACCGTCAGCTCGTGCTTCTCCGGCACTTCCTGAGACGAACTATTGCAGGCGCTGATCAATGCGAGGATTGTGCAACCGATCACCTTCTGGGCGATTCCACGTTTCAACCCCGAGCTGAGCTTCATCGCCGGGTCGAAGTCACTTCCCGCGATATCCCTGAACATGAGAATCTGCGGGATCTTCGCTGAAGCGCCATCGAAGAAGCCGCTCTCGCTGACGAAGTCTTTCGGGTTGCGGAAGGTGCCGAATAGGATGTCGAACAGCGGTAGGTCGGAATAGTTGTAATGGTGAATGCCTCGACCGTGATGAACGCTATGGCTCTCGGGCCGCTGCACGATGTATCCGAGCCATTGTGGCGTGCGGATGTTGGTGTGCTGGATCACCGCCAGGAACATGGTGGCGTAAAGGAAATAGGTGACTGCCTGTGCGCTGAGCCCCATTGCGACGGTCAGGGTGAAACTGGTGAGAAAAGTGAGGCCGACGATATCCAGAGGGCTGAAATAGAAGGCGCCATAGCTGTCCACACGTTCGACGCTGTGATGCATCTGATGGAAGGACCGCCAGATCCAGTGGACCCTGTGCATGGTCCGGTGCCAGATATAGACCAGCAACTCATAGACCAGCACTCCGATACCCGCCCCGACCAAGGGGTTGAGCGCTTCCAGATTGAAGAGCTGGTACTTCGCCAGCGCATCGCCCCAGAGCAAGGGCAGGTAAGACGACCCGTAGAAATAGAGGACGAATACGATCAGCGCCCTGGTCTTCCAGCCCTTGACCGCGGGTAGAGGACGGGCAGGGAACAGCGCTTCCAGCACTATCAGGACTCCATATAATCCCAGTACAGTCAAGGAGATGGGATCCAGCAGGATTTGCAGTGGCATTGGCATGAGAGTTCTCCGGTGCGGCTGTTGTTCGAACGGATGCCACATTGGCTGGTGGGCCGGAGGGCCGCTTGGCGCTTGCATAATCCTTTGGTAATCGTTCGATAATGATTCGCGGCGCGGCGCGGCGCTGCCGTCGTCGTAGTCCGGGTAACGGTTGAATGAAATACCAGATAGCCGAATACATCATCGATACCGCCCGGTACCGGATCAGTCACGGGGAGACCGCCATCCCCGCGGAGCCGAAGGTCTTCGATCTTCTGGTGTACCTGATCCTGCATCGCGATCGGGTCCTATCCCGTGAAGAGTTGTTTCGGGAAATCTGGAACGGGCGCGAGGTCTCGGATGCGACACTTAGCAATCACGTCAAGAGCGCGCGCAAGATCCTGGGCGACAGCGGCGAACTGCAGAAGACCATTCTCACGATTCGCGGCCGCGGCTATCAATTCATTGCGCCAGTCATCTTGATTCCGGAGAGTGGAGTAGCCGCGACAGACACGGCGCCGGAGCCGCGCCCTGCGAGTGGGCGAGTCGGCAAGCCTGTTGTGTCGGCCTGGCGCTCGCCACCGACGATAGCCGGTGCGCTGCTTTTCGCTGCGTTGCTCGGCTGGCTTACATTCGCGCACTTCCGAGTTCGAGCGGACTCCGAATTGCCCTATGTCGTGGTAGTGCCATTCGATGTGTCCGGCGACATGCCCGAGGCGTGGCGGCCTTTCGCGGATCAGGTTACGCGGGAAGTGATCCGCAACCTGAGGAAGATATCCGGCTTGAGGGTGGTGCCGACGCCTTCGGCATTTACTTTCAGGGACAACAAGGCGCGCGATCACATCCGGCGCCAGCTGCCCGACGTGCAGTATGTGCTCGATGGCGTGGTCAGCGTCTCCGCAGGCAACATGCTGCGCATCACCGCGGAACTCGAAGATCTGAACAAGGGCCTTGTCGTCTGGGACAAGGACTACGAAGGACGCACCGACGACACGAATATCTTCGCAATGCAGTCCGGGATCGCCGCCGCGGTGTCGGATTCCCTGAAGGTGGCAATCCTTGCGGAGGAGCGGCGGGCACTGAATGAGTTTCCCACCACCAATCTCAAGGCGTACGAGGCATACGTGGCGGGGCGTTATCAGTTGGACCTTGTCAGTCACGAATCCCTGCCGCAGGCGATCGAGCTGTTCGACCATGCCATCGTGCTCGATCCGAGGTTCTTCGACGCCTACATCGGCAGGAGCGATGCCTACCGCCAGTTGTTTGCCTATTTCGAGCCCCCGATCAACATGCTGCAGAAGGTGGTCGATTCGATCTCCGAGGCGCAGGAGTTGCGCCCGGATTCTGCCGAGGCGTGGTCTTCCCTCGGCCTGACTTATGTGATGGCCTTGCGCTGGAACGACGCCTGGATCGCGTTGACCAAGGCGAGGCGTCTCGACCCGACGCTTGCGCAGACGGAACTGGGCTTTGCGCTGTACTACTCAGGCCTCGGCGAAGCGGAAAAGGTCAAGGGGGCGCTGGCCGACGCCGATCGCCTCGACCCGCTCAACACCGAAATGGCGGATTGGGGGAACTGGGCCCTGTTCATGGTGGGTGAAAGCAAGGCGGCGCGCGATTGGGTCGGCAAGAAGATGAAGCAACACCCGGACGTCGGGCTGGTGTTCTCAGGAGCCGGTGTGGGCGCTTACATCGCCGGTGACTACCGAAGGGCCGTGCAGCTTGCGGAGCAGGGCGCGAAACTGGACGGGTCTGCCGTTGCATTGATCATGCTGGCACAGGCGTATGGTTATGCTGGACAGAAAGAAAAAGTGCTCCCGCTAATGGAGAAGGCCGCGAATACGGGCACTTACGTGTGCCCGTACGAGTCCGCTGCTGCGTATCTCAGCATCGGCGACAAAGAGCGCGCTATCGCCCTGCTCGACGAGGCCGTCGCAAAGCGCTCGAACTGCCTTGTCTTTCTGCGCAATGATCCCCGGCTGGAATCCATCCGGAAGCATCCCCACTTTCCCATCTTGCTGACTCGCGTGGGATTAGATGATGTCGCGGTGGCGTCGTACAAGAGGTGAACATGGCTCACGACATCTCCTCGTTTCCGCCGCACTCGCTCGCAAAGGTGCCGGAATGGTGTCGTGTCGATACGGCGTTATTTCACGACCGCGTATCCCTGATCTCTTTGCCAGCTGTCGCCTAGTATCGCGAATGGCATTAGATTGTGGTGCTCGTGATGGAGAGGTCTAAAGAGAGTATTTGAATAAGTGTTAATTATCGTAGTATGACTACGACAGAGACCGCTAGATCAAATTGACTTTTATTTGAAAAAGTCATATAAGTCGTAGTATGGCTGCGACTAGCGCAAGCAAGTTAAATGCGCTCTACACCCGACTCTCACCGGGGGCGCCGCTGATCTCGGAGGATCTGGCGGCGCTGGGTATCTCCGCGGACTTGGCCGTTCATTATGTTCGGGCGGGCTGGCTCACGCGCCTGGCGCGCGGAGTGTATTGCCGCCCGAACGACGCCCTCGGTCTGAATCCCAGTCTGTTGCTGCTGCAGCGCAAGTTCGAGGGGTTGCACGTTGGCGGCAAGTCAGCGCTTGACTGGTATGGCCTGCGGCAGTACGTGTCGCAGCAGCCCGCTCTGCATCTTTATGGTTGGACAGCGAGGCATTTGCCGGAGTGGTTCACAGAGCGCTTCCCGGCTGAATACCACCGAAAGCGCCTGTTCGACGAGCAGCCGAAAGCTTTGCTGCAAGTCTGCTCGTTCGAGAAACGCAGCGGGATGCCACAGGTTTCTGCGCCGGAGCGCGCTCTGCTGGAGCTGTTGAGCGAAGTCGGCGTGCGCAAGTCGTTGCAGGAAGCCCGCGAACTCGTCGAAAGCGCTTACAGCCTGCGGGCCGACGTGCTGCGTAAGCTATTGCAGCATTGCACGAGCGTTAAGACCGTGCGGCTGTGTCTCCAGCTCGGTCGCGAAGGCACGCTGCCCTGGGCCGCTAAGCTCGATCCGGCCACATTGCCGACAGGCAGTGACCGGCCTTGGGTATCCCGGTCGGCCGATGGCTTACTGGTCCTCAAGAGATGAATCAGACCTATCTCGACACCGCACGCCTGCTGACGCAAGTCGCACCGCTGGTGTTCGTGGACGACACCTTCGCGCTGAAGGGCGGCACGGCGATCAACCTTTTCGTACGCGACATGCCGCGCCTGTCGGTGGACCTTGATCTGGTTTTTCCCGATCACACGCTGTCGCGCGAGAAAGCGCTTGCGCGCATCAAAGCGGCACTCCGGCAGGCCGCCGATCGATTGAAGAAGCGAGGATTCCAAACACATGCGTCGGCGGCCGATGCCGGCGAAACCAAACTGCTGGTGCGCCGCGGTCGCATCGAGATCAAGGTCGAAGTCAACTTTGTGATGCGCGGCACGGTGCAGCCCGTGCGTCGCGCCTCGCTCACGCCCACGGCCCGTGATGCGCTGATGGCCGACCTGGACATCCCGGTGGTCTCGCTGGAAGACATGTATGGCGGAAAGTTGGTCGCTGCACTGGATCGTCAGCACCCGCGCGACCTCTTCGACGTGATGCTGCTCTTCGCGCACGAGGGCATCACGCCTGAAATCCGCCGCGCCTTCGTTGTTTACCTGGCCAGCAGCAACCGGCCCGTACACGAGGTGCTGTTCCCGCCGTTACGGAACATCCAGCACGACTACGAACACAACTTCCAGGGCATGACTGCCGAGCCGGTGCCGCTTGATGCACTTCTCGCCGCGCGAGAACGCATGGTGCGCGAACTCCAGCAGGGGTTGGATGACGACGAGCGGCGCTTCCTGCTGTCGCTGGTCGCAGGCGCGCCCGATTGGTCGTTGCTCAACATCGCGCATCTTGAATATCTGCCGGGCATCCGTTGGAAGTTGCACAACTTGGCGCATTTACAAAAGAGCAATGCGAAGAAGTTTACCGAGCAGGCTGAAGTGCTGGCAGCGAAGCTGTCAGGCGGCACGCCGCTAGCGAGACCCAGGGGAGAAGGCTGAGCGCTGCGAAATGGAAAGGGTTATCACCCTGCCTCCATTCCAAATTCACCGGATACGTATCCGCGGCAACATCATTGCGCAGCATCTTGCCTTGTTCGTGACCTTTCGACCCGGCGGCGTCCGATCTGCAGTAGTAACCTGCGTATTTGCGGACCGTTGTGTCCAAGTTCGGAGAACGCGCTACTCGAGAATCGATTGCGAATAAATGGTCGTTTGGAAGTCGATGTCATTCGCTATCTATCGCTGCCAAGCAAGAATGTTTTTCGTACACGTGGACGGACATGAGCGAGCTAGCGCCCCGTAGCGTTCTGTACATCAATGAGTTACGACAATAGGAGATTATAGAGTGGGAGTGAATTGGGCCTTTCGGGATCTATCGCCAATATCGGCTCCCGGGCGTAACTCACTGAAATTCAAAAGATCACCTTTCGCGTCTATCTACATCTATCGCTTCCAGCGAATGAATTTGACGGTAAATCTGACGGTAAAATTTTTCTGGGCGTTCTGCTTTTTAATTTTACCGTCAGACGAGCTTCCCGATTGCACGAAGGCCTACAAATCTCGGAATTTTCGGAGCTCCGGATCGCCGGGCTTGGGAAATCATAGGGTCTTTCGCTGAGAGCCACGTCGACAGAGCACGCCTCATTCGAGGCTGGCACACAGAACCCGATCACTCCTGGCTGGTTCACGGGCGGTGGCACGGAACTGCGATGACGTCCTCGTTGGTTATGGCGATGCCGACTTCGTCCGGCTGACCGCGCTGTTGCAATGGCTAGTGGATAACCCGAACTCCGGACTCTATCTGCGCCAGCTGCCATTGGCGGACGTGGATACCAAGTGGATCTGGCCGCGCCGCGGTGTCGTTCAGGACCTAATGCGCCAGCTCCTTGATGCGGCTGAGGACGTCGGCTTCCATGCGCTTTGCGGTCTGCGTGCGGAACCGGCGCGGCTTCGGATGCGTGTGCTGTGCCCACGCCTACGCACAAGCGTTGGCGGGCTTTGCGACATCGAGGCGCCCATCGCGGATTTGGCCGCCCTGCAGCTAGCGCCAACCATCAGCTTGGTTGTGGAAAACCTAAACACGGGGATTGCGCTGCCCGACATCGACGGCACCGTTGCCTTCATGCGTATGGGCCTCGCGGTCGATCAACTCGAAGCCATCGGCTGGCTGCGTGGCGCCCAGCGGCATCTGTATTGGGGCGACCTTGACACGCACGGCTTTGCCATCCTGGCACGCGCCAGACGAAGGTTCCCGAATACGGTGTCAGTGCTCATGGACGAGGACACGTTGTTGGCGCATCGCAAGCTGTGGGTGCGGAAGCCGACGCCCTGCCGCGTCGAAAGCCCCGAAGGACTTACCATGGCGGAACTGGCCGTCTACGAGGGGCTGCGTGCCAACCGATGGGGCGAGCGGGTTCGCCTAGAGCAGGAGCGCATCGCCTGGCCGGCGGCGCTGGAGGCCATCTCCAACGCACTTGGAATTCACCTATAAGTTCAACAATACTCGAAAATCCGAGCAGCAAATCTATGCAGCTATTCTGTTGCGCGCCCGGCCTCGCGAAACCAGCAAATCTGCTGAGATGTGAAAGCGATCACGGAGTCTGCGCACCATTGTCATGCTCAAGTCCCGTTTGCCGGTCAAGACCTCGCTCACGCGGCTGGCCGTTCCAAGTAACGGCACGAGATCGGCGCGTGTAAGGTTGTGTTGATCCATCAAGTAGGCGAGAAGAACGGGAAGTGATGGCGCCGTACGCGGCCACTGCGTGCGCTCGTAAGCCTCGACCAAGCGAGCCTGAGCTACCATCCGTGCCCGGTCTTGAGAATCGCTCGATCCCATCAGCTTTTCGATCAGCTTTTTGGCGTCAGCGTGGTCTGCTTCATTTTGAATCACAATCAACGTCGTTTTCATCACACTGTCTCCGCATCGATGCCGTCGTATTCCTCATGCGATCCGAAAAATCGGATCATCAAAATGCCATCTACGTACTGAACCAAGGCAATCAACCTAAAATCATTGGCTTTGATATTGAAAACCACACGACCGCCCTTCAAGATGCTCGCTTTCGGGTTCGCTTGCTTCACCTCTTCCGGCGTCTTCCAGTCGGCTGTTCCCGCGCTCGCTGATCGCGTGCTTCTTGGCCGTTGCCGGCACCCCAGCGGCATCCGACTCACGCACGATCCGCACCATCTGCTCTTCGTTGAATCTCGACTTTTTCATGGTCCCTCGTTATTCGAGGGGGCCATCTTCTCAGGTTCTGGCTGGTCCGAAAATCGCCGGGCACGTCATATGGGGAGACTGTGGAACAGTACGTTTGAAAAAGCGATACTTCTGGCTGGCAATAAATCCCATCGAAGTGAGAGTGTATTGCGGCGCGTCATGACGGTGCCGACGAGATCAATTCCAGGCGAAAGACCCTGAGGCGAGCTAAATTTAAATCAAGACTCAGCGATCTATCAAATTCCAAACGAGGGGGACAGACAATGAAGATCACCAAGTGTAAACAGCTGGCCGCACGCGCAGTGACCAACTTATTGTTGTGTATCTGCGCGGCGTTCGCCGCAGGAGCTGTGCGGGCCGAGCAACCGACGAGTTACATGCCGGTCGACATCAAGCAGGATTTCGCTACCACGATGAAGAAAATGCAGGCCGCGAAGCCCACTATCGAGCAACGCCAGCAAAAGCTGCTGGAAGAGCGTTACGACCTCAGCAATCGGCCGGCGAATGGTGTCAGCATGTCGCGCGGCAAGGCCATTCAGGCAGGCGTACGAGTCAAGCTGGCGAAGGGCACCACGTGGGACGCGTTGAGTCGTATGTCCGCTCAGGACATTCGCGCGAAAGGCCTGTTTCCTGCTGGGTTTATGCCTCTGCCGCATCCAAATCACCCCGAAGGCGGGATGTTGTTTCCCAAGTTTCATATCGACGAGATAAAGAAGCAGGAAGGCCGTGATCTCACGCGCTTCGATCTCGATTTCGACCTGCCCGACCACTTTCTACCCGAATTCCCCGCGCCGATTTACCTGACTACCCGGCCGGATCTTGGTGACGTCTCCAAAGGAAAGCTCATCACCATCGACAACTACTACGAGACATTCAACGGCTTGTTGAACCCCAAGCAAATAGAAGGTCTGCGGCTGTTGGTCACCCCTTTTGCGCAGCAACAGTTCAACCAGACGGAAGATCGCCGCTCGGAGCGCCCGAGCCGAGGAGTAACCTGCTTCGATTGTCATGCTAACGGTCATACCAACGGCGCGGCGCACTTGGTTGGCGATATTCGTCCGCAAGAGTTCCGACATCGCATCGAAACGCCGTCGTTGCGCGGCGTGAACATCCAGCGGCTGTTTGGCTCACAGCGCGCGCTTAAGACCGTCGAGGATTTCACGGAGTTTGAGCAGCGCGCGGCGTATTTCGATGGCGATCCCGTTATCGCGACGAAGAAAGGCGTGAACATTCTCGAGCGTGGAAGCCAAGTGCACGATATGGCCGAGTTTCAGGAGATACTCGACTTCCCGCCTGCGCCCAAGCTCGACGTGTTCGGTCACCTTGACCGGGCAATGGCGACGTCTGCAGAGTTGCGCGGCGAGGCGGTGTTCCTAGGTAAGGGTAAGTGCGCCGTATGCCACCAGGCACCGTACTACACGGATAACCTGATGCACAACCTCAAAGTAGAGCGCTTCTACGAACCCAAGCTGATCAACGCCATGATGGCATCTGCGGATGGTCCGATCAAAACCTTCCCCCTCCGGGGCGTCAAGGATTCGCCGCCATACCTTCACGATGGGCGCCTGCTCACCCTGGAGGACACGGTGGAGTTCTTCAATCTCGTGCTCGACACCAAGCTCTCTGGGACGGAGAAGCAGGATCTTGTGGAGTTCCTTCGCGCGTTGTAAGGAAGCCCCCGCCCCACCGAATTACGAGGTGGGGCGGGGGAACTCAATTACCTATCATGCGAAAGCTTGCGCTGCTTATTGAACACTGACACACGAGTCGTGGCCGGGTCGTTGCGGGGGAGGAAGAAACGCCAATGCATGGAAGCATTGGCCGGGCCACAGCGAAGGCTGGACGCCGAAGCGTCGCGGCCGGGCTCGCGCGCGTGGCTCGCCGTCGTCGAGCGAGTGCATGGGCGAGCCGCACGTCGGCGAACGCCGAGACATGGATGGCTCGGCTGGACCGCAGCGAAGCAGGGACAGCGGAGCGTCAGCGGCACGAACGGCTCGACCGACGAAGAAGAGCGGATCGTCACAAGTGGTGTGCGAGAATGCCTGCAGCCGTCTGTCGGTTAATTTGGAGTTATTAAACAGAATATGCTTGCCCCGCATTCTTGGCACTCTGCATAACGCAGTCATGTCGGCGATCTCCCGCCTCGCTGCGCTTCTTGCCGATTCGGCACGAACCGTCGTCTTCACCGGCGCCGGCATGTCGACTGAATCCGGCATACCGGATTTCCGTAGCCCGGGCGGCGTCTGGAGCCGGATGAAACCGATCGACTTCGACTCATTTTTGCACAACGAAGACGCGCGGCGCGAGGCTTGGAAGCGCACCTTTTCCGGCGCAGCCGGCTGGGTAGGCGCGAAACCGAATGACGGCCACTTTGCCATAGCGCGCACTGTCGACACCGGCAAGGTCGGCCTCGTGATCACGCAGAATGTGGACAATCTGCACCAGGATGCCGGCGTGCCGTCGCGTCAGGTGATCGAGCTTCATGGCAATGCCGGCTATGCTACGTGCCTCATCTGCGGGCTGCGACACGAATTGGCCGACCTGCGCGACCCATTTCTGGAGCAAGGCACGCTGCCAACCTGCCGAGCGTGCGGCGGCATCGTCAAGTCGGCGACGATCTCGTTCGGTCAGCCGATGCCCGTCGAAGCGATGCGCCGTGCCGAAGCCGCATCGCGTGAGTGCGACTTGTTTCTGGTGCTTGGCTCGTCGCTCCTAGTCAATCCCGCTGCGGCACTACCGCTGGTCGCAAAGTCGAACGGCGCCGCCCTCGCCATTGTCAATCGCGAGCCGATCGACATGGACGGCAGGGCGGATATCGTCATCCACGCTGAAATCGGAGCGGTGCTGCGAGAAATAGTGCCCTGATGAGCGTCGCAATGAGCAGCAGCGCATTTCAAGAACTACATCCAATATTACTCATGATTTGCGCGCCGTAATCCCGCCAATACTGCTCCGCCAGGCTCCTCGCCTTGTCGAATGATTTCTTCGCGGTCAAGGTATTCGTTGCCGCCGCAATCCACTGCGGGCTGAATGCGCCAAACGTACAGCCTTGTTGCGCGAGCATGGTCGCCAACAGATTCCATGCCACGGCTTCATTGGGATCGATCATGCTGGCCTGGACTTGCGGGCCGATCTCAATCATGGCATCGAACGCGCCCCGTTGCGCAGCCTCGCGGGCATGCGAAACGGCGGCTGGAATATCGATTGCAATACCCGGGCAACCGTTGAACTCGCACAGCGCGAGCGCGCCCTCGGCGTACGGCAAGCTAGCGGCAGCCTGTTTAAATAGATGCTCCTCACCGTCGTCAGGACCACCTGGGGAAAGACCCGGTGGCGGGTGCGTCAGGATCTGCGCCATATCCTCCTGCGCATCCGGATAACCCACCTCTACGGCTGCAACCAACTTTTGCTTGAATACCGAAGGGCTGCTGCCAAACGATGACAGCCAAAGACTCGCGCCGTTTCCCTGCTCGGCCAATTTCGCAACCCAGCCGTCCACTTCCTTCTGATCAATAGATTGGCAGGCTGCCCAAAACTGATTGTTAAACGCAATCTTCTCTTGCAGCGCTGCATTGAGCCACTCCGCGTCGTTGCCTGGGAGCGATTGCGCTTCTTGCATTTTCGGGGAGGCGAGGGGGCAGAGGGTGTGTCCTAAGTCCGCCAGGATGTTCGCCGCCGACGGATCCCCGCGCTTCGCCTTTTCTGTGAGATCGGTTACGACCCCAAGAGCATCGCCGTCCGTGAGCCGATCAACGAGCTGCTCGCTCGCGCCAAATTTTCTCAGGGGCGCAAACCTCGTCCGCCGAAGA
>Ga0193709_1000397_pt1 | contig 15787 bp, 12 predicted proteins | sample H3c2metaG_FD_160571 | JGI IMG/M metagenome (GOLD analysis project Ga0193709, IMG submission 160571) | Soil microbial communities from a riparian zone of the East river system, Colorado, United States - H3c2 | ecosystem: Environmental > Terrestrial > Soil > Riparian zone | place: USA: East River... | reverse complement strand
GGTGGTCGTAATCTTCCAACAAGCGCAAGACATCCTCCAGCCGCGCTCCCGGAATGAACACCAGGCCTTCCCAATGATGAATCATGCAGCCTGGGCACGGAATCGTCCGCCCCGCTTCCAGCGTAGTGCGCTGCTCCAACTCGGCTTCGCCGTGTTTCAGGTCTGCGTAAGCCTTTTTTCTCGCGGCCTCGGGTAGCGAGTCGACCCAGAGCAAATCACTCCCGCGCTGCAGTTCGGAATTGTTGCGCTCGTCGGTGGTTCGAACGTATTTTTCAAACGCCTGCGAAATTTTGCGATTCCCACGGGCTGCGCTGGGCGCCGACTGCAAAACGATGGGCTGGAGCAGGGCCGCAAATGCGATGATCACGATGGCCAGCTGGCCGTTGCCGTCAGCCGGCCAGCCGCTAACTCGCGGCTGTCGGGAGAACCGTCCGCTTCCAGCCTTTCCCGACCTGTTGACCACTCGTAAGCTGTTGATTCCAAGCATTCTCGATCAGCTCGCAGCCATGATAGATGCAATCACAATGCCGTCGGTGTTTGCGAAGGAGACGCTCGAAGGCGCGCTAGAATCGCGCTTGGGTTTGGATTATTGTGTCAACAGCATCGCCGAAGGAACAAAAGTGGGTTGGGTAGCTCGCACACGGCCCCTTGCGGAACCGCTGTCCCCGCGCGGCCCCCAACCCATCGTTTTAATAGCTTAGGGTCGCCCTCAAATTCCAGCAATGGCCCAATGGCTCCAGCTTGCGGGGTACCCAGGTCTTAGTACTAGTGGTGTACCAATCATAGGCGTTAATCTTCGCGTAAACTACACAATACACATGTCTTACGGGACTGCAGGTTCATCGCAAATTGCCCCAAAACTCCTCTGGTGCTTACCCCAATTCATTCCCCTACTAACCCGCTATACTGTCGCTTGCTCTTCGGCCTCGAAACCAAATTTGCGGGGAATAAATGGCGACGCGAACGATTGGGGTGGAGTCTGGTGCTCGCGCTGAACCTCAGTCTCCAATTTCTTCCGCCTGGATGCCGCGCAAGCTTACCGCAGCCGCTTCGGACTCCATTGATCTCATCCGGGCGCTTGCGGCCTGCGCCGTTATGGTGGGCCACCTACGCGCTCTGTTTTTCGTGGACTTCCGCCAGTTGTCGCACAAATCCTGGCCCCTCGAGGCTCTCTATTTTCTTACGGGATTCGGCCACCATGCGGTGATCGTGTTTTTCGTCCTTAGCGGTTTTCTAATCTCCTCCACTGTCATTCGGAGTCAGGTCCTCGGAAAATGGTCCTGGCGGGACTATGCCGTCAATCGCGCCACTCGGTTATACGTCGTGCTCGTTCCGGGTTTGCTCCTCGGATTTTTCTGGGACCGCTTGGGCAGTTGGCTGTTTGCCGTCAAGGGAATCTATGCGCAGCCACTCAGTGATCTTGGTCCCGCGGTGCCTCTGCAGAACCTCACCCCAGGCAATCTGTTAGGCAACTTGTGTTTTCTTCAAACGATTCTCTGCGACACTTTCGGTTCGAACGCCCCGCTCTGGAGCTTGGCGAACGAATTCTGGTATTACGTTTTGTTTCCCGTGGCCCTTGCCGCCGGCTTGGCCTGGGCGCGTCGACGCTTCCGCCTCGCTATACCCTTCACCTGCCTCGCCATTTTCATCGGCGCTTTCGTCGGCCGCGGCATTCTGATTGGGTTTTTGATTTGGCTTGCGGGATGCGGGCTGGTGTTTCTTTACTCCAGGGTGCAAATCCGTTCAAGATTCGCAGCGCTCGGTCTTCTCTGTTTTGCTTCGGTCCTGTCGGGCGTAATGTTCGCCGTGGCTCGCGTTCTGCATTCGGATCCTCTTCTCAGCGATCTCGAGGTCGGCTTCGTCTTCACGCTCTTTCTGTTTGCTGTGCTCCAGATTGCTGTCCGCCGGAATCCTTCTCCCTACTCGACGGTTGTGCATCGTTTCGCGGGCTTTTCCTACAGTCTTTACGTCCTGCACTTTCCCTTTGTGCTTTTCTTCCGCACCTGGCTGGTTCCCGTGGAACGTTGGTATCCTACACTGGCGCACCTTCTCTGTGCCGCATCCATCGGTATGGGAAGCCTTCTTTTCGCCTGGCTGGTTTCACTCGTTACAGAAGCAAAGACCGATGTTGCTCGAGCACATTTGAATCGGCTTTTCGGTTAGCGGCACTGTAGCGGCCACCTTCACCCGTGGCCCAGCCCGTTCCTCACTCCGCTTTTTGCGTGCCGGTGATGGCTTCAGAGTCGCAGGATGGCGAACGCCTCGACCAAGCCCTGGTCAAGAACATCACGGGTGGTGAACCCATCACGGTTCGGTTTCTGCATAAGGAATTTTTCACATACGATCCTGAGTTCAAGGTATGGATGAGCGGCGACTACAAGCCGAACATCAAGGGTCAAGACTGGGGCATTTGGCGGCGTCTGAAACTGCTCCCATTTGAAGTTTATAACCGTGGCCGGGTGGTGAAGAAAATCTTCCATCCGATTTTGGATAAACTCGGAATCCCGCACAAAGGTAAGCGCGTAGGGGTTCATGCTTTCCGGCATACGCTGGCCTATGCTGCTCCAGATGACCGGGGTCAAAGTCGCCCAGCGGCAGCTGCGTCACTCAGAAGCCGCTTTCACTGTAGAGGTTTACGGGCACGTTCTGGGGGACGACCACACGGAAGCGATGGACAATCTTGAATCGGTACTTCTCGATGCCAAGCGGCAGTTTTCGGTACTTATGCCAAACGCCAGTTTTTATTCGCTATGGAATGAATCATTTAGAGAAGCCGGGTTGGGTAGCTCGCACACGGCCCCTTGCGGAGCCGCTGTCCCCGCGCGGCCCCCAACCCGTTGTAACAAGTTACTGGCAATGCGCATTTCTGTGAATGGCCCGTCGGAGCCAGAGGACAGGGTACGCAGGTCTTAGTACGGAGCCCCTAGTTACTATTAGGCGGAAAGTGTACGTAACCGCATTAAAATCAGCATGTTATGGGTAGTACTACGCGCGTTCACGGTGGTATCGAAACGCGAATTTACGGCCCGCCATTCACGCCGCTGAGAAACCCTCCAAGATGAGCTGCCAGCGAAACCATTGCGCAGACGATCAGCGCCGCGGCTAGAATCGCCGTGGAATTACCGGTTTCTGCTAGTGCGCGAAGACCGGAACGAAGCCAAACCGTCATCAGCCACGGCGCAAAACCACCGCGCAACCGAGCAAGATGCAAACCGAAGGATGCCTTTCAGGAGCTGTCCCTCTAAAGCCCAGCGCCAGGCGAGAATTCCGGGTTGCGGCGGCCGGAATACCGGATAGGAAGAACCGAATATTGGGAATAAAATGAACAGAAGGGCAGTCTATAGTTACGGAGACGAGGAGCGTGCGTGCTGGAGCCTGCGGATCGACAGCGGTTTGAGCGGCTGATTCTGCCGCACCAGGACGCCGCGTTCAACCTGGCGCGGTGGCTACTACGCAGCCGCGCGGACGCTGAGGATGTAACGCAGGATGCGCTGGTGCGGGCATTTCGGTTCATGGCCGGATTTCATGGGACCGACGCGCGGACCTGGCTGCTGCAGATTGTGCGTAACGCGTGCTACAGCTGGCTGGAGAAAAACCGCCGGGCTGACTTGACGACAGAATTCGATGAAACGGTTCATTTGCAGGCGCAAGGGCAGGCAACGCAAACGCCGGAGGCGGCAGCGGTGGCCTCGAATGAGCGGGAACGACTGATGCGCGCTCTGGAAAGTTTGCCGGCTCGTTCGCGCGAGGTGCTGGTGCTGCGGGAGCTGGAAGGCTGTTCCTACAAGGAGATTGCCACGATCACTTCGATTCCAATTGGCACGGTGATGTCCACTTTGGCCAGAGGGCGGGATGATTTGAAACGACTGCTTCGTCCTGCAAACGGCACGGATGCAGGCGGGAAAGAGGTGCACCGTGACGTGTGAAATTTCGCAAGCCTTGCTGCATGGGTACCTCGATGGCGAGCTGGATCCGATTCGCGCGGAAGAATTCGAGCGACACCTGGAATCATGCTCACCCTGCATTGCGCAACTGGAGGAGCAAGAATCGCTACGCGCTTCGCTACGCGCGGCAAAGTTGTATGAACGAGCTCCGGCTGGACTCGGGAAAAAAATTCAACGTCAGATTGCCAACACTGAAACGGAATCGGATTACCAGTGGACCTGGGTGCCGATTTTTCGCTGGATTGCGGCCAGTGCGGTAATCGTGCTGTTGATGGCCATTACATATTTTGGCGTGCAGCGAATACTGGCGGGGAAATCCGGAGTCGAGCAAACCGCGATGATGAGCGAAGTTATTGACGCGCATGTGCGGTCGCTGCAGCCGGGGCACCTGACGGATGTTCTTTCGACCGATCAGCACACGGTAAAGCCGTGGTTCAACGGCAAGCTGGATTATGTTCCTCCGGTGAAAGATTTGGCGGAAAACGGATTTCCACTGGTGGGCGGAAGGCTTGACGTTTTGGATGGACGCAGCGTTGCGGTGCTGGTCTACGGCAGGCGAAAACATTACATCAGCGTGTTTGTGTGGCCAGCGGCGCCGAACTATTCGGCGATTCCCGCCACTGGAACGCGCAACGGGTTCCAATGGAATTATTTGCGCGCGCATGGAATGGAGTTTTGTGCGATCTCTGATGTGTCCGCGACGGATCTGCACGATCTGGCGGAACTGCTGCAGGAATAATCCGCAGGCCGGGCGGCCGGTCCTTAGTTGCTCTTGCTGGCGGAGATTGCCACCTTGGGCATTTGTTTGGCGTAGATCAGGTGTAGCGTGACGCTGCGCGTTTGTCCGCTATGGATGGTGACGTTTTTCTCCCATTCGGAAAAGATTCCGTTGGCGGAGGCGCGCAAGTCGTAATTGTCCGCGGGTAATTTGTGTATCGTAAACCGGCCGAGAGCATCAGTGTGCACCGCGTGCGCGGCGCTCCCTCCGGAAGACTGATAACTTACTGCGGCATGAGCAACCGGCTTGTCGTTGGGGCCGATCACTACCCCGGTGAGCACGCTGGTGCCTTTCGCGTCCGGGGAAGCGAAAACCGAATGAGCACCGAGCAGCGCTGCGGTGATCAGCGCGGGCAAGATAATCAGAAAATAGATAAAACGTTTCATCGCTTCGCCTCCCTATCCACCCTTTCATTGTATTTCTGCGCCGCGTGCCCGGGACGCATGGAACGAATTTGTGCTCCACGAAAACCTGTCACTCGGTACAGGTATGAGCGCAACGGCTGACGCAAAAATCAGAACGACGCTTCAAGGTGTAATTCGTCGATCATAGTTTCGAGTTGAGTCTGCGCCGAGTCGCGCTGGGCTTCGGTGTCCTGGATTTTCTTGCGCAGTGCGGCAAGCAGAGTTTCCTGATCGTCGAGTTGTTTTGTGTAGCGCTGCAGGAGCGCTTTTTCTTCGGCGCTGCCGCGCAACGCTTTCATATTTTCGCGCAGGCGGCCCTGGTCATCCACGATGCGGTCGATGTCCTTCTGGCGGTCTTCCATTTCCTGTTCGAGTTTTTGCACGACGGCTTTTTGCGTCGTGATTTTTTGCAAAGCCGTGGCCATCTCTGGTGTAAGCGAGCCGTTTTTCTGGAACAGTTGAACTTGATCTGGCCCAAGATTCGCAAGCTGATAGACCGCGGAAACCGGCCGAACTTCCTCGATCGGCAACGTGGCCGTCGCCTTGGCCGCCAGGCTGACGCGGAATCTATAGGTCCCCGGCGATTTTTCTTCGGGCTCTTGTGCGCCCTTTTTCAGTGTCCAGCCTGGCCGAGCAGGATGCTCCACCACCAGCGTTCGAGCGCTGTCTTCCTGGCTGCGCGCCGTGTAGAGCGTGCGCTGCTCTTCCTCGCTGATTTGCGTCAGAACGCCTTTTGAAATTTTAGCGAGTGTGACGTGTTGCGGGCGGCTATTCTGCACGGCTTCGACCAGGATGCCAAGGTCGCTGGCGTAAGAAAGTATGCGGCGCTCGTCGGGCTTGAGAGGATCCGTCAAGCCCTCGCCGGCAAATACTTCGTTGTCGAGTACGCTAAAACTTCCGCCGTCGAAAGTCAGAGGGCTGGTGTTCTTCACCCATATCGCGCGCAGCGGCCGCCCAGCCCCAGAAGTCCCGCTCCACAGAGAAACTCTTTCGGCTTCGATTTCGGTTTGCGCGATTGGAACAAGCGCAGATTGGTTTTTCCTTAGGGTCACGCGATCTTTGAGTTTGTATTCAAAAAGATCGCCGAGACCCGCACCATTTGCTGCCGCATTCAGCTGCGCGATGGAGTTTTCGACGGTGCCTGGCGCGAGCATCGCTAATCCTTCAGCGTTTCGCCCGTTAGTGCCCGCGCGAAATGCTCCTCCTTCCGTGCCGCCCGCAACTCCGCCACCTGCTCCCGCGCCAAAACCAGTAGACGAGCGCGACCGGTTCGCAACGCCAAGTTTGCCGAAATTGCCGCTTTGCATAGAGGCGGCACTACTGTTAACGGACACAGCTTCGACTGTGACCTCAACGGTCTCCGAAACCGCTCCGACCTGAAGCTGGGAATTGACAATGTTATCGCCCGGCCCGACGTCCAGAGCCATAAGCTCATTTTTCTTGAAGCCGGCTCGCTGAATTTCCGCCTGATAGTTTCCGGTCGCGATTCCGTCGAATGAATATTGGCCGTTGCTATCCGTACTAGTCTGGGCGATGACGCCACCATTTTCATTTTTCAGGACCACATTGGCTCCGGCAACAATCGCTCCAGAGGTGTCGGTGACTTGGCCGCTCAAGCGTCCGTTTCCGCCCAGCAGCGTAGCGGCGTGAGTCTGCGGCGAGAGTTGCACGCTTTCCGGCAGGTCCACGACCGGACGCCGACCGTAGTAAGGTTCCGAGAGTTGTTGAATGAAGGAATGGGGAGCGCCTGCCACGAGCGACAGTTCGACATCATTCCAGTCTTCGCCGACCGTGTTGTCCACGATGGCCCATCCTTGCAGCAACGGTTTTTTCCCCTCTTTCGAAGGCAAGACAATACGATAGGTCGTTTTCCAAATGGGGACTTCGCTGATATAGCTGACGTACAGGTTGCGGTCGCCGGCACCCGTGGTGGAAATGGTCATGCGGCGAACGTCTTGATCTCGCGCGGAAGCGACCAGGCCGAGATATTTTCCGATTTCCGCGTTCAGATCGTGGTCCGCAATGCGCACGCCGGTGGAAGTATTCAGGTCGATGTTACGCACTTCTCCGGCGTCCGTGATGAGCGAGATTTGTTCCATTTCCACCGAGCCAGCCGTACCCATGCGGGTTTTTCTTTCGACACTCAAAATTCTGCCGGCGATTGCGAGGCTGGCTCCGTTGCGCACTTCAACCCGCGCGCCACGTAGTGCCCCGAGAAACTCCATTACCGTGGGGCGTTCGCCAAGCGCCAGCCGCAGCGTGGCCAGGCGGCGCGCCAGCGGCGCTTCGCTGTTGTAGTCCACGCCGGTAATGCGGCCGCCGGAGAGATCCAGGACTGTCAGCGACTTCAAAACGTCATTCAATTGCGCGCTGGTGAAATCGATATGAACATCCTGGCTGCCGCGCACGCGGCCCAGATGTTCGAAATACCCGACGCCATTCTTGTAGAGCACCACGCGGCGAATCGGGAGCTTCGCGGCATCGGCGGAGGAGGCTTCGGAAACCGGCGCAACGCTGGATTTTCCTTTTCCCGGCTTGCCGGGATTTTCATCCGCCAAGAGTGGCTGCGAAACGAGGACCAGCGTACACACTACAGCAAACACTTTCTTCATAGACCATCCCGGCCTGGCGAAAGTTTTTACTTACTTGTTAGCGGAGATGCGCATTATCCGCACTAAGTTGCCAGTGATTGAACCGCACTGGCACCATACCGGTGCTGTTGATTCTCGGATGGGTTCTGCTGGGCAAGTCGTCCCGTAGAAAGGCTCGGGGCATGCGTGAAAAGTGTAGAATTGAGGTTGCTTAAACGGGCATTTCCCGCTGACAGGTATTCGTCGCAAATACCGATGCTAAAGATTATTTGCGTGGCATTTTTGTTCTGTGCATTTGGCGCGCTGCCGAGCGCTCATCAAACTGTCCGAAGCGCATCGGCGGAGAATCTGGACGGCAAAACTGTCGATCCGTTCACGTCCAGCGGTGGTCGCGTGGTGGTATTGCTCTTCGTTCGAACCGATTGCCCGATTTCCAATCGCTACGCGCCGACAATCCGCCAGTTGCATGAAAAATTCCAGGGCAAGGCGGATTTCTGGCTGGTGTACCCTGATGCCGGCGAATCTGCCAGGCTGATTCGAGCGCATGACGAACAATTCCATTTTGCGATTCCAGCATTGCGAGACGTTCATCGCGACTTGGCAAAGCGTGCGCAAGCCACCATCACTCCGGAAGCCGCTGTGTTTGATTCGGCGGGCAAACTCGTCTATCACGGCAGAATTGATAACTGGTATGAGGATTTCGGGCGTTCGCGTGCCGCGCCCACCACGCACGAACTCGACAGTGCTGTTCGCAACACGCTTGGGGGCAAGTTGGTCGTTCCAGACCATGCACACGCTGTAGGTTGTTATATCTCCGACCTGAAATGAATTTTTCTTCGATCAAGCAAATTCGTGCAGGATTTCTCTCCGTCGCAATATTGTTTTCTTCGTTCGTCGCAGTATCGTTTGCTGAACGGAAACCAAATTCACAGCAAATGCCAAGTCGCGTTACGTTCTCGCATGATATTGCGCCAATCGTTTTCCGCTACTGTGCGTCTTGCCATCATGCGGGTGAAGCCGGACCGTTCCCGCTCATAACTTACGGCGATGTGAAGTCTCACGCGCGCCAAATTGCCGACGTTACCAGTCGGCATTTGATGCCTCCGTGGCTGCCGTCGCAGGATGGCTTGCCCCTGGACGATGATTCACATCTTTCCGGCGAACAAATTGCGCTGTTTAAAAAATGGGTTGCCGATGGAGCGCTGCAGGGGAATCGCGACGAGCTTCCGCCGGCGCCAAAGTTCACTTCTGGCTGGCAATTGGGGACACCCGACCTGGTACTGAAGGCGACTGCACCCTTCGCCGTTCCTGCAAATGGCAGCGATGTCTATTGGAATTTTATTTTTCGTTCGCCGTTAAATTCATCGCGCTTCATACGGGCGATTGAAATTCATCCCGGGGAAAAACGTTTGGTGCATCATGCAAATCTTTTGGTCGATCGCACGCAATCCGCGCGCCGCCAGGAAGGCTCTCCCGGAAGCGGCTTCCCGGGGATGGAACTTGTTCTGAACGCGCATTTGCAGCCTTCCGGCAAAGCCGAATCCATTCAGCCCTCCATCGGAATTTATTTCACGAATCAGCCGGCGACAAGATTTCCTGTTTTGCTGCAACTGGACAATGATCGCGCGCTCGACATTCCTGCCGGCAATTCCAATTTTCTGGTGAGCGATGAATTCACTCTGCCGGGGGGTGTGCAGCTCCTGGCAATCTATCCTCACGCTCACTATCTTTGCCGCGACATGCTCGCGCTGGCACGATTTCCCGATGGCGCCGAGAAAACGCTCATTCACATCGCCCGTTGGGATCTTAACTGGCAGGCGGTGTTTCGCCTCGCTCAGCCTGAATTGCTGCCGCAGGGAACGACGATTGTGATGCGCTACCGCTACGACAACTCCAGCGACAACATTTCCAATCCCAATAATCCGCCACAGCGCGTGCGCGCCGGCAACCGCGCAGTGGACGAAATGGCGCACCTTTGGCTGCAAGTTCTTCCTGTCGCCTCTGCCGCCGATTCGCGCGATCCGCGGATGATTCTGCAGGAAGCACTGGCGCGACATCACATCGAGAATAATCCCGATGATTTTGAGGCGCACTATAATCTCGCGGCGATGTTGCAATTGCGTGGCGCAACGCGCGAAGCCGTGCAGCAATACCAGTCGGCGCTTGCGCTTCGCGCAGGAGACGCCGCAGTTGAGAACGCTCTGGGTGGCGCGCTTCTCGCTTCGAATCAGATCCCGGAAGCCATCGCGCATCTGGCCGCCGCCGCCGCTGCTCGTCCCGAATATTTCGATGCGCACTACAACTTGGGAATCGCACAAGCCACGACGGGAAATTTTCCCGCGGCAGTGCAAGAGCTCACGACTGCCGTAAAGCTCAAACCCGACGATGCCGGCGCGGAAGCCAATCTAGGAGCGGCATTTGCCGAACTTGGCGAAACGCAAAAGGCCATTCTGCACTTGAATCGGGCTTTGCAACTCGATCCCGGCAACGGACTGGCAAAAGAAAATCTTGAGGCACTCCGCGCAGCTGCTCCCCAGCCCTGATTGCGGAGATCGTCGGCTGGCGGCTTGTAAATCCCTGCTCCGCGAGTTACTTTTTCCCTCTCTTCCCCGGAGGCATTCATGCGTCGCGCTTTTTCTCTTGTTCTTTTGCTCATCGCAATTTGTTCTACGGCATTGGCTCTTTCCCGCCGCACGCAGCCGGCTTCCTGGCTCGCAGCGCCATCGGAGGCGATGCTCGCAGGCTCTTCGCGCAGACCTCCTCTCAGCGGATGGACTGTCGTACATCTTTCCGGCTCACCTGCGCAAATCGGCTACCAGCACGGCTATCTGCTGGCTGCGGAAATTGCCGATCTGCAAAAAGTTTTCCTGCTGGAGTTGACCCATGACACCGGCAAGGACTGGAATTTCTATCGCGACGCCGCGAAAAATGTCATGTGGCAGCACATCGAGCAGGAATACCGCGACGAGATGCAAGGAATCGCGGATGGTTTGAACGCACACGGCGTGAAACTCGACGTTTGGGATGTTGTGGCCATGAACGCAGCCGAAGAATGGAGCTACTACGTCGCACAGTACGACAAGGACCACGGCCTCAAGTCGCCCCCTACGGTTACCGCGCCGGATCACTGCAGCGCGTTCGTGGCGACGGGAAGCTACACCAAGGACGGCAAAATCGTGATCGCCCATAACGATTGGACCGGCTACATGGATGGTTCGCGGTGGACCATTGCGTTCGATATCAAGCCTGCTAGCGGATACCGCTTGGTGATGGACGGCTTGCCAGGATTGATTCACAGCGGCGATGACTTCGGCGTGAACGCGGCCGGCATCGTCATTACGGAAACCACTATCACTGGATTTTCCGGCTACGACTTCAACGGCATTCCGGAATTTGTGCGCGCCCGCAAGGCCATGCAGTACTCCACATCGATCGATGATGTGGCGAAAATTTTCAAGGAAGGGAACAACGGCGGTTACGCCAACGATTGGCTGATCGCGGACACCAGGAAAAACGAAATCGCCAGTCTCGAGCTGGGTTTGAAGAATGTAACGCTGGAACGCAAGACCGACGGCTACTTTGTGGGATCGAATTTTCCCATCAGTCCGAAATTGGCCGCGGAAGAAACAGCCTTCAATCTTAAAGACCCTGCGATAAGCGCCAATGCGCGCCACAAGCGTTGGGAACAACTGATGCAAGAGAATAAGGGCAAAATCGACGTGGCCGCGGCGCAAAAATTCCTAGCCGATCATGTTGATTCGCTCACTGGAAAAACCGAGCCCAGCGAACGTACTCTGTGCGGCCACGTGGACCTCTCTCCGCGTGGCATGGGCGCATGGCAACCGGCGTATGGAACGGCAGGCGCCGTACAAAATAAAGCCACCGACGCGACGATGGCTGCGAAACTTTCCTTCACCGCCGCCGCTGGCCACGCGTGTGGCCGCGATTTCAATGCCGCTCAACATCTCGCCGCCCACCCCGAACTCGCCTGGCAAAAATCCGAACTTCGTGACATGAAAGCGTATCCCTGGACGGAGATCGCCGCCGAATAATAACTGGTGCGGGGAAAATACCGGCGCGGGTGCAGCGGCGTCATCGATTTCCGGGTTTATCGGTGGGTATACGAGCTACCTCGTGTTTGGCATGGCAATTTGGTCGGTTGTGGCCCTCGGGGTGAAAACATCCACAGCGAGAAATCGCAAATCGAAAGCCGCTTAACTCCCAATAAGCGTTATCGGAAACTGGCCACTACCCTCTGCGAGCGATTTTCCGCTCAGGCCCTGACGTGGTAAACTCGTCTATGGCTGTCCGATTAAAAGATATCGCGCGAGACTTGAGCGTCTCCGTGATCACCGTTTCCAAAGCTCTTCGCGACCATTCCGACATCAGTCAAGAAACGAAAGCGCGTGTGCTGAAGCGCTGCAGGGAAATGAATTACCGCCCGAACCTTGCAGCACGTGCGCTGGTAACCGGGCATACCAGCATGCTCGGTTTCGTGGTGCCCGATCTTTTGCATTCTTTCTTTTCTGAAATCGTACGCAGCGTTTCCGCCACGTTGCAGGGCACCGGTTACACGCTGGTCACAACTTCCTCCGAAGAGGACCCCAAGCATGAAAAGCAAGCGGTCGAGCAACTGATCGCGCGCGGCGTGGACGTGTTGCTGGTGGCGTCATCGCAATGGACCGTGGAAATGTTTCGCCGTGTCGAAGAAGCGCGCATCCCATACATTTTGATCGATCGCAGCTTCACTGGACTCGCCGCGCACTTCGTCGGCGTCAACGACGAAGAAGTTGGCGCTCTCGCGACGCGGCATCTGGCGGAAGTGGGCTGCAAGAGAATTGCGCACATCGGAGGCAGCGGCTTGAGCCCTATGGTTGGCCGCATGGAAGGCTACAAACGCACGCTGGCGAAACTTGGATTGGCTGCGGGCGAGGAATTGATCTACAACGTCGAACGTATCGAAGAGCGAGGCGACGCGACCGGGTACCAAGCTACTAATAAGCTCTTGCAGCTGTCTCCGCCGCCGGACGGAATTTTCTGTTACAACGATGCGATTGCATATGGAGCGATCGCAGCAGTGTTGGAAGCCGGACTGCGCGTTCCAGAAGATGTAGCGATCGTGGGCTGCGGAAATCTTCTCTACAATAAATTTCTGAAAGTTCCACTCAGCAGCATCGACCAGCAAACCGCCGCTATCGGACAAAAGGCCGGCAAGCTGGCGCTGCAATTGATCGAAGCGGGCCAACCCATCGCGCCGCAGCGCATTCTGTTGGAGCCGAAGCTGGTGGTGCGGCAGTCCACGCAGCGCAAATCAGAAAAGAATCCCCGCGCGGCACGCGCCTAAGCGCTTAAGGCTGCGCGTAAGCCAGGTTGTCAAAGCGCAGCTCCCCAGGATTATGAAATTCGAATTCCACCGTTAACGATGGTTTTATCCATCGGGTGCGAATTCGCCGCAGTTCGCCCGCGTGTAAAGTCACAGTCTGCTCCTGCTGTTCAGGCGAACGAATGGTGATCGCTGCGTCCTCTGCACCGTCATTGCAAACATCGATCCCGACAAAGATGCGCGGCGAAGAGAACTTCAACTTGGCAGTCCGCGCCGACGGACCCGCAAGAACCACGTGAAACGTCGCGAATTGTCCGCCAGGCGGCGCGATTTTCCACTCGCTGTTGCCCCAATCAATCTGCGACGAAGGATAGCCACCGTTCAAAAGAGTGCCTGCAGCGAGGTGCGGATCGTCAAAGGTTACCAGCGCAGGAACAACGCCTCCCGATTTTCCCCGGATGTCGATATTGCGCGCATGGTCGTGGCGAATTCGCAGTACTCGCGAAGATGAATCGAACGTGTACCCGGACGCGCTCAACTTGTGAAGTTCGCGCAGTGGCCGTCCCTCGGCCATTACCGTTTCCGGTACAAAATCAAGGCGAAGAACATCCGTGGATGCATCGTCAAAAGTGGAATAGGTCACAGAACCCGTGCCGTAGGAAATCTTGGTGACCGCGGAAAGCGAACCCAGCAGGTGCGATTCATCGCCGGGCGCCCATTCCGGCACCGCCCAAAGCGCGTCCATCATACGGCGTGGCCCGTCAGAAAATTGATCGGTAAACCACCACTGAGTACTGAACGGCGCGTGAGCTCCGCCCGGCAATCCCTGAAAATAGGTCACCCAGTTGTACGAGCGGTACGCCGCTTCTTTGTACGCCGCGTCGCCGGTTTTCGCGTAATAAAATGCTTCAACTGCAGCCAGCCTTGAAGTGTGACTGTCGCAACACTGATTCGGCAGATTGCAGCAAAACGATTTGCCATCGCCCTGTTCGGTCGTAACGGTCGCTCCATGAACAATATATTTCGGCCACTTCGGCGTGGTCTTCACCCACTCGATGAGCTGCCGCGCATGTTCGCGCCATCGCGCATCTTTTTCCGGATGCAGCAAAACGTAGCGCGCGAACTCCAGCGGTATGACCTGGTTCATGTTCTCCATGTTCGGAGCAACGTCTTCGAAATAGCCGACCCATACGTTGTGAACCATTGGATATTTCATCAGCCAGTTCCATGCGCCGTCGCGCACCCGCTGATACGAATCGACGTCCCCCTGCCGCAGCCGAATCAATTCATCGAACAGCATGATTGGCTCAACCACATTCGCGGAATACGGACCCATGCCCTTGCCGTTTGCCAGGCTTCCGTCCCGTGCGTGGCAGCGGAACGGCCATGGAGAATTATCCTTGTCCCCGGTTTTGAAGTTCTTGACCAACGCAGCTGCGCAGCGTATCGCCGCCTGCAGATATTTTGTCTTCCCGGTCATTTCGTACAGCCGCAAGTACGCGTAGCCGTCCTCGCCGACCACATGTGGCTCGATAAAATCTTCGCCGTGCTCGCTCCAGCCGGAATATTCTCGCGCGCCTGGGTTCGCCGACGGATAGGGCACCCCACTCCACGCATAATTCGCCGGCGTTGTGCCGTGCTCTAGTTCGTAGTCCACAAAATTTTGCAGGAATTCCAGCGCGCGCGGATCGCCAGTATACGCATACAGACGTTCGACAAAGCCCTGCATCATGGCGCGCAGGTACGCAGTCGAATTCACATAATGCTGGTCCGGAATCAGTTCATAAGTTTTGCGATCGAAATCAAAGCAGCAGTAAAAGTACGGAAGCCGCTGGCGCTGGTATTGATCCCAGAGGATGGTCCATTGCGATAAAAAATACGAAGAGTACGAGTAGCCGGTGTTGCCCGGCATGGGCCACGGCAGCAGCTTGGCGTTCGAATCAAGCGCGACTGCTCTGCCCGCGATCGAGGGCTCATCGACGGTTGAAACGACAGGAAAGGATTGTTGGGCGCTGAACGGAAACGCAAACAGCGCAAGGAGAACCGCCGCGGCCGCAGTCTTTGAAATAAGATTCATAGAAGAAATGGTGCCCAAGAGAGGACTCGAACCTCCACGACCTTGCGGCCACTAGCTCCTGAAGCTAGCGCGTCTGCCAGTTCCGCCACTTGGGCACAAGCGAGGCAATTGCAGCAGTCCTTAATTTTCGCCCGCGACTCTCCGCTTGTCAATGAATCGCCTGCGAATCTTACGTTTAACGGATCTTAACGAGCTGGCGTTTTATGCCTGGAAACTTTCCTGGAGGCTTTCTTGGTCGGCGCGGCGGGCAATTTCGCCAGTAATTTATTCACGTCCGTAGCCCTCGGCAGCAGCGCAATCGCGCCAAGTTTTCTAAACAGCGCAGCGCGTTCAAGGTAATGGTGTTCGCTCCTGGAAATAATGGCGGCGAACGGAACTCCGGCGTCGCGTGCGGCCAGCGCGTCGTCGATGTTGTCGCCAAGATAAAGCGCGCTTGCAGGATCGCGCTTTCCCAAAATATCGTAGAGACCTTCCGGATGCGGCTTCCTGTTCACCACGTCGTCCATGGTGATCACTTTTTTGAAATACCTGGTTCCCGGCCACTTCGCAAAGGTGTATGCAAACTCCCGCCGGTTGCGTCCGGTAAATAAATTCAATTCGAACCGCGTCGCCCAGCGCGCAATTTGCGCCGGCGTCACTATAATTTTTTCTCGCCGCACATTTCCCGGCA
>Ga0193709_1000396_pt1 | contig 15825 bp, 8 predicted proteins | sample H3c2metaG_FD_160571 | JGI IMG/M metagenome (GOLD analysis project Ga0193709, IMG submission 160571) | Soil microbial communities from a riparian zone of the East river system, Colorado, United States - H3c2 | ecosystem: Environmental > Terrestrial > Soil > Riparian zone | place: USA: East River... | reverse complement strand
GACCGGTCCGTTAGGCCAGGGGATCGGGAACTCCGTGGGCATGGCAGTGGCTGAAGCCCACATGGGTGCGGTATTCAATCGCGAGCAGAAGATCATCGACCATCACGTCTACTTCATCGCCAGCGATGGCGACATGATGGAGGGCGTTTCGCACGAATCCGCCTCGTTCGCGGGGCACGCAAAGCTCGGCAGTCTGATCGGCTTTTACGACGACAATCACATCACGATCGAAGGCGATACGGCGCTTACGTTCAGCGACGACACCGGCGCACGTTTCGAGGCCTACGGCTGGCACGTGCAGCACGTCGCGGACGTCAACGATCTCACCGCGCTGAATCGTGCGATCGATGCGGCAAAGGCTGAGACGTCGAGGCCGTCGCTTATCGTCGTTCGCTCGCACATCGGCTATGGCAGCCCCAACAAGCACGACACCGCCGAGGCGCACGGCTCCGCATTAGGCGTCGACGAGATCCTTCTCACCAAGAAGGCGCTCGGCTATCCATCAATGGAACCGTTCTACGTCGCGCCCGAAGCGCTCAGTTACTGGGGGGAAGCCGCGAACAAGAGAGCGAAGACGGAGGACGATTGGAAGAAGGTCTACGACGCCTACAAGGCTGCGAATCCGGCGCTCGAGAAGGAGCTGCAGCGTAGGCTGCGCGGTGATTTGCCGGACGGATGGGAGGAGCTGATCCCTGTCTTCACGGCAAAGGACGGGAACGTCGCAAGCCGCGCCGCATCGGGTGTCGTGATCAACGCCATCGGAAAGAAAATTCCCGAGCTGATGGGAGGCTCCGCCGATCTGGCCAGCTCCACCAACACCATCATCAAGGGCGAGCCGAGTTTCTCGGCGGAGAATTACGCGGGGCGCAATTTCCATTTTGGGATTCGCGAGCACGGAATGGGGTCGATCATGAATGGAATGTCGCTTTTCGGCGGCATCATTCCGTACGGCGCGACGTTCCTGATCTTCTCGGATTACATGAGACCGCCGGTGAGACTGGCGTCCATCATGGAACGCCACGTGATCTACGTCTACACGCACGACTCGATCGGCCTGGGCGAGGACGGTCCGACGCACCAGCCCGTCGAGCAGCTGAGCGCGCTGCGCGCGATCCCGCACTTCACGCTGATCAGACCAGCAGATGCGTCAGAGACGGCGGAAGCCTGGCGGGCCGCGCTCAAGCACAAGAAGGGTCCTGTTGCTCTGGTGTTGACGCGGCAAAAACTTCCATTCATCGACCGGTCGAAGTACGCACCGGCGAGCGGAGTTGCGCGCGGCGCCTATGTTCTCGCGGACTCGCCGGGTGGCGCCCCTCAGGTCGTCATGATGTCGACCGGATCCGAAGTCTCGTTGATTCTCGACGCGCAGAAGAAGCTTGAGGCCGCGGGAATTCGTACCCGCACCGTGAGCATGCCGAGCCAGGAGATTTTTGCGAGCCAGGATCAGGCGTATCGCGACAGCGTGCTGCCGAAGGGCATCAAGCGCGTCGCGATCGAGGCTGCGCATCCGATGTCCTGGTACCGTTGGGTCGGAAACGATGGCGTCATCATCGGGATCGAGCGATTCGGTGCGTCCGCCCCTGCCCCAGTCATCTACGAGCACCTCGGCATTACAGCGGATCGAGTGGTTGAAGCGGCGCAAAAACTGGCTGGGAAGGCTTAGTCTCGGACGATCCATCGATGCCAGAACCTAAAGTGGTTGTCGTGAGCGACCGAGAGCCGTTGCTCCGCGACATCAGCGTTACGCTCAACCCCGACACGCCCGAGTGGCCCGGCGACACCCCGTTCACTTGCGGGTGGGCATCATCGATGGCCGCAGGTGCGAGCGTGAATGTGTCGTCCTTTAACTCGAGTCCCCACGTCGGCACCCACGCCGATGCGCCACTGCATGTGCGCGAGGGATGGTCGGGTTCGCACGAGTTGTCACTCGAGGCGTTCTACGGCCCCGCGATTGTCGTCGATGTGTCGAGCCTGAGCAAAGAGATCGACATCGAGGACCTCGAGAAAATTCAATCGCTGCCGTTCGTCGAGCGATTGCTTCTACGAACGGGTCGCACAATCGCAAGCGGCGCGTTTCCCGAGGATTGGCCGACGCTTTCTGAATCGTGCGTGCGCACATTGCTCGGGCGCGGGCTCATCCTGCTCGGCGTCGATTCGCCGTCGGTGGATCCGAGGGACAGCAAGAACCTTCCCGTCCATACGATGCTGTTTTCGGGAAATGCCGCGATCCTGGAGAACCTCGACTTGCGCAGAATTACTCCCACCATGTACGAGCTGATGGCGTTTCCGCTCAAGCTCATGGCTCTCGATGCCGCCCCGGTGCGCGCGGTTCTACGGCAGATCGTGGTCTAAGTGGGTCGGCATGCCGTTCTCCTTTTCCTTGCACTGACATCGCTCGCGCCTCCGATCAAGGCGCAGCGCCAGGCAGTCAAACCTCCGGTAACGAGTTTCGTCACCGATTCCGGCGGCAGAGAGTTGATCGTTCGCGTGCTCGACGTCGGACAGGGAGACGCTGTCTACATCAGGAATGGATCGAGCAAGGTGATCATCGATGGAGGTCCGAATCCCGCTGCGTTCGGGCGATACCTCGATTCGCTCGATCTCAACAACTCGACGATCGATTTAGTGATCCTCTCTCATCAGCATCTCGATCACTACAGCGGGCTTCGCGAGCTGTTCAGGACCGAGCGGCACATACACGTACGCTATTTCTTCGAGAACAAGGATCCTGCTCCGGCCGCGTCGCTCGCCGAGCTTCGTGATTCGGTCTTGTCGCGAATGGATCGCGACAGCCTGATTTATCGCGACACAGACGATCCGTGCTCGAACGGCCGTCCGGTCTGCACCATCGGCATGACCGGTGGGGCTGCGCTGGACATCCTCGCGCCGTTTCCCAACGGTCGCAAAGCCAACAATCGTTCGACGGCTGTGAAGCTGGTCGGGCCTGATTCCGCTTCGTTCACAATGTGGCTCGCGGGAGATGCGGAGCACGAAGAGATCAGCTGGTTCGAGAAAACCGGCTACGCCCGGAATCCGGGAATGCGCGTAAGCGTTCTCAAGGCGGATCATCATGGTAGCTGCAACGGCGTCACGCGTCGCTACCTGGCTCTCACCGCCCCACAGTGGACTGTCGCATCAGTCGCAGCGCGCAATGGATATGGCCACATGCACACGCAGGCGAAAAAAACCTTCCGCAACGCCCGCGTGCCCTGGTATCGAACCGATCAGAACGGCACGATCACCATTCGTTCGGCCGGAACGGCCGGTGGTGGATTCACGATCACGCCCGAGCGCCCCGGCGCAAATCTCAACGGTCCGGGCGATCGAAGATCGCCACAACCTGGCTGTACGACGACAACCAAATAAACGACCGCAGCTAGAGCTGAATGTCCCCGCCGCGATCGTTCTTCGATTTTCTCGACACCTGTTTCACTGATCTATCTAGTGCTTTCTTCTTTCCAGCCGGGTCCGTCTCGATCATTAATGCGGATTTTCCTTCTCCGCGGTCGTGACTCACCGACAACACGTCTCCTTCCTTCACGCCTTCGGGCAGTATCCACGCGGGAATCGGAGTGACCGTGCGCCCATCAACTTCGATCGAAGCCGCGCCGTCTTCGATCACATCGACGACCCACGTGTGCTTGGAATGTTTGCTCATCGCTGTTCTCCAACATGGTTGCCGCGAGAATAACTCTGGTTTCTAGAGTAGCACATGGCATGTCCTATGCGCCATTGCGCGTCCCCGAGCAGCACGACCCGCACCAATCATTGCAAGAGATCACCTATGCATAGCGACTCAGGTCACACGACCTCCGTCTGGATGGACACTACCGAAGTACCGCAGTTTCAACCGCTTACCCAGGATCTGCGGTCGAACGTTTGCGTCGTGGGTGCCGGGATTGCCGGCATGACGACCGCATATCTGCTCGCGCGCGCCGGGCGAGCCGTCGTGCTTATCGATGATGGGCCAATCGGAGGCGGCGAAACGAGCCGCACCACTGCGCATCTCACGTCCGCGCTCGATGATCGCTACTACAACATCGAGAAAATGCACGGTCAGGAAGGCGCCAGGCTGGCAGCCGAGAGTCACATGTCGGCGATCCATCGAATCGAAACTATTGCGTCGATGGAAGACATCGATTGCGATTTCCAGCGCGTCGAAGGATTCCTTTTTCTTGGCGGTGAGAGTACACGAAAGGACCTTGAACGAGAGCTCGAAGCAACCCATCGCGCCGGAATAAACGACACGCAGCTGGTAGACAAAATTCCCTTTGGATTCTGGGACAGCGGACCCGCGCTCCGCTTTCCTCGACAGGCCACGTTTCACCCACTCAAATACCTGAAGGGCCTCGCTCGCGCGATTCTCCGCGACGGCGGCAAGATCTACACTGGAGTACACGCGGAGAAAATCGAGGACGGCGAGCCGGCAAAAGTGACGACGAGCGATGGCCACGTCATCCACGCCGACAACGTCATCGTTTGTACCAACACTCCGGTCAACGACTGGCTCATCATCCACAGCAAGCAGGCTGCGTATCGCACTTATGTCATCGGCGCGCGAATCCCGAAGGGGTCCGTTCCTCAGGGACTCTATTGGGACACTCCCGACCCTTACCACTACATTCGCATCCAGCACGCCGAGGATAGGTCAGGGCACGAGCTGGACTACGACATCCTGATCGTAGGCGGTGAGGATCACAAGACCGGCCAGGCTCAAGATACCGAAGAAAGATTCGTCCGTCTCGAGCAGTGGACACGTGAGCGCTTTCCGATGATCGAGAGTATCGACTACCGCTGGTCGGGCCAGGTGATCGAGCCGGTCGATTACCTGGCGTACATCGGCAAGAATCCGGGTGGCGACGAGCACATTTGGATCGCTACCGGCGACTCAGGAAACGGGATGACTCATGGAACGATTGCCGGAATCATCCTCAACGAGCTGGTGCAGGGTCGAAAGCACCAATGGGCTCGACTCTACGAGCCTTCCCGCGTCAAGCTCCGCGCGACTCCAGAGTTCATGAAGGAGAACGCCAATGTCGCGGAACAGTACAAGGATTGGTTTACCGGCAGTCATGCCGGCGACATTGCGGCGATCAAGCCCGGCGAAGGAGCCGTCATTGGTCGCGGCAGGGGCAAGGTCGCGGTCTACAAGGATGAGAGAGGAGAGGTCCATGGCTTGTCGGCCATATGCACGCATCTCTATTGCATCGTTCACTGGAACGACACCGAGAGAACGTGGGACTGTCCCTGTCACGGATCGCGCTTCGATCCGTACGGGAAGGTCGTAAACGGTCCGGCTATAGTCGGGCTTTCTCCTGCTTCTCCGGAGCCAAAGAAGGAGTAGGGCGAAGCGTGACAATAACGCGGTGATGCTTGCCGTCATCGTTCAGGCGAATTGCTTTTTCGGCGGGCTTTCCGTCGATCGTCAATTCGGTGGCGCCTCGCTCCAGCCCAACAGGATTCTTGACGGTGATTTCGTAAGTCGAGGATCTGAAGCGGTACTCGATGGTGAATTCCTTCCACCGCGTGGGAATGCACGGCTCGATGAACAGATCTTCGCCGCGCTGGTGGAAGCCGAGAATCCCCTCGAGAGCTGTCCGGTACATCCAGCTCGCTGAGCCGGTGTACCACGTCCAGCCGCCACGCCCGAGATGTCCCTTCGCGGTGTACACGTCGGCGGCGACGACGTACGGCTCGACCTTGTAGGTGTCGACGCCCTTCGCGCTGTCGGAGTGCGTGATCGGATTCAGCATCTGGAACAGCTCGAACGCCCGATCTCCATCTCCCTGAAGCGCCGTTGCCAGAACCGCCCAGAGCGCGGCATGGGTATACTGCGCGCCGTTTTCGCGAACACCGGGCAGATAGCCCTGGATGTAACCGGGATCGTGCGTCGTCTTGTCGAATGGCGGCGTCAGCAGCAGGATGAGACGCGCATCTTCGCGCACCAGATATTTGTTCAGTGACTGCATCGCAGTCCGCGCACGGTCGGGTTGCCCCGCACCCGAGATGACGCTCCAGCTCTGGGCAATCGAGTCGATCTTGCACTCGTCGCTCGTGCGCGATCCCAGCGGCGAGCCATCGTCGAAGTACGCTCGGCGATACCACTCCCCGTCCCAGGCCGAGCGCTCGACTGCCTCAGCGTAGGCATCGGCCTTCGCCAGCACATCGTCACGCGTCGCCGTATCGCCACGTCTCTCAGCATGAACTGCGAACTTCCGCAACGTCGAGATCAGGAACCACGCGAGCCAGACGCTCTCGCCCTTGCCTTCGATTCCGACCCGGTTCATTCCATCGTTCCAGTCGCCGCTGCCGATCAACGGAAGTCCATGCACGCCGGTGGTGCACGCTCTCTTCAGTGCTCGAACGCAGTGGTCGTAGATGCTTCCGACTTCGGAAGAAACCTTCGGCAGATCATAAATCTCGTGCTCGTCCGGATTCAGCAGTCGCATCGTCAGGTAGGGAATCTCGACGTCGAAGATTCCGGTGTCGCATGAGACGTTTACATAGTGATCGATGACGTACGGAAGCCAGACAAGATCATCCGAGAATCTTGTGCGCACGCCACGGCCAGTTTGTGGATGCCACCAGTGCTGGACATCGCCCTCGACGAATTGTCGGGATGCCGACCGAATTATGTGCTCCCTCGCGACGTCGGCGTCCCCATACACGAACGCCATGGAATCCTGCAGCTGGTCGCGGAATCCGAATGCACCGCTCGACTGGTAAAGCGCGGTGCGCGCCCACATGCGACACGACAGCGCCTGGTAGAGTGACCACCGATTCACCATCAGGTCGAACGTCGGCTCTGGCGTCTTGATCTTGATGGCGCTGAGTCTCTCGTTCCAGTCGTGAATGTTCGCATCGACCGCCCGTTTCGCATCGGCCGCCGTTCGGTTTCGCGCGATGATCTCACGGACCGCGTCTTCGCCTTCCGCCGCGCCGAGTAGCATCACGATTTCGCGCGTCTCGCCCGGCTCGATCGTCACGCTCACCTGGAGCGCGCAGCACGGATCGATCGTCGCACCGATTGCCCCGGACAATCCCGCCCGCTCGAGGGCCGCGGGACTCGAGATCGTTCCGTTTCTGCCGAGGAACTCGCGCCGGTCAGCCGTATAGTAAGCAACGCGCTCACTGATCGACGCGAACGCGACTGTCTCGGCGAATTGCGAGTCGAAATAATTGCGCGCGAACATCGACTGGGTCGCTTCGTCGAAGCTCGTGCGAATCTGATACTGCGTCTGCTCGCGATTTACGCCGAGCACCCACTCGACGTACCACGTGATGGTGAGCTTCTTCCGCGTCGCTCCGTCGTTCCGCAGCGTCAGAACGCTGATCTTTATCGGATCGCTCTTGTCGACACCGAGCCTGAATGAGCTCGACAGACCCTTGTGGGTATGATCGAACACGGAGTAGCCCGGTCCGTGACGAACTTTGTATGGGGTCGGCTCTCGGATCGGGCACGGAGTCGCCGTCCACAAGTCACCGTTCGCGTCGTCGCGAAGGAAAACGCAATCGCTCGACGGATCCCGCACAGGATCATTGTGCCACGGAGTCAGGCGATAGAAAAAGCTGTTCCCCGCCCACGTTGTTCCGCTTCCACCTTCGCTCACGATGAAGCCCGCGACCGGATTGCCGACGACATTGACCCACGGCGCCGGCGGCAGGTCGCTGCCCGTCAGGTGGATCTCATATTCACCAGCCTCATTGAATCCACCAAGGCCGTTGAAGCACTTGAGTCCGGTGCCCGGATCTGCTGTCTCCGCGTGAATCGCCACCGTGCCAAGGGGTACGATGTCACGATTCATGATCTCGAGCTTGGGTGGATACCTGTCCTCGACTCCCGGGAACTCGAGGAAGTTGCCCAGCCCCAAGCCATCACAGTTCACCTGGACGCGCGCCATCGCATTCAGAAGCGTGATCTCTTCCGGCTTGAGCAGATCAGCGCGTCGTATGAACACACCGCCTGGCCGGTCGAGCAGTCCCGCTTCACTCGATGCCATCGTGGTTGCCAACAGCTCGTCGCTCAGCTCCTGCATGTACGTCGCGGGATGCACGTTCAGAATCACCAGATCGCAAGTGATTCCCTTGAGCCTCCAGTAGTGGTGCGTCCTGAGCAGTTGCCTCACGCTCGGCATGCCGACGGAGCTGTCTATGGTAGCGAGGAGAATCGGCCAATCGCCTGAAATACCGAGCGTCCATAGCGATTGTTGTCCGAGCCTGTTCTCTTCGACGGAGCTCTCCGCCGGCCGGAATCCCGGGTGAGGGAACATCAAATGACCGGCGAGATCCTGGTACAGCGCGGCGTCCGCGGGTGCGATGCCAAGATCACGCAGTTCCGCCTGCGCCTGTGCCCACGACAGATCGAGCGCACGCCGCGCGCTGTACGGATCGTGATACAGATCGGCGAGTTCTACCGCCCGCTCCTTCTTTTCGGTGACAAAGGTTGTGAATGCGACGTGCGTGGATCCGCCGGGCGGTATCCGCACCTTCACGCGCAACGAGAAAATCGGGTCGAGCACCGCACCCACTGTTCCCGACAGCTCAGCGCCTTCATCGAGCGCTTCCGCGTTTCTCACTGAGCGGCCGCGACCGACGAACTTTGCGCGATCGGTCTCGCACGTCACTTTTCCGACAAGCTCCTGACCCGTCGCGACGACGTGCGCGCACCAGATCGCCGCTTCGGTCGCCGAGCGAGGACGCCGCGTAGCGAGAAGTGCAGCTTTCCCCTCCAGGAATTCCGTCTGCACGAAAAGATTTGCGAACGCGGGATGTGAGCGGTCCGTGTCGGGCGGCGCCAGCACAACCTCGGAGTAGCTCGTCAACTCGATCTCGCGCGTCTGAAGCGACCTGTTCGTCAGCATTATCCGCCGCACTTCCGCCGCATCGTCGGACGCGACCGCAATCTCCGTCACGGTATCGATGTCGCCGTCGCGGCGAATGAACGTGATGCGGTCGCTCGCGAACAGAACGCGGTACCACTGCGGTTCCGTTCCCGACGGTTGGTGCGCCGTCGACCAGACGTGACCGGTGCTCAGATCCTTCACGTAGCACCATTGACCGTAGTTGTCGCGCGTCGAGTCGTGACGCCACCGGGTGACGGCCAGATTTCCGAAGCGGCTGAATCCACCGCCTGCATTCGTTATCAGCGTCGTGTACGGAACGTTCCCGAGAATGCCGACGACCGGCTGCGGCGTGTGCGGCGTCTCGATCTCGCGCACCGCCGGCTTCTCCATCTCGCTCGGCACGCGCGCCGCGTCGTCGCCCTGAACGTCCTGCACCGTGAGCCGCCGCGGGATCCTCTCCTGCAACACGAGCTCCGCGGAGCGCACCAGTGGATCGAGGTGGAAGCGCTGCGGCCATATCTGCCGGTTGAGCGCGTTGTCGAGCGCGACGATGCTCATCCCGATGTGGTGCGCCATGAACGTGGCCACGATCGTCTTCCGCGAGCCCGGCGAAGGCCGGGTGTAATCCAGGGCGTCGCGGAATCCGTACGGTCCGAGTGCCCCTTCGCCTTCAAGAGTCGTGAGATTCTTGAGCGCCTGCCGCGGTTCCACCAGCATCGCCAACACCGTCGCGTACGGTGCGATGACGAGCTCCTTGCTCAACCCGCGCTTGAGTGCGAGATCCGGAACACCGAAACCGCGGTATTGGTATGTGTGAAGCCTGTCGCGCACGGCGTACGCGGATTCCGAAACACCCCATGGTACACTGCGTTCCGCGCCGTAGGCGATCTGACGCCTCACACTTCCCTTGTGAGTCTGGTCGAGCAGCGTAAAAGGGAAGGTTTGCATCACCAGGGCAGGCATCAGATACTCGAACATGCTGCCGCTCCAGGAGAGCAGCGTTCTGGTTCCGGCGGTGGCGGTTAGCGAGCGGCCCAATCTGAACCAGTGATCGACCGAGACATCATCCTTCGCGATCGCGATGAAAGACGCGAGACGCGATTCCGACGCGAGGAGGTCGTAGTACGAGTTGTCGACGGTGTTGCTGCCGATGTGATAACCGATCGTGAACAGCTTCCGCTTGGTGTCGTACAGGAAACGGAAATCCATCTCCACCGCGTACGCATGCGCCCGCTCCGCAATCGCCTTGAGTCGCTTCGCATCCAGGTCGGAGCAGGTGGGATCCTTCAGCATCTCGTAGCATGCCTGCTTGAGCGCGATCAGATGTCCCGCGAAGTTCCCGCTGTCCACCGTCGAGACATAACCCGGCTCCAGCACGCGCAGCTCGTTCAGGTCGTACCAGTTGAAGAAGTGGCCGTGGAAGCGCCGCATCCTCTCGAGTGACCGGAATACTTTCTCGACGCGGTCGATCATGTCCGACCTGGTGATGAAGCCGAGGTCCACCGCGCTCACCGTCGATAGAAGCTGGAGCCCGATGTTGGTCGGGGATGTGCGGAGCGCCAGAACCGGCTCCGGATCCTCCTGGTAATTGTCGGGCGCGAGCCAGTGCGTTTCCTCCGATACGAACTTCTCGAAGTACATCCAGTGCAGCTTCGCGTATCTAAGCGCTGCCTGCCGCTCCGCATCGGTCAGATGGATCTCGCCGAGAATCGCCGGCCGGCTGAGCGCGAACGCGATGCTCGGACTCGCGAACCACGCGAGTATCATCGGCAGCGTCGCCATGATGAAGAGAAAACGGTCGTTCGCGGACGATGCTCCGCCAACTGTGACGTGATAACCGATGAGCGCACTCAACACCAGGCACAGCGCGGTGACCGGCCACATCCTCCGCCAGGTTTCACGCTGGGAACCGACGCCCAGTGCTCTCTCGACCTGCGATGCGGTCTGCCACTCGAGGAGATTTCGATGGCTGACGAACAGCCGGTACAGTGTGCGGATGATCCCATCGGCGGACACGACGGCCTGATGCGGCAGGAAGGCGACGGCGAGCGCGAATTGCTGCAAATTCGTTATCGCGTCGCGTCCAACTGCCAGATAGTACGCTAGCCACGACTGGTCGCGCGGCGGTCTCACCAGCGAGATAGTGAGTGAGAAGAGCCACGGAAACGCGATCGCTACCAGTACGATCGCCGTCCACAGAAGCACGGAGTTCGGAAGAAGGAGCCAGCCGACGATGAACATCGTCAGCTGAAAGATTTCCACCAGGCTGCGACGCAGATTGTCGAGGATTTTCCAACGCGATATGGCGGACAGTCGGTTCTGCATCCGTCCATCCGGGCCCGGAACGGTTCCTTTCAACCACCCGAGCAGCTGCCAGTCGCCGCGAATCCAGCGGTGCTTCCGGCGCGTGAACGTCAGGTAGCGCGCGGGATAGTCGTCGTAAACCTCGATGTCCGTCGCCAGACCCGCGCGCGTCCAGTTCCCCTCGATCAGATCGTGGCTGAGCAGCGTGTTCTCGGGGAATCTTCCGTGCGTCGCCTCTTCGAACGCATCGACATCGTAGATCCCCTTACCGGTGAAGCTGCCCTCGCCGTAGAGATCCTGGTACACATCGGATACCGCTGTCGTATATGGATCGACGCCCGGGTGTCCGGAGTGAATCGCCGCGAAATAGGATTTGTACGCGCTTGTGAGCGACACACCGACTCGCGGCTGGACTATCCCGTACCCCTCGGTGACGCGCCCAATGTTCGGATCGTAGTGCGCGCGGTTGAGCGGGTGCGCGATGGTTCCGACGAGAAGCTGCGCTGCATCCCGCGGGAGCACCGTGTCCGAGTCGAGCGTTATGACGTAGCGCACGAGGTTGAGCCTGCTCGTGTCGCCAATGATCGTGTTGAAGGCGTCTCCTGCGCCGCCGCGCAGGAATTTGTTGAACTGCGCAAGCTTTCCACGCTTACGCTCCCAACCCATCCACACGTTTTGCTTCGGATTCCAGAGGCGCGGCCGGTGAAAGAGGAAGAACACATCCTTCCCTGCGCTTCCGTACCTCGCGTTAAGGACCTTGATTCCCGCCGCTGCCGCGGCAAGGATCCCCTCGTCATCCGGCCTGTGCTCGGTCGGTGAATCCGTGAAATCACTCAGGATCGCGAACTGCAGGTTCGGGTCGCGGTTCGCGAGATATTGCACCTCGAGATGCTCGAGGGCTTCCTCGACTCCGTGCAGGCTTCCGAGCAGCGTCGGCACGACCACGGCCGTCATGTACTCTTCGGGAATCCCGTCGTCGCGCAGCTCAAGCTTGGACAAAAGTCGCGGTGGCATCAGCAGCGTTATGAGCTGGTTGATGACACTGATTCCGATCTCGCTCGCCGGAATGAGCGACACGAGTGCGAGGACCAGTTGAACTGGTACAGACGCACCCTCGACCACCTCGAGGATGACGGAGAGCGCGATGAGCGTGAAGACGGTTATCCCGCCGAAATACAGCGTGTTGGGGTGACGCTGCGTCCAGCGATACAGCCACTCGCCTGGAGGCGGAGTGTATCCGACCTTTTCCTCCAGAACTGCGCGCCCCTTGTCCACGAGGAAGTAGCCGACGTGCGCGTGTCTCACATCGTCGGGACCGGCGAGCTTGGCCAGCGCTACTACTTCGCTCGCGACTTCTTCTTCCGGCCGTTTGACCCGCTTGGCGATGTGCTCGACGATATGGCGATAGTGATCGCGCGTCCCGAAAGTCATCGACGCGTAGTGGCCGCTCGGATCCTGGCGCAGCAGCTTGTCCGTCGCGCTCTGCGCCTCGACGAAATCCTTCCAGTCGAGCCTCGAAATCGTGCGCAGACTCGTGATGCTGTTCGCAACCGTCACCTGCGTCAGCGCCACTCTCCGGTTCGATCGCGTTGCCGCTTCTTCCGCGCTCGGCCCGTCCTCGGCGATCCACTGTTCGAGCCAGATCAGCGGCGTGAAATTCGTCTGATACGATCGAACCTGTTGGAGGAAGCGCGCGACCCACGTCGGCGTAAATGGCGGGTGCTTGTCGACGAATGCCGCAAGCGCCGTCGCCAGAGCGCGCGAAGACTCCTCGCTCGCCTCACGTAGCACCGCGGCGGCACGGTCAGCCGACTCGACTTCCTGCAGACGCGCCGCAACGCGCAGCGCCATTCGACGGATGTTCTCGACGAGCCCGAGCCGGAGCATCGTTGGAATCGCCCAGAGCTCGCCGATGCGAAGCGGCGTGACGGTCTGATATTCACGGACGAACAACGTGATGTTGTCGAGATCGAGGTGGCCTTCCGTGTGCGCGATCAGCTCGATTGCGACTTCATAAGCGCGCGGATATCCCGCCAGCGATCCAGTCGCGAGCTTGGGAAGCTCCTCGTAGTAGCCCTTCGGAAGGTTGGTTCGGATCTCCCTGATGTGCTCCTGGACGATGTAGAAGTTGTCCAGCAGCCAGTCTCCGGCGGGACTGATGTCGAGGCCGCGTTCAGCGCCGCTATTCAGCTCATGGTAGACGCGATCGAGAACTTCCCTCGTGTCCTCGAGACGAAGCAGCAGCGGACCGACGCCACGCTGTTTCTGAGCGGGAAGAAGATGATGCCCGCGCGCAACCGCACGCGCGCGCTCACCGAGTCGCTCGAGGCCGAGTACTTCGCCCCGAATCGGACCGACGAGTTCTTCGCCGGCCCCGTTTCGCGAACGGCCGAACAAACGACTCAGGATTGTTGTTGGAGCCTTGGGCGGGATTGCTGTTGCCACGTCACTTACTCAACGCCAGAGGTATGCCGCTCTCAGGTGGGGCACGCCGCAAGATATCCCGTTTTGTCTACTCGGCGTAATACGCCTGGATGCAGAGAGTTACCAGTCGTTGCCGGACTCGTTCGTATTGATCGGCATTTTGCGGACGCAATGCTTCGGCAAGAGAGTTCCACAGTTCCTTGAAAATGACGATGAGCTCTTCGGGCGGAATGCTCTTCTCGTGCGCCTCTTTGCCGATTCTCTTGAGAAGGTCGGACAACTCTGGCGTCGGACCGTCGGGCTTTTTGAGTTGTTCCGCGAGCGCCGTCCGCAGCTCCTTCATCGTGCTTTCTGAGAGTGGGCTCACGGATGGTTGGGCAATAGTTCTCTCCACCTTCTCACTTGTTTGCGGAAAGTGGACATTTGTTCCTGAAATATTTAAGCGATGCGCTCGCCAGGCGCTAGAGAACCGGAAGGTCCATGATTTGCCCAGTTGACCGGCCATCTCCTTTTGGTGGCGGCGTTGGGTAACGTGCTGATTCTCGCGCGCGAGGAAGTCGTCGCGGCGCTGTTGGGTCTCATGGTTGAGCTCCGTGGTTTGCAGCCGAGGTTCCTTGGTAAGGAGGAATCAGTCGACGACGCAATCACGCATCGTGCGTTCGAGGCGGTCGTGATTGATTGCGATCACCCTGACTGCAACGAGCATCTGCTCGAGACCATCAGGAGAGCCGGCGCGATGCCGGTGCTGTTCAGCCCCTCCAGAATGCAGGCGGAGGTCCGGGACGTTGCGGCACGGCACGGTACGCGGTCATTCACGCTTCCCACCGATCCAGATTCGTTCGGGAAAATGCTCGAAGCCTAACGAATCCGAATCCCGCCCATTATCCGGAACAAAGTCGCGTCTTCCGGCACCGAGTAAACCTGGGCTCCGACGTCGAGAATCTGACGAAGAACGGCGGTCACGCCACCAAAGACCGCAGCGCGATTGAGAGGTTCGTCGAGGACGACTTCGGTCCGGTCCACGCTCCCATTCCTATTGGTAAACCCGACCTGAAAGTGCGGATCGATCCTGTTTACTCCTGCACCCCCATAAAAGGAGATCCCGCGAACTCCCGGGGAAAAGCCTGCCGCGATTTCGCCGCCAAACATGTCGGGATGGAAAGTGTCGTTCGAGGGATTGTCTCCAAAGCAGGGGTCCGAGGACGTTGTCTGCTGGAGCTGTGATCGCGGACATGTGATCGCGCCTTTGACATTTCCAAACGTACCGTGCACGCGCAGCATGAGGGTCGTTCCATTGGACACCGGCCCAGTCGCGAAATGGTGTGCCTTGGACACGGCGAAGCTGAACAGGCTGGGTTTGGCTCTCGCGATCGTCACCGGCGGCAGGTACGCGGCCTCGAGTGCAAATCCGAACGGGCCGCCGATCGTAATCCTCGGCCGGCCGAATACCGGAGAAAGTGACGTATGTTCGCTCTTTTGCGTGAAGCAGGCGCCCGTTTGTTCGATCGCGCGATCCGGCTTGGGTAAATACTCGAGCTCAGCACCCAGCCGAATGCTGGCAGGACGCATTACCTCGGGAGCTGTCGCCATCGAGAACACGATTGGCGCCGTGTAGAACGCGAGAAGTTTCCCTTCATTGCTATTGCCGGAGACCGGGCATTGCGCGATTGCTTCTCGCTGCGCGATGAAGAGCAGCACTCCAATGAACAGACCTCGATGCATTCTTGCTCCCGATCGGAAGAACTGCTTATGAGCGGACTAAAGTACGGGTGAAGCACGGGCGGAGCGACAATCGGTCGGCAAGCGCAATCATCCGAGGCGTCAATGTATGGTCGGAAGGGGCGAACGCCCACGCAATACTCGTCCGCGACCTGCCAGTGTCTCCATGAATCAGGCGGTTAACGACGTCCCGACGATGGCGCCTTCCGCGCGTATGTGCGAACCATGCAGTCGGCATAGAATGCCGGGTGCTCCGCGTATGCGCTCCAGGTTTTGTTGGCCCGCATCATTTCGTTGTCGTAGGCCAGGAAGATTGCCGTTTTCTCGCGCGCCTGATCAGATGACCGATTTGCGGCCCAGGTTGCAAGTGCATAACCGGCATAGTAGTGCGTGTCCCAGTGTTCTTTTTTTCTCAAATCGTTTACGAGCAAGCCGGCCATTCGATGGTCGAAGTGATCGTGCGGATTGGCGGCGATGCTCGGATCGCTCGTGTGAACGACGCTGCGGGAGCCGGCGGTGCTCGAACCGATCAGTT
>Ga0193709_1000395_pt1 | contig 15835 bp, 15 predicted proteins | sample H3c2metaG_FD_160571 | JGI IMG/M metagenome (GOLD analysis project Ga0193709, IMG submission 160571) | Soil microbial communities from a riparian zone of the East river system, Colorado, United States - H3c2 | ecosystem: Environmental > Terrestrial > Soil > Riparian zone | place: USA: East River... | reverse complement strand
CCGCGGCGCGAATGACCGGGATTGCATCGGCTCGCGAGGCAGTTGGCGCGAGGCCCGGCAATAAAAATATCAGCAACAGGATCGTCTGACGAGCGTTCAATGTTAGCCTCCCTGGCCAGGATCATAACATCGGCGTTCAGCCGAGGACGGTACCCTTGAAAACCCTGCAAGGCTGGTCTCATCGCAAGCCGATTGCGACGGCAATCGGCGAGCTCGACGGCGAATCCGGCGCACCTACCCTGCGGCGTGTGCTCGGCCCGCTCGACTTGGTGCTCGTCGGCATCGGCGTCATCGTCGGCGGCGGAATCTTTGTCGTTACAGGAAACGCTGCCGCGCAGTTTGCCGGACCGGCGATCGTCCTGTCCTTCCTACTGGCAGGCGTTGGCTGCGCCCTCACCGGCATGTGCTATGCCGAACTTGCCGCCATGATTCCGGCAGCAGGAAGCGCGTATGCGTTCACGTACACCGCGCTTGGCGAGGCGGCGGCCTGGATCATCGGCTGGAATTTGCTTTTGGAATACGTATTTGCCGCGTCGTATGTTTCAGTGGGTTGGTCCGGCTATCTGGTGTCGCTGCTGACGCAATGGGGTGTGCCGGTACCCGCCTCATTGACGAGCGCACCGTTTGTCATCGGACCCCACGGTTTGACGACCACCGGCAGTGTGATCAATGGACCGGCCTTCCTGTTCGCGATTACTATCGCGCTCGTCGCGCTGCGCGGCGTGCGCTTGTCGAGTATCGTCAATGGCGTCATCGTCGCGCTCAAAGTGGGCGCGCTGGTGTTGGTGGTGGGCTTTGGAACAGCTCACGTGCATCCGCATAACTGGACGCCGTTTATTCCGCCCAACGAAGGCTTTGGCCGGTACGGCTTGAGCGGCGTGCTGCGCGCGGCGGCCGTGGTGTTCGTCTCCTACTTGGGATTCGATGCGATTGCGACACTCGCGCAAGACACCCGCAATCCGCAGCGGAATATGCCCATCGGCATCCTCGGATCCCTGGCGGCGGTGAGCCTGTTGTACATCGCCGTATCGCTGGTGCTCACCGGCCTCGTGCCGTATCAACAACTCGACAGCGCGAGTCCGCTGTCGGTCGCGCTGCGCGGCGGCGGCCCTTCTCTCGCCTGGCTTTTGCCGGTCGTTGATCTGGCGGCGGTGATCGGATTGGGTTCTGTGGTATTGGTCGTCATGCTTGCACAACCCCGCGTGCTCATGGCGATGGGCCGCGACGGCCTGGTGCCGCCGGCCTTTGCGCGCGTGCATGCACGCTTTCACACGCCTTACTGGGGCACGTTGATTTGCGGACTGTCGGTCGCGGCGCTGGCCGGTTTGTTTCCGCTCTCGATCCTGGTGCAACTGGTATCGGTTGGAACGTTGCTGGTGTTCATCGCGGTTGCTCTCTCCGTCATCGTCCTGCGGCGAACGGATCCGCAGCGGCAGCGGCCGTTTCGAACCCCCTTCGTGCCCGCGGTTCCCATTCTGGGCGCACTGCTCTGCGCCTATATGCTGACCGGAATTCCTCTGCGCACCTGGGCGGTGTACGGAATCTGGCTTGTCCTCGGGATTTCCATTTATCTCGCCTACGGCCGACGCTCAGGTCTACGTCTGCGTGGGCATGCGGCGACCATGTGGTGAACGGCATCATCCAACTGTCATCAATTCCAATCGCGCCCCCGGAATAGAGCGCGTTCCTCCTGAGTCTTTTCTAACGGGATTCTCTGGGAGGGAAATGTGATGAAGCTGAGACTCACTGCTGTTTTGATTTCCGCAATCGCCGTGCAGGCGCCGCTGTGGGCGGCGGCGCCGCAGCCGGCCACCGAAGCACCGGCAGGCTTTGATACCCCGACGCTGGTGAAGGCTCCCGGCTCGATGAGTTCGAGCAACGGGATACTCGAGCCGAGCGGCGATCACTTCGCGCTCGACCAACAGGTCTATGAAACGCAGCACGATGTAACCACCGGTCTAGGGCCGGTATTCAACGGCCGGGCATGCGCGGAATGCCATCAGAATCCGGTGAGCGGCGGTTCGAGCCAATTCACCGAACTGCGGGTGGGACACCTCGATGCCGGCGGCAACTTCGTCAATCCGACGGTGCCGATCAACGACGGGGCCGCCACCATCACCGGCCGATCTCTCATCAACGATCGGGCCGTGCTGCCCGAGGCGCAGGAACACATCCCGCTGACGGAAAACATCCGGGCGCTGCGGGCTGCCCTGAACACGCTGGGCGACGGCTTTGTCGAAGCGATCGATGACAGCACATTACTTGCGATAGCCGCCGCGCAGCCCCGGATCAGCGACGGCCGGATTCATGGCGAGGCCATCGAGGTTCCGGTGTTGGAGGCGCCCGGGCAATCGCGAATCGGCCGTTTCGGTTGGAAGGACCAGCACAGCAGTCTGCTCTCCTTCATCGGCGATGCGTACTTGAACGAAATGGGCGTCACGAACCGGCTGCGGCTCAAGGATGAAACCACCATCGGCAAAGTCACACCGGATCCGGAAGACGTTCCTGACGAATTGGGGTTGGCCGACATCGATCACTTTGCGCAGTTCATCCGCGGCACCAAAGTGCCGCCGCGCGATACCGCTTTGGCGGCAACGCAGGCCGCCCAGTCGGGGGACCGCTTATTCGATCACATCGGCTGCGCAGCCTGCCATGTCGCGAGCATCACCACCGCCAAACCCGGTACCCTCATCGACGGCGGGACATTTGCCGTGCCCGTGGCGCTGGGAAACAAGATCATTCACCCGTACAGCGATTTCCTCATGCATGACATCGGCACCGGCGATGGCATCGTGCAGGCCGGTCCCGCGGACACGGCGAACAAATTACGTACCGCCCCCCTGTGGGGTTTGCGGATGCGCCCCCGCTACATGCATGACCTGAAATCCCTGACGCTGCAGAACGCCATCGAGCGTCACGAAGGTGAGGCCGAACATGTCGTGCGGCGATTCCGCGATCTGACCGAAGCGCAGAAGAAGGACCTGCTGACTTTCCTCGAGTCCCTATGAGGCTTTAAGCAGGCGGATACTGGCAGGCGGCGCCGTGCGCGCCGCTTGCCAGGTCATGGCGGGCTATGCAGCGCAGTCGATGCGATCTGCGCGCGGCGCGAAACCGCGACGGCGGACTGCAGGGTTTCCAGATCCGAGATGCCGGGGACGATGCGCCGACCCACCAGAACACCCGGCGTTCCACGCAGACCCAAGCCGCGCGCCTCCGCATCATTTCGCCTCAGCAGGCCGTCGATGGAAGCCTCATGCGTGGCCAGATCTTTTTTCAGCTGGCCCATGTCAATTCCTGCCCCTTTCAACGCCGCGTCCACCTGCCTGTTTTCGCCAAGGCGGGGGGCGCTCATGAGCGCATCGTGCGCCTGCAGATACTTGCCTTGATAGTTTGCGGCCAAGGCCGATTGCGCCGCATAAACGGATACTCCTCCAAAGATGGGCCACTCTTTATAGAGGACGGCCGCCGCGTGATCCTTATCGATGAATGGATGAAAAGCCGGGGCTAACGCCTTGCAGAAGGGGCAGTTGTAGTCGAAGTACTCAACCACGGTGACATCGGCGGCGGCAGACCCAAGCAGGGGCACACCGGGTTCACGCAGTATGTGCTTCTGTGCCTCTGCCGTAATCGAGGGCGGGCTCTGCGCGCCGACGACAGTCGGGAAACCCAAGACGAGCGCCTGCGCCGCGAGCAGCGCAACCAAGCAACACCTTAGAAATCTACCCTGCATGGATCGCCCCACTGGTTGTCTCGAGCAACAGCTTACGTAAATGCTGCCTTTTGAGCTGCGTCATGCGAAGGAGACCGCCCCAAACCATGGCTTATTACCAGCGCCGCCGTGAAATGGACCTGCTTCCATCGGCGCGGATCGCCCTGGGCGACCCGCGTTCCGATCTCACACTACTTCGGCAGCTTAACCGCCAATAGGTCGACCTGTTCGATCTGCGGAGGCTGCGCGAGTAGCTCCGTCGCGTTGGCCATCAAGGCAGCGGCGATGGGACCCGCGAGATGGGCTTTGCGACCGGCTTCATCGAGAAAGGCATCGAAAATCCCAAACGTGGACGGCCCCAATCGCAAGGCGAACCACACGGGAGTAGCGCTTTCCTGATTGGCGAGCGGCAGTGCGCCCTCAAGGAACCGTGCGACGGCGGTTTCCTTGCCGGGCTTTGCTTCCAGACGAACCAGCAATGCGACTTTGACCATGGGCTGCTCTCCTTTGTGAATGTGGAGTGCAGTTTGGGCCATCGGCGGCAATCCGAGGAGTGGCGAAAACGTCAAATATGGTATTGTTCTCGCCATGCATGTCTTCGTACTGGCGCTGCAGGGAGCGTTCGATCTAGGGCTATCGGCTTTGCTCGATACGCTCGGAACCGCCAACGAACTGGCGAGCGCAATGGATACCCCCACGGCAGCCTTTGACGTCACCGTGGTGGGTGTTCGGCGTCGCGTGCACACCGCCCAAGGGTTCAGAGTGCCGCTGGTTGCGACGGCAACAACGCATCCGGACGCCGTGTTATTGCCCGCGCTGGGCGAGAAAATGCCGTCGACACTGGCGCAGCGATTGACTCGCCGCGACGTCGCAGATGCCGGGGGCGTGCTACGCGAGTGGTCGCAGGGCGGCGCATGGATCGGCGCCGCGTGTACCGGCACCTTCGTTCTCGCCGACAGCACGCTTCTCGACGGACATGATGCAACCACGTCTTGGTGGCTTGCACCGCTGTTTCGTCAGCGTTATTCGAACATCGAACTGGACGAATCTCGAATGTTGGTGACGTCGGGTGCGTTCGTTACGGCCGGCGCGGCGCTGGCGCACATTGACCTCGCGCTCGGCTTGATTCGCGGGCAAAGCCCGGCGCTGGCCGCGCTCACGGCGCACTATCTCTTGATTGAACCGCGTGTTTCGCAGGCGAGTTTCATCATTCCCGATCATCTGGCGCACAGCGATCCGTTGGTACAGCGTTTCGAGCTATGGGCGCGGCGCCGCCTGGCAAAAGGATTTTCCTTGAGCGATGCGGCGCGCAGTGCGGGCACGAGCGAGCGCACCCTGGCGCGCCGTCTTCGAACCGTGCTCGGCAAATCGCCGCTATCTTACTTCCAGGACCTGCGTGTGGAACGCGCAGTGCATCTGCTGCAAACCAGCAATACCAGCGTGGATCGGATCGCCGCAGAAATTGGCTATTCGGATGGTGTAACGCTGCGCACGCTGCTGAGGCGAAAGCTCGGACGAGGCGTGCGCGAGATTCGTTCTCGCCACTGATGCGTCGCTCCGCCCGCGCGGCGGGCGGATCCGTGCAAGCCCGATCACCGGGATTGGCGGCGCAGGCTCGCGCTCTCTTCGAACATTAGCATTGCGCCGGCGGCGATCAATGCCAAACTAAAGAAAGCACTTGCGATGTTGAATCCAGCCGTTCTAATGTTCAAGGTAGAAGCAATGATCGCAGTGGCGGGCGACATCGCAAAGAGAATGGCCGTGAGGCGACCGAGGCCTCGGACGCGAATAAGCGGAAACGTAGTCACTGCCATTCCAATCGCCAGCAGGCCGGCTCCTGAAGGGTACGCCGCAGCGCCAAACAGGCTACGCTCACCAGTCCGAATGACCAATAGACCGGTGATCGCCATGATCACCCCAGCAACTCCCCACAGGCCCAACCGGTTACCCAATCGAGTCAACAGCGCGAGCAAGGCTAGTTGGATTGCAAGATCGATCGCTAAATAGATCGTCTCCAGAGCGGGGGGACTGAGACCCATCCCCGGCGCAATGATCAATGCGGCGCGCGAAGCCCCCGCAAGGATTGCGCAAACCGCGCCGACGCGGCAAAGATTGACTAATTGCATTTGATCGCGCCTCACCTTACCAGTTATAGATTCCACTCACTGCCCTTTGCTTGTTTTTCGCCGCCGCGTGTACTTCGGTCAACTCAAGTACCTTTGGCGGTGGGATTGTCGAGAAGGCGCGACAGCTCTTTGAGCGACTTGCCTGTGCCATCCGGGGTTACGCCCAGTCCTTCGCCGGGCGAGTTTTGCCGGTTGTTCCAAAAGGTGGGATACCCGAACCACTTTGAGCCTGCGACGTCCCAGCCCGCATACGCAACGAACATGATCTCCTTCTTGCGCAGTGCGAGCACATCGACGCCGAGCTGATATGCGCGCGGATCTGGTTTGAAGGATCTGATTCGATCCGTGCTGATCACATGGTGAAAAATCCCAGTCAACCCGGAGCTCTTTATTCCGGCATGCAATATTCGCGGAGTGACATTGGACAGCAGGGCAAGTTGTTTCCCCGAGCCCCTAAGCTCGGCGAGCGCATCCGGCACATCGGGCCATGCCTTCAGAGCGAGATACCCCTGCATCAGACTATCGCGCATAGTGCTCGAGAGTTCTAGCTGGAGGGATCGCGCGGCAAAGTCGAGAGCACTCTGGGTCGTCTGCCAAAAATCCTCATACTGTCCAGCAAGTGCCCGCAGCCACTGATATTCGAACTGTCTGGCGCGCCACGCATTGCTCAAGTCGGATCCGTGGCCGGGGAATGCCTCCTCGCAGGCCCGGAAGATCGGACGGGAGTCAAACACCGGAAAGGCATCGAAGGCCAGCGCCTTGATCTGGGACCACCCGGAGGTTTGGCGCGAGCTGGCTGGAGGGCCAACGGCGGCAGCCAAACCAGAGGCGCCGATTGCCAAAAACGTTCGTCGATCGATTACCACGCGTATCTCCAATTGCCGATCACGAACGATCCGGCGAAGTCCCCGAACTCTAGAAACTCAGATCAGGTCGTCGAAACGGAAGGAATAACCTACAGCGAAAAGATGGTCCGGCGCCGCGCGATTTAGCCCAATTCCCACGCGAATATCGATCTGCTGTGTGGGTGTAAATCGATAAGCGCCCCCGGAATCGAAGATTTGGCTGGAGGCTCCGCGACGCGGATGATCCGCGACATATTCCACGAAGAAGTCGGCCCGCGATCCAACTTGCCGCTCCACAGCAAAAGTCGGTTCCAATGTCGGATTGTTCGCGTGCCCGCCCGGTATCAAAAAGGCCGTGAACATGCCACTAAGGCTCCAGCCTTCGCGAATTTCCTTCGACCACGGCAGCTGAACATAGGCGCCGTAGCCCGGGCCTGCGATGCGGACTGTTCCGGTCGGCAATTCCAGACCCACTGTCGCGGATAGTTTGATATCACCCGGCAGGTATCCCAATTGCCGTTTTATCGCAGGTGAGAAGTCCGAAAACCCCGACAACGCAGAGCCGCGCAGTGGATGGAAGAAATTCGGCAAATCGAACAGCACTTCCGTGCACTGCATGACGCCAAACCGTACTCTAGTATTCGATCCATCGATCACAGTTCCACCCTGCCGGGTCGTCCAGTTGATTCCGTTCTCTAATTGCACGCTTCCGCGCGGTACCACCTGGCTCGAGTTCGTTACGTCGGGCCGATCCGTGGCGATATCCGTCTCGCCGTTGCCACAGTTATTACCTTCAGCGACTCCTTCCTCGGCGCGCGCCGCTGACATTCCCAGCAGCATCAGCACAAACGCGCGCAGAATTTGTTGAACTCTCACGTTCGCGGCGCCGTGAGCATGGATTGATGATTCACGAGATTGCCAGACTCGCGGCGGCGCCGTTCTATTCCAGGCAATCTCGAATAAACACGATCCCGCGACGCGCTCGCGATAGTGTCTCTAGGACTTGCGCGGCGCCGGCGCTAGCTTTGCGTCAGAGCACCCAGCTTCAGGCGATTGCAGCGATCAGGCCGAAGGTGCGCTCGAGATCGAAGTCGGCAGTGTAGCCCCGATGATCGTCCCATTGCGCCTGATTGACTCGGACCGCAACAACAATCGTTTGACTTTCGCCGCCGACAGCAAACCTCTGAGGCGTTGCTCACCGGTCTCGCTCGTTTCCATGACCGGCACGTGGGTCAATCGATTCGTGGCGAACATATTCGACACGTCGATAACGGTAGCGCGTTCTATTTGCTTGATGTCCGCAACGCGGCATCCCGAGATTTCCTGCATGATGTCGCGGACCAGCACTTCGCGGCGCAGTATTGCCCAGGTCTGCATGTACTGCATCGGCTTCTCGCCGGTGATATCGTAGGCGGTAATCAATCCGACAACGACGCGCCTCCGGTCATCGATCGCGAATGCGCAACGAACGCCCGTGTGCCTCATGTGCTCCAGAGCCTCATCGATCGCCGCGGTGTCCGGGACGGTAACGGACGCTCGCTCGCGAAAGTCGGTCATCACTGTTAAGGCCGGATCCTGCGGATCTGCGTACCAAGGTTCAAGACCCGGTATCGGAAGGCTGGTGTTCGTTACTAGGTGGAGCGAAATAATGCTCATAGCCTACCCCTTTGCGGCCATGTGACACGGCACTACGCAGTAGACTGTTCGAGACCTGCATTTGTTCCGTTAGGGTTCACAGATTTGTCACCACGACCGAAGTGCGGCGATTCAAGTCTGACGACACCATGGAATAAGGACCGTTCGTCATGAGTCTTTCTCATCGTAGCGAATTAACTTGGCTCCATGCCGCCTCCCGCATCCGGGAAATACGGCGTGCCAATCCATTTGAGGAACGGAACGATGCGCGCGGTCGGAAATTCCAAACGAGGGGTCTTTGATCGGGCTACGCGATTGATGCACTGGTTGACTGCCGGGCTCGTACTCTGCGTATTTGCGCTTGCATTCACAATCGATCTCGCTACGTCTCGTGCGGCCCATACCGCTTTTCTGCAACTCCATCGATCCGTCGGTCTGACTATCTGGCTATTGACGCTGTTCCGCTTGGCATGGCGTCACTTCGCCAAATATCCAGATTGGCCGAGTGACATGTCCCGAACAATGCGAGTCGCGGCGGCAACGAGCGAATATGCCCTCTACGCCCTCCTCCTAGCGCAGCCGATTCTGGGAATTCTGCAGACTAACGCTCATGGCGATCACGTGAACTTGTTCTTCATCGGGCAATTGCCGACGTTGATCGAGAAGAATCGGCCGCTCGCGCAACATCTGTTGAGCGCCCATAAGGCTGTCGGCTTTTCCTTGCTCGGCCTCATTGCACTTCATGTGTCGGCCGCGCTTTTCCATCACTTCTGGCGGCGTGACGATACGCTCACGGCAATGCTGCCGGCGGCGGACGCGTGGCGCCCACTTAGGTTGCGGCTCGATCCAACTCGCGATGCCGGCGCAGCCCCGAGTCGAAATATCAATTCGGAAATGCCGGCGCCATAGTAAATATCGGCATCTAGCTCGTGCCATTTCCGGTGCATCGTTGCCGTTGGCGGGGCGCGCGTAACATCGCGCGTCCGATCGCTCATCACGGCCTGCGCATCTCATGCGCGTCGGCAATTGAAACCGTCCGCTGCCGATGGATTGAGCCACCGGCAGCGGACGACGCAAAGATCAGCGGCGGTCGTCTCTGATTACCGCACCCGTCACTGGGTTGAGGATGAAGCGATCGAGATGCCGTTCGTCGTCGAACATGTTATCGAACGATCCCGTCACCACATCGAAGGACTGCTTCTGCGGTGCCACGGCAAAGGCCGGTTTGCGCAGACCGTTGCCGGGATCGCGCGTCGCAGGCCCGTCGATATAGTTGAGATTCCAGTTGTCCTCGACGAATCGCAGGATAGAGGACTGGTCCGTCAATGAATGATCGACGTAGTTCACCCTCGCCCAGGGCGATACCACGTTCAGCACCAGGCGCGGACCGAAGCCGCAGCGGCCCTGAATGGCATCGGACTTCGGCGTGCCGCAGTTGCCGCCATTCGCAGCACTGACCGCATCGAATCCAGCGGCAGCGGACGGATTGACCAGCGGCGGGGTTGCATGATCGTACCAGCCGTCCGAATCGTCCCAGGCAATGAATACGGCAGTTTCTGCCCACTCCGGCGATTGCTGCAGGATGTTGATCGTCTGAGCGAGAAAGCGCTGCTCGGCCAAGGGGTCGGATTCGCCGCCCGGGTGGCCGTCATCGCGATTGATCGCCTTGAGGAAGGACACGGCCGGCAGATTGCCGTTCTGGACCGCCGCATAAAAGTCGAGCAGATCGTATTGATGGTTCGCCTGGTCCGTCTTGCCGATCATACCCACCGACGACGGCGGCAAGTGATGCGGATTGCGGGTCGATGCGTAGTATTGGAACGGCGAGTGGTGCGCATTGTAGTCTGTGCGTACCGGATGAACGATTTTGGCATTGCCGTCGAATGACGTGGTTGCGTCAGGATGCAGGACGTGGGCTGCGTTGCAAACGGCGGGCGCGAAATTAGGTGCGCCGATGTTCTGAGCCTGGCCGTCGTTCGCCGCACCGCCGAATGACGGCAATCCGAACGGATCGTTGCTGACGCCGGACAACGGATGGTTGGGATCGGTCGTCTGCGGATTGGCTGCCGCCGCCGTGCGGAAGCCGCCTGCGAACCATCCCCACGTGACACCCTTCTCGTTCAACAGGTCGCCGACGTTCCTGCCGGTCATTTCGACCGTGAGTTTGCCCGCGGCCGTGCCGCCCTTGTCATTGCCGCAATCATCCAGGTAGGGATCGAGGTCGGTGGTGAGCGTACCGGTTTGGACGGTGACGGGCTTTGCCGAACCGACCACATCCGCAGCGACCTGCGGGTTGGTGCCCCCGACGAAGAACACGTCGGGAATCGTTGCGTTTTGAACGGAGTCGGGCAGCTGCCCGGTCGCACCTTTGGAGCCCGTGAAGGTGTGCACCACGGCACCGGCCGTCTGGCCGGCGATGAGATTCAGCGCACCCGGTGTGGAAGGTCCGTACGTAGTGCCCCAGGAATTGTCGCTCATGGCGAATCGCTGCGCCCAATTCCACATGGCGGTGACGGTATTGCCGTCGAAATAGCCCATGACGGTGGAACCGTCGGTGGCGCAACCGGCGCCGTTCTGGAAGTTCTGCTGCGGGAAGCGGTCCATGAGGCCGTTGTCCGTGGTCAGCTGCTCACCCTTGTAGTCGTGGTTGTTGGAGCAGGTGACGATCTGCTCGTGAGTCATTCTGAAGGGATTAGCGCCACCATTGGGATCGAGTCCCGTGGGCGTGCCTACCGGCGTGTTTGCATTGAAGTCATGAAGAGCCACGTTGACGCGCTCGGGAAATTTGCTGTTGCCGTCGGTCAGGCCATTGACCGTCGGCGTCGGGCTACGGGCCACGAAGCGCGTTCCATCGGTGTTCTTGGCATCGGGGTAAGTCGCGAAATAGTGATCAAAGGAGGCGTTCTCCTGAAAAATGATCACGACGTGCTTGATGCTCGGCCGCTTGCTGAAACCGTCGTCGCGGTCGTGTTCGCTCGCCTGTGCGGCGGTTGAGACGACGCTCGCAGCCAGAATGGCTGCGACGAACCCCGCCAGCGATTTTCGCATGGGCGATTCTTCATGAGTCATGTGATTCCCTCAGTATTTAGATGTTGTCGATTGCACCGATAGCTGGTGCCTGCGCCCAACCAGACCATCGTCCCGCGCGCGTTATTCCCAACTTTCCGTGAAGGTTTTGTGACTGACCTGCAAAACCGGCATGACACAAAACTGTCATGAAAGTGAAATACCGTTGCGCAGGAAAAGGCGTAAACCGCGTCTACTTTTCAAACCAATGCGAACAGGGATTTTCTAAACAGTGGCTCATCGATTCAATTCAGCGCGCGCTTTCATCGGCGTGGCGATGGCGGCTTGCTGCCTGGGGGTCTTCGCTCCATCGGCGCCGATACGTGCCGGCGATGCATTGCCGCTCGAGATGGCTGCCGCCGGATTCAAGCCCTACGTTCTCGAGCGGATTTCCCGCTGCCTCAACACAGTCAGGAGCATGAGCGAGCGCATCGCCGCCCGCGATCTGACCGGTGCGCAGCAGTCATGGCTCGCCGCGCGCAGCGATTGGGAAGGGTCGGAGGTGATTACCAATGAGTTCTTCCCGGATCTCGACCGCAAGATCGATGCATGGCCGGATGCCGAAAAGGGATTCCATGCGGTCGAAGCCAAGATCTTCGGCGCGCATGACGTACAGGTACTGCCCGCCGCCGAGGAACTCATCGACAACCTCACGGAATTCGAGCGCAAATTGCGCACGACCACGCTGACCGCGCAGGGATTGCTGAACGGGGCTGCAAAACTGATATACGAGGTCGGGGAAAACAAGGCGGAAGGCGGGGAATCGCCTTTCAGCGGCAATTCGCTGACTGAAATGCGCGTCAACGTCGCATCCGTCGCGGCCGCCTATGCGCGGGTGTTCGCGCCTCTGACCAAGAAACGAAACGCCCAACTCGCGAAAGTCTTCTCCAAAGACCTGGCGGTCATGCAGGCGCTCGTGGGGGTGCCGACGCTGCAGGACCTCGACCAGCTGCGGCTGCGCGATGCGAGCGAATCGCTGGTCAACGATCTGGCGTTGGTGGGTCGAGAGTCCGGTCTCGAAAAACCCAATCTCGGAAACTGAGTTGGCAATTGATCATGGCCGGAAAGCGCAATCCATTTGCTAGTGCACTCACCCTCGTTGCGGCCATCGCGGCATTTGCGGGAACTGCGGCGGCTGAGTTCACTGGAAATGCGAGCCTATTGCCGGCCGGCACGGAGTTGGGCGAGGAGGCCTTTGAGCAGCCGCGCGAGGTATTCCGCTCCGAAAGCAGCGGTGGCCGCAAGTCCTATCTAGTCAACCTGGGGGATGTGGCATTCAGCTCGCCGTTGATCTTGGGCGGCCTCGCCCGCCGGGCGGGCATCAGCTGCAACACCTGTCACGTCAACGGCACCTCGAATCCAAGGTTGTATATTCCCGGCCTATCGACGCAACCGGGAAACTTCGACACCACCGGACATCTGTTCAATCCAAAAGCCGATAACGGGGTGCTCGATCCTCTCACCATCCCGAGTCTGCGCGGCGCGCATTTACTCGCACCTTACGGCCACGACGGACGAACCCATTCGCTGCACGATTTCGTTCGCAACGTCATCGTCAATGAGTTCGCCGGCGAGGAACCGTCGGCGGAAGTCCTCGGCGCGATCGTCGCCTACATAGAAGACATCGATTTTGTGGCCAATCGCCGGCTTGGTCCTGCCGGCAAGATCACGGGGCCTATGAACGAAGCGGAAAAACATGGCGAAGAGCTATTTTACCGGCCTTTCCCGCACAACCCCGCCCTAAGCTGCGCCGGGTGCCACGAGCCGCTTGGAGCGTTCGCCGATCACCGCCAACACGATGTCGGCTCGGGCGGTCTGTTCAAGACACCGACACTGCGGAACGCCAATTTCAATGCGCCCTACTTTCACGACGGCCGATACACCAGTTATGCGCAGGTCGTAGCTCATTTTGACCGCATGTTCTATCTAGGTCTGTCCGCACGGGACCGGCAGGATTTGGTCGCTTACCTCGAGGCGATCGGCGACGGCGAGCAGGCGCTGCTTGCGGACGGCATCGACACACGCGTCCAGGAAATAGCCGATTTTATGAGCGTGCTCGACACCGCCGTACCCGAACGCAATGTGCGCATTGCCGCAATGACACTGGACGCTGTTGACCGCCAGTTGCGCGATTTGACAGAACAATTTCCAGAGCGCAAAAACTCGATCGTCACAGGTGGAGCGGAGGAGCGCATTAGAGCGCGCGGCGTGCTGAAGTATCTCGTGTTGAGCATGCACCAGATCGGCAGCGCCATGCAAAGCAACAATTTTGACGTGGCAGCGGAAGCATTGGCCCGCTCTCACGCCATGCTGAAAGCAACGGTACCTGTGCTTCACGCGGGTGAACCATGGTCCCTCTTCGATCGACAAATCCACGACGCGCATTTTGCGGCGGTGCGCCGCCTGTATCGCACGGGCACCGACCCGGCGCTGGCGCCCCGGCGACGTTCCGATCCGGATTGACGGCACGAGCATATCGCACCATGGAATAGATGCGACAGACCCGCAGTCTTATTGTTCGACAGGACGAATAAGCATTAGACCGAAGGAGAGACTGCGATGAGAGAGCATGTGGGTGGCAAAGTGTCGAGGGACGTACTTCGACTGGTGCTCGCGATCGTTTTAGGGGGAATCTCGATGGCGCCCCTTGCTTACGCCAGTCCCTCCAGTCAGATTGTTCTCGTACCCCCGACGCACCTGCCGACATTGGCTCGGCAAGGCGGCGAAGCGATGTTCCTGCACGATACCGGCGATGGACGAGTCCTTTTGTATGTCGAACAGCGTGGAGGTGCTCAGCTCGCGGTCTTTGATGTAACTGATCCGGCAAACGTCAAAGGCGAAGGTTCAGTGCAACTTGACGCGCCGGGACCATTCGATTTTGTCGCCGATCTAGGGAAGCGCGGCGAACTCGTCAGATTTCGGGGAGGTCAAGGAGACGCGGTGCTGGACCTGCGTAAAATTCCAACGCTGAAGAGGGTCCCAGGTCTGGACTCTCAGAATTCCACGATACTTGTGGCCGATGATGACTCGCGCTTTACCGGCCGACCCATCAACGCAGCGCCTAGCAAGGGCCCCCGCGACTATAAGATATTTCAGAACGGGGAATCGCCCAACGATGACCGCGTCGTTGAGATAAAGCAGGTGCGCCAAGAAGCCACAAATGCCGATACCGGCACGACTTTTTTGCTGACGGAGAATGGCCTATATCTGATTCGGCGGCCGGCGCTCGAGATGGCACCCGAGGGCTTGCTGCCCACGCGATGATTGAGAGCCGCATGCAGTGCACTGAATTCCAGCGGGCGCAAGCTTTCTTCGATCGTGAGCTCGATTCACTCGGCGCTGCGGAATTCGAGCGCCACGCGCAACTCTGCGGCAAGTGCCGCGTGCTGCTGGAGGACTCGAAGCAGGCGCGCACCGCCCTGCAACGGGAAATAGCTTATGTGAGTGCTCCGCCTGCATTGCAGGCTCGGATAGCCCGTGCGCTCGATCAGGAGTCCGCAGTTGGGATCGCGCCAGGCGATCGACGGGATTTGAGAGCTTTGCGTCCGCGGCTCTTTTGGCATGGCGCCTTCACAGGTATCGGCGGCACGGCGATCGCCGCGAGCCTGGCATTCTTTCTTGTGGTGCAACCCCTAAGGTCCTCCCTGCCTGGGGACCTGGTAGGTGCCCATGTGCGATCGCTGATGCCCGAACATCTGATCGATGTGGTGTCTACCGATAAGCACACCGTCAAGCCCTGGTTTTCCGGACATGCCGACGTGTCGCCGGCAGTCGCAGATTTCGAATCGCAGGGGTATAAACTCATAGGCGGCCGGGCAGATTATTTCGACTATCAACGCGCGGCCGTAGTCGTCTATCAGCGCGGTTCGCACGTCATCAACGTATTCAGTTGGGACGGCAACAAGGGGGCTCTCCCCAAAAACACGACCCGCGATGGCTATCATCTGGCTTTCTGGGAATCGGGCGATCTGGCTTATTGCGCCGTATCCGATACAGGTTGGGACGAACTGCTTGGACTCGCGAAGCTGATTCAAGACTTTAGCGTTCGCGAGAGTTAAGAAAAAGATGGAATAAATCGTTTCCATCCGAAGTCTTCTCTCCTGAACTGCCACTTTCCCGGAGACGAACATGTCGGATGACTCGCTGCTGTCGCGTCGTAACGCCTTAAAATGCATGGCCTATGGCGGGGCCGGAACCCTTTTCGCACTCTCAGGCGGCGTGCTCGCGCCCCTCGATCTGGCCATGGCCGCCGGCGACAGGCAGGGTACTGCCAAATTGGGCAAGCCCTTATTCGTTCAGATCAGCGACACCCACATCGGTTTCAACAAAGACGCGAATCCCGACGTCAATGGTACCTTGACCCAGACCATCGATATCGTGAACGGCATGACGGAGCAGCCGTCTCTCATCATTCATACCGGCGATATTACGCATTTATCGAAGGCAGCTGAATT
>Ga0193709_1000393_pt1 | contig 15849 bp, 11 predicted proteins | sample H3c2metaG_FD_160571 | JGI IMG/M metagenome (GOLD analysis project Ga0193709, IMG submission 160571) | Soil microbial communities from a riparian zone of the East river system, Colorado, United States - H3c2 | ecosystem: Environmental > Terrestrial > Soil > Riparian zone | place: USA: East River... | reverse complement strand
GGCGAACTTTTCGTGGGACCGACCGTCGACGTCTACGAAGGTATGATCGTCGGAGAAAATTCCCGCGAGCAGGACATGGAAGTAAACGTCACGCGCGAGAAAAAACTCACCAACATGCGCTCTTCCAGTGCGGACGAGGCCATCCGGCTGATTCCGCATCGCGAACTCAGCCTGGAGCAAGCCATCGAATTCATCGCTGACGACGAATACGTGGAAATCACGCCCAAATCCATCCGCTTGCGCAAAAAGGTTTTGCAGTACAACAAGCGCCCGCGCCGCTGGCAGGAGATTCGCGCCAGCCAGGAAGCCGCCAGCTAGCCCGCTTGGCTGATTCGCGCTCCATACATTACTATTAAAGGCAGGGCGCAAGGTTCCAGTCGCGAGTATTTAAAAGTCCCGGCCAATTCCGCCAAAACGGGATACAGGTAACGCGCATTTATGTGCGCAACAAGTTACGCACGACTGTGTTTGAACTTTACAGCATTTCAGACGGGAGTAAACTGCTCTGGCCACGATGACTACTTCAATAGAAACCAAGAAGGAAGCGGAAGCGACGCAGGTTAGGAACGGCTACGGATCTCCTTGCGCTATTGTGGCAACTGCGACGGCGGTGCCGGCGCATACTATCTCGCGTGAAGACGTGAAGCTGTATCTGGGCCGGGTGTTCGACATTCCCGAGCGGCGTCTCGAAGCCATGATGTCCATCGTGGACAATGCGCAAGTGCACAGCCGGCAGATGATCTTTCCGCTCGACTACACGATTCAATCCCGCTCGCTGGAAAAAACCAATCAGGAGTACATGCAGCACGCGATCGAACTGGGGCGGCGAGCTGCCGAAGAATGCCTGCAGCGCGCCCGAATGACCCCGCAGGATATCGACATGATCATCACGGTATCCTGCACCGGGTTCATGATTCCTTCGCTGGATGCACACCTTATTAATTTGATGGGATTCCGCTCCGACGTGCGCCGCATGCCTTTTACGGAACTTGGTTGCGCGGCTGGCGCCATGGCCCTCGGTCGCGCTTCGGATTATTTGCAGTCGCGCGTCGATGGCAACGTCCTGATTATCGCTGTCGAATTGCCTTCGCTCACTTTCCAACGCAAGGATATTTCCCAGGCCAACCTGATCTCATCGATTTTGTTTGGCGACGGCGCGGCGGCGGTAATCGTCAGCGGAAAGAAAAGCGCGTCGGGACCGCGCATTCTCGTTTCTGAAACGTACACCTTCCCGGATTCGCTTGGCGCCATGGGTTTCGATCTGAAAGACTCCGGCTTTCACATTTTGCTTTCCAAAGACGTTCCGGAAATGATCGGGGAAAAAATCGAAGGCCTGGTGGATGGTTTTCTTTCGCGGCATGGCGTGACGCGTGACCAGATTCGCGGCTGGATTCTGCATCCCGGCGGTTCGCGCCTGCTGGGCAACGTGGAAAAAGCCCTGGGCCTCAGCAAATGCGACACTCAGCCGTCCTGGGACGTTCTCGGCAATGTGGGGAATCTTTCCAGCGCCACCGTTCTTTTTATTTTGCAGGAGTGGATGGAAAAGCGGCCGCTTAAAAAAGGCGATATCGCCATGGCTGCGGCCTTCGGACCAGGCTTCAGTGCGGAATTTCTGCTTTTGCAGTGGAACTGAAAATGGATCTCAGCGTCATCCTGTTTCTGGCGTTGCTCGTCGCGGTTGCCGCGATGCGTATTTTTGAGCTGCGCATCTCCAAGAAGCATCAGCAGGATATGACTGCGCGGGGCGCCAGCAAGGTAAAAGATCCCAACTTCCGCTGGATGGCCCTGTTTCACACCCTGGTGTTGGTCGGCGCGGCCGTGGAGGTTGTGTTCCTGCATCGGCCCTTTATCTTGGCGCTCGGATTCCCCATGATCGCGCTTTTTGTATTTGCGAATTTTGTGCGCTGGTGGGTGATTCGAACGCTTGGCGAACATTGGAATGTGCAGGTAATGGATTCCACGAAGCTCGGCGTCATCACCACCGGACCGTTTCGCTACGTTCGCCATCCCAATTACGCCGCTGTCTTTGTGGAAATGATCGCACTGCCGCTCATTCACACTGCATGGATCACCGCGTCAGCCGGCGCGATCGCCCATGTCCTGGTCCTCGCATTGCGCCTCTCGACCGAAGAACGCATGCTCTTCGCCAATCCCGACTACGCCGCCGCCATGTCCTCCAAACCGCGCTTCCTCCCGGGCCTGTTTTGACTCTTCAGTAGCACAGCCGCTCCTGGCCCGGTGCGGTGCTGCCCACATCGAGAGCAAAGCGCACGAGCGCGATTGCTTCTGCTACTGCCCTATAATGCATGGCGGCGCTCGTCAGCCATTGCGGGGCGCAAGGCGGCAACTCATGTTCAAAAATGATCTTCTAAAAGACCGGGGGATTTTCCTGAGTGGCGGTGGCAGCGGCCTCGGCCGCTCCATGGCGCTGCATTTCGCCACCCTCGGCGCAAAAATGTTCATCATCGGCCGCCGCGAGGATCCTCTCCAAGAAACCTGCGAAGCGATTCGCAGTGCCGGAGGAACTGCCGCCTACAGCACTTGCGACGTGCGCGACTTCGCCGCCGTCGAAGCCGCCGCCGACAAAGCGGACGCGGAATTCGGAAACATCGACACCGTGGTCAATAATGCCGCCGGAAATTTCATGGCGCGCACAGAAAAACTTTCACCCAATGCGTTCGACACGGTCGTCAGTATCGTTCTCAACGGCTCATTTCACTGCACGCAAGCGTTCGCCAGAAAATGGATAGCACAAAAAAAGCCCGGCAATGTCCTGAGTATCACCACCACTTACGCTGCCGCAAATTGCGGCTCGGGTTTCGTGGTTCCGTCGTCGTGCGCGAAAGCGGGCGTGCTGGCGATGACTACGTCCCTGGCCGTCGAATGGGCCAAATACAACATCCGCCTCAACGCCATTGCGCCCGGCCCATTTCCCACCGAAGGCGCATGGTCACGCCTCATGCCTTCCAAGCAATTCGAAGAACACTCGCGCAACGCAAATCCCATGAAGCGCTTCGGCCGCCACCAAGAACTAACCAATCTCGCAGCATTCCTCATCAGCGATATGGCGCAATACATAAACGGCGAATGTGTAGTGATCGACGGCGGCCAGTGGCTGCAAGGCGCCGGAGAATTTAACGACCTGCTCATGCTCCCGGATTCGTATTGGCAGCAACTCGAATCCGCCCGCGTAAAAAAATAAAAGCGCCGTCATTCTCTTCTTTTTAGGGCCCGGCATGCTGCTGGCCACTACCCGCCGCCGCTCTCGGCTACTGCGGTAAGGCGCTTTTCTTGACCATCACAATCAATCGAAGCGTCCCCACGCTCTTCCCGTCCTGCTGCGCCGTCACCAAAATCTGTACAGGTTTCGTATTGGAGCTGCCCTCCGGGGCCTGCACCTCCACCTGCAGCGTCGTGCTCCCCTCTGCTGGCAGACGCAAACGCCCTGCGCCACTCACAACTTTCCAGTCGGCTGGAGCGGTAACATCCACGCTAACCTCCTTGGACCCTGCAGGATCGTGCCCCAGAACAAACGGGATCTGCAAAACACTCCCGGCCTTTACGCCAATCTCTGGCCCATCACGCGGTCCCAAGGGACTCTGCAGATTGTGTACCCGCCGAAATTCAATGTAGTAAAGCCACGGCCCGCCCAAACGCAAGCTTCCCGCATCGAGCAAGGTATAAGGTCCCCCGGCAGTATCAGTGATTCCCCGCGGCTGATCCGGTGCCGCTTTGCTGTTCGGAAAGACTGGCTCTGTGATTCCCGTTGCTATCGCCGCCTTTCCGAGAATCAGGGTCATCGGCTCGGTCCACCACGAATGTTGCGGATCATCCATGAACTTCGTGATTTGCTCATCGCTCATGGCTGTCATCTGATGAATCTCTTCCGGAAACTGCGTCAAATGTGGTGTCGCCGCATCCATGGCCAGCCGCCAATACGGTTTTTTCTGCGCAGGCGAAATCTGCTTCACCGAATACGCCGGTCCGGTTCCCGCAAACTGTTTCTGATCGTCGGCATCAGTGAAAAAATAAAGTTTTTTCGGCTGCCACGGCGTCAAATTTTCCAAATAAATTTCCAGCCGCTTCGAAGCGCCCGCCACTTGTGCGGGAAACGCCGTCGGGTCGTTCGCCAAATCGAACGCTTCCGTAGCCAAAACGCCAGAAGCCTGATGGTCGCCGTGGTTCTCCCCGATAAAAATGCCCGGCAGCCATGAAATGATCACTTCTGGCCGCGTCAGCCGCACAATTCGAAGCAGCGCTTCCAGATTCGCGCCGTGCCCCCAATTCGCGAGCGAATTCAGCACGTTCTGCGAAGCCGTGTCCTTGCCGTCCAAGAACCACACGTTGGTGATTCCCAGCTTCGCGCAAGCCTGGCGCGCTTCCTGTTCGCGAATATCCGCCAGCGCCGGACCATGCTCCCGGGTGTAGTCATTCCCGCCGCTACCGCCGCGCGTTGTATACACCACCGCCACGCGTTTGTGTTCATCGTAAATCGCCCGCGCCAGATACGGCGTCACACCGCCTTCATCATCCGGGTGCGCGACCACCAGCAAAATGTCCGCTTTAAATCGCTCGTCCGGCCCTTTCACAACGTGAGCCGTCGGCGCTGACGTCTGCGCCCCCGCCCAACTTGCCATCAGCGCAGCCAAGCCTGCCGCGAAAACCACCAGCCATCGCTTCATTCCACACCCTTTCACTCGCTCGACAACGGTTCTAAGAACGAAAAGATTGTACCCGCTGCGCCGCGCAATTCCCTAGAGGCAGCGCCAACCGGTTCCCATCCCGCGCGTTTATACTTCCAATATGTTCCGCGTTTTCCTGACAGCATTTTTCGTTGCAGCCATATCGGCCGCCCGGCTCTTCGGCTGCCAACAAACAGAGGACTCGCAGTCCTTCCCGCCCGGAGATTTGATCCCACGGGTCGTAGCTCTCGAAAACCCGCAGCAAAGCTACGCGCTCTACGTCCCGACAAAGTATTCGCGCGAACGGCGTTGGCCAATCGTTTACGTTTTCGATCCTCTCGCTCGCGGCCCGCTGGCTCTCGCGCAGTTTCAGCATGCCGCCGAAACCCACGGCTACCTGGTAGCCGTTTCAAATAATTCGCGCAACGGCCCGTGGCAGCCCGAATTCGAAGCAGCCGAAGCAATGGTGGGCGATACTCAGCAGCGCTTTACCGTGGACCTCAAACGGATTTATTTCGCCGGTTTCTCCGGCGGCGCACGCGTGGCCTCGCAGCTCGCTCAGCTCTGCAAATGCGCTGCGGGAGTCCTGTTAAGCGGCGCCGGGTTTTCTCACGGTTCATCACCTTCAGCAGAATCGAAGTTCCCGGTTTTCTCTGCCGTTGGTGATGCCGACTTCAACTACAGCGAACTGATTCCGTTACAGGACGCGCTTGAAAAAGCCGCATTTCCTCGCTGGCTGCGCATTTTCGATGGCCCGCACGAATGGGCGCCGCCAATTGTGATAGACGAAGCGCTTGCCTGGTTTCGAATTCAATCCCTCAAGTCGCAACGCGAGCCCCGCGATGACGTTTTTATCGCGGCCCAATTGTCCGCAGCCCAGACTCGCGCCTCGGCTCTTGAAAAATCCGGCCAATTGCTCGCGGCGTGGCGCGAAGATCGGCAAATCGCCACGACATTCGATTCGCTAGTGGACACTGAAGTGGTTCGTGCGAAAGCTTCCGAGCTGGAAAAGCAAAAGGCGCTGCGTGACGCTATCAAGCGCGAGCACAGCGATTTTGAAGAACAAGACCGCTTGAGCAATGAAGTTCTCGGCGCCATCACTCCACCTCAAGCGCCCGATGCCGCCCCGTCGCAAAATCGCGGCGACGCCGCAACCTTAGCGCGCGATCTGCGCCTCCGCGCCGAGCGCGAGAAAAAGCCTGAACGCGTCCTGGTCTTCAAACGTGCCCTCGCCGGCGTTTTCATCGGCTCGCTGGAATCCGGCCGCGACGCTCTCGATAAGAAAGATTTTCGCCGCGCAGAAAGCTACTTCGCCTGTGCGACCGAGGCCCATCCCGAATCCGAGTGGTCCTTTCGCAATCTGGCCATCGCCCGCGCTTCTAGTGGTGATGGCCACAGGGCGCTCGAGGCCCTCCGCTCCGCGCGCAAACTCACCAAAGACCCGTCCGCCTTCTCCGACTGGCTCACGAAAGAACCCGCTTTTGTCCGCCTGCAGTCGACTTCTGAGTACAGAGTTTTGCGCGAACCCCTGTAATCTTATGTTGCTCGTACTCCAGGCTGGCCTTAATCTCGATCGACTCCAAGATCGCGCTCCATGCGGTTATCTTTGCGAACCAATACCGCTTGTCCATGGCTGAGGCCTTGATTTATGCGTCGGCCGTGGACCGAAACGCCAAGTTGATAACCGCTGGCAGCCACTTCCGGCAAGTGCCTCTAGCGACTCTCATTTAGCGGATCTCAGGCTGCCTTGACCATCATTCCTCCCGCCGATAAGCTAATAGTTTCTTCTATCGGGTTAGGAGCTCCGGGTTTCAGGGTCTGTTTTACAAACCCTTAGAAAGACAAGTTGTACTTACAAAACCTTAGGTAAAAAATGGAAACGATTCACGTAACCTTGCCCGATGGCAGCGTCAAAGAGGTGCCCAAGGGCACCACGGCTGCCGATATTGCGCGCGGCATTTCGCCCCGCCTTGCCGACGCCGCATTTGTCGCGAAAGTTTACTCAAACAACGGCGCCCTCACCAATTTCGGCGAGCCGGTGGATGACGGCGGCTACCTGATCGACCTGCGCCGCCCGCTTGAGCAGGATCTAAAACTAAAAATTCTCACCGACAAAGATCCCGATTCGCTCTTCGTTTTTCGTCACTCGGCCGCACATCTTCTTGCCGCCGCCGTGATGGAACTTTATCCCGACGTAAAACTCGGCATTGGGCCCCCGGTAGACACCGGGTTCTTCTACGAATTTATGCGCGAGCAGCCGTTCACGCCCGACGACCTCGTAAAAATTGAAAAGAAAATGCACGAGCTGGCCGCGCGGGATTTGCCCAACGAGCGCAAATACCTGCCCAAGCCCGAAGCGCTCGAGTTTTACAAGAAATCCAACCAGATTTTCAAGTGCGAGCTGGTCGAAGAAAAAGTTACCGAGGCGATGGTTTCCTTCTACACCACTGGAAAATTCACAGATTTCTGCCGCGGCCCGCACATTCCATCCACCAAACGCATTCAGGCTTTCAAATTAATGAGCGTAGCCGGTGCGTATTGGAAAGGTCAGGAAGGCAATCCGCAGTTGCAGCGCATCTATGCTGCAGCTTTCTTCACCCAGAAAGAGCTCGACGCTTATCTTCACCGTCTCGAAGAGGCCAAGCGCCGCGATCACCGCAAGCTCGGCCCGGAGCTCGATCTCTTCAGCATTCAAGAAGAAGCCGGGCCCGGCCTGATCTTCTGGCACGGCAAAGGCGGCTTCATCCGCAACATCATTGAAACCTGGCTGCGCGACGAACTCATCAAGCGCGGCTACGATCTGGTCTACACCCCGCACATCATGCGGTTGGACCTCTGGAAGACTTCTGGCCACGCCGATTTTTACAGAGAAAATATGTTCGGCCCGGTGGAAGTCGAAAAGGCCGAATACCAGCTCAAGCCCATGAATTGTCCCGGCCACATCTTGATTTACAAATCGCGCCTGCGTAGCTACCGCGATCTTCCGGTGCGCCTCGCCGAACTCGGCACCGTCTATCGTTACGAACGTAGCGGCGTTCTGCACGGACTTCTGCGCGTCCGCGGCTTCACCCAGGACGACGCTCATATTTTCTGCATGGCCTCGCAAATCGAAGGCGAAGTCGAAGCTTGCATCGATTTCGCTTACGCGGTCATGAAAAATTTCGGCTTCGATCAATTCGAAGTGGAACTTTCCGATTGGGACGCCAAGCACCCTGAGAATTACCCAGGCAAGCCCGAAGACTGGGCCCACGCCACCAGCACGCTTGCCAACACCCTGGACCGCCTGAAAATTCCCTACAAAAAAATGGAAGGCGAAGGCGCGTTCTACGGCCCCAAAATCGACATCAAATTAATTGACGCCATCGGCCGCTCCTGGCAACTCACGACGGTGCAATTCGATTTCAATCTGCCCGCACGATTCGGCCTCGAATATGTCGGCGTCGACGGCGCTCGCCACCAGCCCCTCATGGTCCATCGCGCTCTGCTCGGCTCGGTCGAGCGTTTCTTCGGCATCTTGATCGAACACTACGCCGGCGCATTTCCGCTGTGGCTCGCGCCCGTCCAGGTGGAAATCTGCCCGGTCAGCGAAAAAGTCATCGACTACGCGAAGCACGTTCTCGAAACACTTAAAAATCACAACATCCGCGTGCATCTCGACGACCGTAACGAAAAACTCCCGGCAAAAATCCGCGATGCGCAAATGCAAAAAATTCCCTACATGCTCGTCGTCGGCCCCAAAGAAGCCGAAGCAGGCACCGTCAGCGTCCGCCACCGCAGCAAAGGCGACCTCGGCCCCAGACCCTTAGCCGACTTAGTCGAATCCCTCCGCGCCGAATCCGACTCCCGCGCCATAGGGTAGAGCTGTGACCATTCCGGAATTGGAAGCTACGCTAGAAAAAGCCCGCGAGCGCCAGCGAAAGTTAGTAGAAAAAGGCACTCGCAAAGGCTCGCTACGAGAATTGGCCGCTGCAAGTGAGGCCGTGCTTCAAGCCGAACGCGCCTTAGCCTGACTCAGTGACCAGCTCGAAGACACGAAGTTCTTCTTCCCGATCGTCTGTGCGCCCGCTGCGTCTTTTCTCTTTGGCTTTTCCGAGGTACGCTAGGCCCACGTTATGCTTCGTCGAATCTTTTTACAACTCTCCGCAGCCGCTGCGATCGCCGCGCCCGCGATCGTTGCTCAGAAGCCGCAGGGGAAACCCGACGATACCCCGCTCGTTGACCAGGTGCCTGCGATGCTCGATCACATCCTTCTCGGCTGCAATGATTTACAGCGTGGCATCGATTTCGTTGAGCAGCACACCGGCGTGCGCGCCGCATTCGGCGGAGTTCATCCAGGCCGCGGCACGCAAAACGCCCTGCTTTCTCTAGGCATTCGCCGTTATCTCGAGATCATCGCAGCAGATCCAGAGCAGAACACTCCTGCCGAACTTGCCAGCACGCTTAAGAAACTCACAGAGCCGCGGCTTGTCGGCTGGGCCGCTCATCCCGGCGACCTTCAGGTGCTTGCGGCCGACCTCGGGAAAGCCGGAATCATAGCCGAAGGCCCAACTCCCGGCTCGCGCAAACGCCCCGACGGCAATGTGCTCCACTGGAAAACGTTAAATCTAAAAGACGACGCCAACGGCCTGCTTCCGTTCTTCATCGAATGGAGCGCCGACTCATCACATCCTTCGGCCGATGCGCCGGCCGGCTGCCAACTTCTCCGCTTCGAGCTGCTCACACCCGACCCCGCCGCCCTCGCCAAGACCAGCGCTAAGGTCATGCTCGCGGCCCCAATCGCAAAAGGCTCTTCCCCGCAGCTCCACGCCGTCATTTCCGGCCCCAAAGGGCAATTGGACATCACGTCCTGACGCCCTCCATCAATTTCGAGTCACCGAGTTAATCAAGCAACTCGCCAGATACCTAAAATGAAACGTTCTAGCCCCTTCCCGCACTATTCCGGTGCACCAACAACTCAGGGGCAAAACCGGCACGAATTAGCCGTGGGTTGAAGGCGCCAGGGGGCAGACCAGAGTTGCGGTCACCAGATCTGGTTTGTGCCCCCGCTTGTTTTCTTGCGGGGCCGGTCGCTCGAGCAGCTCCACTTTGCAAGGCCGAGGATTAGGGTTGAGCTAAAATTCGAAGCCCCAGCGGGGCTTACCATTTCCCGCTTGCCGCCCACTGTATCGCGCGTGCTATACTTTTAACCCGTCCTCTGTCGGCAATCCGCCGTCCGGGGCTGGCACATATTTAGGAAGTCGATTCGGGCTCAGGGGCTGGCTGTACGTGTCCTTTGGTGCTTTTCTCAGCTAGAGGGGGATTTATCGCAGAACGGAATTTCCGGCAAGTGAGCGACAGAGTCCGTGTCAACGATCGGATTCGCGCTCGCGAAATCCGGGTGATTGACGAAGAAGGCGGCCAGCTCGGGGTAATGCAGCCATTTGAAGCGCTTAAGATGGCTCGCGAACGTGGATTGGACCTGGTGGAGATTTCTCCCACCGCCGACCCGCCAGTTTGCAAGATCACCGACTACGGCAAGTTTCTCTATCAACAAAGCAAGAAGGCGCACGAGCAGCGTAAGAGCAGCCGTGGTTCGGCGCTGAAAGAAGTAAAGTTCCGGCCAGCCACCGCGGAACACGATTTTCAGGTTCGCAAGAACCAGATTATCCGCTTCCTCGGCGAAGGCCACAAAGTTCGCGCCATGATTTTTCATCGCGGACGCGAAATGGCGCACCAGGAAGTTGGCCGCGCCAAGATGACTCGCTTGTTGGGTGAAATTGGCGATGCCGGCTCCATCGAGACCATGCCGCGCATGGAAGGCAATGTCCTGGTGGCGTTGCTGGCTCCCAAAAAAGGCGCCGGCGCAGTAGCAGCTCCAAGCCGGCCCAATTAAGCCGTAGAGACAAATCGGCCGAATTTAAGCCGCACGGACCGGATTCATCGCCACAAAATAGGAACCATAGTTCCTGCCGACAGAAAAACAAAGACTGGCGGGCATACTCGCCCGTTGAATTGAAAAAACGAGGATTTACGGAATGCCACGCAATCGATCGAAACCGAAATTGAAACTGAAGACCCATCGCGGCGCCGCCAAACGTTTTAAGATTACCGGCACCGGCAAGCTGCTTCGCATGCACTCCGGCAAGCGCCATCTACTGGGAACGAAAGCGCCTGGTCGCATGCGCAAGCTCAAGAAGATGACCAAGGTCAACAAGGCAGACGTGGCCAAAACCATGCAGATGCTTCCCTACGGCTTGAAGTAGTCGAGAAATACTTTTTGAATTTCGTTCGACGAGGCGCGTCTTTTTGCGTAAGCAAATTGTTCGCGCTCTCGAAATGAAATGCCGGACGTAGACAAAAACGTCCTGTACGCTGCTCTCGCTTTTTTGAGAGTGGCGCTTCGTGCCAGGCGGCGCTACACGGGTGCCCGCCGGCCGAAATTGCTGCGATTTATTTCGCGGCACAGCAACACCCATCGGAAACAAACCCGTTGCGCGAAGCTGCCCTTTCGCAAAAGAAGGGCCGCGTCGCCGCAACCCGTTTCGTTTCCAGGAAAACTGAACTACCGAGGCGTTTTTCGTTTGTGTGGAGACCGGTTTTTTGCGTCCCGCGTTTTGCCGGGACTACCGGTTACTTGCACTTCGAACCGCCCGGTTAAAAGGAGCAAAACCCATGGCTCGCGTAAAACGCGGTACCAAGCGCCGGGCACGGCGCAAAAAGTATCTTAAGAGGACAAAAGGTTTTTTCCTCACTAAGAGCAAGCTATACCAGTCGGCGCAGGAAGCCGCGAACCGCGCAGATCGCTACGCGTTTCGCGATCGCCGCGTCAAGAAGCGTCAATATCGCCGCTTGTGGATTCAGCGTATCGGGGCAGCCGCTCGTTTGAACGGCATTACTTACGGCCAACTGATTCACGGCCTGAAGGCCGCCGGAGTCGAACTGGACCGCAAGGTTCTTGCCGACATCGCGGTAAAAGACGCTCCAGGCTTCGTGCTGCTGGTCGAGAAAGCTAAAGCTTTCGCGCCGACACCGGTCGCAAAAAAAGCCAAGTAATTTTGCAGCGCTTTCTGGGGAACGCGGAACTCTCTAGAACGGTCGGGCCACGGCGTCATTCCGAGCCGAGTCGAGCCTGCCGGCCGCAGGCAGGGAAAGTCCCTTCGATTGCCGCAGCGCAAGAATTTTTCAAGGAGCGCGAACGTTTACGCTCCTTGCGATGTACGCTATCTTTCCACCATGCCGACCACAGACGGTTCGCAGGAAAAAACACTCGCCGCTCTCGGCGTCACGCAACCGGAGCAACTGGCTCCGCTGTTTGCCGAAATCCGCGCGCGCTTCGATCGTGAATCTAGCGTCGCTCGCGACGAAGCCACATTCAGACAATTTCGCGACGCCTGGCTCGGCCGTAAATCCGGCGTGCTCGCCGGCATCACCGATAATTGGCTGAAGCCTGCAACTCCGGAGTTAAAACGCGCCGTCGGCGCTGGATTAAACGAGCTACGCGCGCATGTGGATACGCAAATCGAGGCGCGCCGGACGGCCATTGAATCCGGCGCGGAAGAGGCTGCTGCGGCCAAAGACCGCAGCGATCTTTCGCTGCCTGGCGTTGTTCGTCCTGTCGGATCGCGGCATCTGATTCGCCAGGTGCTTCAGGAAATCGAAGATATTTTTGTTTCCATTGGATTTTCCGTGGTGGAAGGTCCGGAAATCGAAACGCCTTATTACAATTTTGAAGCGCTGAACATTCCGGAATTTCATCCGGTGCGCGACGACATGGACACTTTTTATGTCGAAGCGCAAGACGCGACCGGGGCAAAAACGGCGCCGGGTTCGCTGCTACTGCGCACGCACACTTCGCCCGTTCAGATTCGCACTATGGAGAAACGGCAACCTCCGGTGCGCGTGATCGTTCCCGGCAAGGTGTATCGCCGCGATAATCCCGACGCCACGCATTCCTTTATGTTTCATCAGATTGAAGGATTGGCGGTCGATACCGATATTACGTTTTGTGATTTCACGGGGACCATCGAATATTTCGTCAAACAATATTTTGGAGCCGGCGTGAAAACGCGTTTTCGACCAAGCTATTTTCCTTTTACTGAACCGTCCGTCGAGTTCGATGTCTCGTGCATTTTTTGCGGCGGTAGCGGAACCGGCGCCGGCGGCGCGACTTGCGGAAAATGCAAAGGCGCAGGTTGGATCGAACTTTTTGGGGCGGGCATGGTCGATCCGGCGGTGTACGGCTTTGTGAATTACGACGCAAGAAAAGTCAGCGGTTTTGCTTTCGGGATGGGCATGGACCGTCTCGCGATGCTGAAGTACGGCATTGATGATATTCAGGTGTTTTTCCAGAACGACAAGCGATTTTTGCAACAATTTCCGTGAGTCCGGACGCAGCGAAGCTGACCTCCCGGAAAGCAGATTCCGCGCAGGCTGGGATGACGATTGCTTTGCGAGTCAGGAATAATTTACATGAGTCTTGCCGACGCCAAACAGCGCTTCTCAAACCGTGTGGCGGATTATGTCCGCTACCGTCCGGGGTATCCGGCGGCGTTGATCGATCTTCTGCGTGATGAGTGCGGACTTCGTTCCGATCACGTAATTGCGGACATTGGTTCGGGCACCGGAATTCTTGCCAAGCTTTTTCTCGACAGCGGCAATCGCGTTTTTGGAGTGGAACCGAACGACGGAATGCGCCGCGCCGGCGAGGAGTGTCTTTCCGGATTCACGAAATTCTCCAGCGTCAACGGTTCTGCGGAAAATACCACGCTGTCCGATGGCTCGGTTGATTTTGTGTTGGCGGGTCAGGCGTTTCACTGGTTTGAGCCGGTTGCGGCGCGTGCGGAGTTCGCACGAATTCTGCGGCCAGGCGGACTGGTGGTGGTGATCTGGAATGAACGATTGTTGGATAACTCGCCGTTTTTACGCGGCTACGAGGCATTGCTGCAGAGTTTTGGCAAGGACTATGCCCAGGTTAGCCAGAGCTATCCGCGGCTAGCGCAGATTCAGGCGTTTTTCCCGCATGCCATCGCTCGCAAAGGCTTCGGCAATTTTCAGGAGTTTGATTTCGCAGCCCTGGCAGGGCGAGTACGCAGCAGTTCCTACATGCCGCAAGAAGGCGATGCGAATTTCGCGCCGATGATGGCAGCGCTGCGCGAGCTGTTCGACAGGACGCAGCAATCCGGGCGGGTGCGCATGGACTACACGACGCAAGTTTACTTGGGTCCGCTTGACGCAAAGAGGAATTCAGCATGAAGGTGGTTTACAACTGGCTGAAGGATTTTGTGGATGTGCCTGCGACGGTGCAGGAACTTGCCGCCAGGCTGGCATTGCACGGCACCAACGTGGCCAGCGTCGAACCGCAACCACTCGGTGGAGTAATCGACGCCGAAGTCACTTCGAATCGCCCGGACTGCCTGGGAGTTTATGGAATCGCGCGCGAGGTCAGCGCCATCTACAAATTGGACTTCAAGCGCGTTGCAGCGAAAGTCACCGAGTCCTCCGCTGCAAAAACGAGCGACGCCGTTTCGGTAAAGATCGAGGCGCCGGAACTGTGCGGACGGTTCACAGCGCGCGTGATTCGCAACGTGAAAATTCAGCCGTCGCCGGTGTGGCTGCGCGAACGGCTTGCGGCTGCAGGCGTGGCGTCCATCAACAACGTTGTGGATGCGACCAACTACGTGATGATGGAACTGGGTCACGCGCTGCACGCTTTCGATTACGATCTGGTGCGCAATCATGCCATCACGGTGCGCCATGCCAAGCCGCAAGAGAAAATTAAGACGCTCGACGGTATCGAACGCAAACTTGATTCTGCGATCTGCGTGATTTCTGATGGGGACGGTTCGCGCGCCGTGGGTATTGGCGGAATTATGGGCGGCGGCGAAACGGAAATCTCCTTTTCTACAAAAAATGTTCTGATCGAGTGTGCGTGGTTTGAACCAGTGCCGATTCGCCGCGCGACGCGACTTTTGAAATTGCATACCGAAGCTTCGACGCGCTTCAGCCGAGGCGCCGATCCGGAACTGGCGGAACCAGCTTCGCGGCGTTGCGCGGAATTGATTTTGCAGTTGGCGGGCGGCGAACTGCTCTCCGGCGTGGTGGATGCATATCCCGGCAAGCGCGCACGGAAAAAAATCACACTCACGCGCGCGGAGATTCTGCGGGTGATGGGCGCGGATGTTCCCGATCGAGAGGTTGAATCCATTCTCGGCGCGCTGGGTTTTGCTCCGATGCGGGTGGACCAGAATCGCGGGCAGCTCGGCTCGATTCTGGCTGCGTGGGAGTGTACGCAGCCGTCGTGGCGCGCGGACGTGGAACGGGAAATCGATTTGATCGAAGAAGTCGCACGAATTTACGGACTGGACAAATTTCCGGCGCGGCTTCCCGCAGCGCGACAGGGGGCAGCGCGCCTTCCACAGTACGAAGCGGAATCTCGGCTGCGCGAACGCCTGATCGGCCTCGGCTACCGCGAGATTGTGACCATTCCTCATGTAGCGGAAGATCGTGACATTCTGTTCCGTCCGGATGGCGTCATTCCCGCGCGTCTTGCGAATCCGCTTTCCGAAGAAGCCAGCATCCTTCGATCTAACGGATCGGTTTCCATGGCTGCCGCGATCGAATGGAATCTCAATCACCACCAACGAAATGTCCGGCTCTTTGAAATCGGGCGGCACTATCGATTCGCGCCGCAGAATGAAGTACAGGAAAAATCGTTGGCGCCCCTGGAAACCGTTTTCCTCACACTCGGCGCAACCGGTGAAGCGCGGCCGCAGGGACTTTACGATTCCACGCGAGCGTTTTCTTTTGCCGACATGAAAGGCGATCTGGAGGCCGTCGGCGCGCTGAGCGGCGGCTTCAAGTGGAAAGATGGCGGATCGGATTCGTTGCATGCGGCGAAACGCGGGCGGATTTTCCTGGGGCAAAGCGAACTGGGCTCGGTGGGTCAGCTTGCCAAGCGCATCGCCGACAAACTGAAATTTCGCCAGGATGTTTTTCTGGCTGAAATCATTCTCGGGCCGTTCTACTGCAAGTATTACGGAGTGAAGGACGCGCGTCGCTACCAGCCACTTCCTCGCTTCCCGGCGGTCGAACGTGATTTCTCGCTACTGCTGGCTGAAGGCACGACGTTTGCGCAAGTTGCCGACGCAATTCGTGCACTGAATATATCGGAGATCGAATCGATCAAAGC
>Ga0193709_1000392_pt1 | contig 15880 bp, 12 predicted proteins | sample H3c2metaG_FD_160571 | JGI IMG/M metagenome (GOLD analysis project Ga0193709, IMG submission 160571) | Soil microbial communities from a riparian zone of the East river system, Colorado, United States - H3c2 | ecosystem: Environmental > Terrestrial > Soil > Riparian zone | place: USA: East River... | reverse complement strand
GGCTGGTGGTTTTTCCGCCGCTGGCGCTGATGGCGGGGCCGTTCCGCTGGGGTCGCCAGTCGTTTCACCCGTGGCCGCCGCTGGCGCCGCTCCACTGCCGGTGTCGCCGTTCTCAACTGTCGAGCCGCCCGACGCACCGCTCTGCGGCGTCGCGATTTCCACTACCGCCGTATTCCCCGGACTGCTGTTTGCGTCGCCGAGTTTTCCTGGGCTTCCTGAGCCGATTTGTGTTTTGCCCCCGCCGGTCAGAATGTCTGCGGCGCTCGTCGTATCATTTTCAGGCTCCATCTGCGGAGCACCTAGGCGCGAAGAATTCCGGAGTTCCTTTTCCGGTCCGTTTTTGACCAAACCCATCGGCTTGCTGAGCATGCCCGGCTTCGGCCGCGGCGCACTCACTTCAGCCTGCATCCATGCCAGCGCTTTCGGGTCCGCCTGCGGTACCGGGACGTGGAACGCCACCAGCTTGCCCTTCGCATCGCCGACCCTGGACGAAAGCGGATACTCTTTTACAATGCGCGAATAATAGATTGATGCGACTTCCTTCTTTTCGCTTTTTTCAAATATATCGCCCAACATCCACAGCGCTTCGTCGGACCTGCTGTAGAGAGGATATCGCTTGGTTACAGACAGCAGTCTGCCGGCAGAAGCTCGCCTGTCGCCTTTTACGTAATAGTAGTAGCCAATGCGGAAGTCGCCTTCTGCCAGCACTTCCTGTACATCGCGCAAGTGTTGCTGCGCCTTTGGCGCTAGCGGATCGTTCGGGTATTTCGCCAGAAACGTCTGAAATTCTTCTTCCGCCGATTTGGCTTCGGTTCGGTCGCGATCGGGCTTGGCCATCTCTTTGTAATGTGTCATCGCCACTTGAATCTGCGCGTAGGGCGCTTCCGGCAGGAAAGGGAAGAACACGATAAAGTCTTTGTATCCAGCGATGGCTTGCGTCAGGTTGGCGGTGCCGCCCTCCTTATAATAAGAATCCGCGATGGCCAGCTTAGCCTTGGCCAGGTACTCGCTGTCCGGGTAGGTATTGATCAGCGTTTGCAGGTTCAGCCGGCCCACTTCATGCCGGCCCTTTTTTATGTCTACCAGCGCGCGGTCGTACAAAACCTTGTCCGGCGCGACCGAATTGTCGGTTGCGGCAGGGGCTTCCTTCTTTTTTTTCTTGAAAATTTTGTTCTGGGCTTCGGCTGAAACGCAGGAGAAAAGTATTGCAAGGCCCATTACTACAAGCAGAGTTCGACGCAATCGTCACCTCTTCGTTGATTTCTGGTTCGGACCGGACTTCTCGTGATCTGCGAGCGCATCTGCGCTCGCCGCGAGCTACCTCCCAGTATAACCTGAACCAAAGGACAGGTTGCCCTAACTTTATGCCCGGTCGGCCAGGTTTCGCTCTCAAGTCAGAGTCCCGTTTCTGACGACGGGTTGCTCCGCGGCTTCGAGCGGTGGGACCTTTGCTGACCCAGGGAATCCCCCAGGGGGAGAATAGAGATGGATGTATATTGACAGCGAGTCCTATCCCGGATTTTGCAAATTCGGTATCAACCACGAGCTCGCGAGTGAGTATCCGTCTGGTTTCTACAGCTATCGCATTGGTTGCTTCGGCGATGTTACTTGGAGCGGGCGTTTATGAGTCCGTCGTGGTCGCGCCGAATTTTCACGGTGCACCGGCTTCCTTGCAACATGCCCGCGGGTTTTATTCATGCGACGAACCCCGGCATGCTCCTCAGGGTATTGTCTCCCGCTCTGCAACTCTCCCTCCTGCTGGCGTTGCTATGCGATTGGCGGCCGGTTGCCGCGGCCCGCTGGAGGCTTGCTGCCGCGCTGGCGCTCGCGATTGTCTGCGACCTGATTACTTCGCTTTTCATTACCCCCGGAACACCATCCTGTTTAGCGCTCCCTCCTACGCCGGCAGATTTAGATCGCTGGCGACGGAATGGGCCATGGGGAACTAGGTTCGCATCGCCGTGGTTTTGATCCTGGTTATCTTGGTGATCGCGTCCCTGGTCCGTATCTCCCGCGATACCGCTCCAGCCCAGAGCAATGGGGGGCCCGCCCATACCTGGGCGTTTGACGCTGGTCGCAAAAAATCACTGGAATCGAACATTTTGTAACAACATCTTGCCCATTTCTTCGTACCATGGTTTCAGGGTTTGTGCATGCATCCCTGCGATAAAAACGTTTGAGAAGTTTTGGAGCCGCGCTAACTCGCAATGGACAAACGTAAATTTCTCTTCGCTTCCATTTCTGGCCTCATCGGAGACATCGCTTGGGAAGTCCAGAAAGAAGGCCACGACGTTCGCTACTACATTGAAGCCGAAGGAGAACGCGACATCGCCGATGGCTTCGTGCCGAAGTCTAAGGACTGGGAACGTGACGCCAAATGGGCCGACATCGTCGTATTTGACGACACGCTGGGCCAGGGCGCAAAAGCGCAAGCGCTTCGTGCCACCGGAAAACCCGTGATTGGCGGCTCTCCTTACACTGACAGCCTGGAGGACGATCGCTCCTTTGGCCAAGAAGAGCTGAAGAAAGCCGGCGTCAACATCATTCCGTACGAGGACTTCGACTCCTTCGATCCCGCCATTGAATTCGTGAAGCGAAATCCCGATCGTTACGTCATCAAGCCCAGCGGTGAAGCGCAAAACGTCAAGCGCCGCCTGTTCGTTGGCGAAGAGGAAGACGGCGAAGACGTCGTTCGCATGCTCGAAGCCTACAAGCGGGCCTTCTCCGACGAAATTAAAGTCTTTCAGTTGCAACGCCGCGTTACCGGCGTCGAGGTCGCGGTCGGCGCATTTTTCAACGGTAAGACCTTTATCACGCCGGTAAACATCAACTTCGAACACAAAAAACTTTTCCCCGGCAATATCGGCCCGCCCACCGGAGAAATGGGCACTTCGATGTTCTGGAGTGAGCCCAATCGCCTGTTCACGCAAACTCTCTTGAAAATGGAGTCGAAGCTCGCTCAGGAGGGCTACGTCGGCTACATCGACCTGAATTGCATCGTCAACAATAACGGCATCTATCCGCTCGAGTTCACGTCGCGTTTTGGCTATCCCACCATCAGCATTCAGCAGGAAGGCATGCTGACGCCGATCAGCGATCTCTTCTGGGAGTTGGCCAACGGCCTGGAGCCGAAGTGGCGTACTCGTTCCGGCTTTCAAATCGGCGTGCGCATCGTAGTTCCGCCATTTCCATTCGACGATGACGCCACATTCGATTCCTTTTCCAAGAACGCCGCCATCGTCTTCAAGAAGCCTACCCAGGACGGCGTGCACATCGAAGACGTAAAAGAGGTCAACGGACAGTGGCTGGTCGCTGGAACTTCGGGCGTAGTCCTGATCGTCGTCGGCCTCGGCACCACCATGAAGCAGGCGCAAACCCAGGTTTACTCCCGCATCAAAAATATTCTGATTCCCAACATGTACTACCGCACTGACATCGGCGATCGCTGGGTGGAAGATTCTGACAAGCTCCACAACTGGGGTTATTTGCGATAGGCGTTCGTCGCTTAGTATTTCCCGTTCTTCAAGCTGACGTTGATCTCCACTTCGAACATCTCTTTCCCTACCTCCGCCACAGGTCACCGTAAATCGTCAGAAGATCCGTGATTCGGTCCGATTATTTTCGCGGCCGCGCGGCTCAAATCCGGAACCGACAGCGAAACGTCCGGTTCGAGCGATAGCTTCTGACGAAACTTGTGGCTCGTTTCGGGCAAGGAATAGGCCGCGCCGTCAGAAATCATTCCGCTCCACGCGTACTCCTCATAAAACTTTCCGTCGGCATCCTTTTTCACCACACCATTCGCGGCAGTCTGGTAATGCCACGTCTGATTCGAAGCTGTCATGTGTAGGTCAACTTTTCGACTTCGTCGTAATGCCTGCACAAACTACCGCCCGCCTTGGAAGACGTTTTCTCCGCGTTCTGCTTTGGCGTTCGGCGTAATCGCCGTCGGGCCAACGCCAGCCGCGACCGCCAGCAGCACAGCAAACCCACCAATCCTCGCACTTTTCATACTTTCATCTCCGGCTGCGCCAAGCACAAAAGTTGACATCTTTTCGCTTTCCGCAACCGCTATTTCGGATTACATTGCTTGCGACACTAGCACTCACACTCAGAATTCTCCGCGCCAGGAGCCTCCACATGAAACGTGCCATCTGTACCGCACTGCTGGTCACCGCCCTACCGTTTTCCGCCGTAAACATTCCCTCGGCTCAGAAGTCCGAGCAGGCCGCTCCCGACAAGGTCGCCAAAGTATCTCTGAAAGTCGGCGACACCGCTCCCGACTTCGCTTTACTCAGCGATCAATGGAAAACTGTCAAGCTGAGCGATTTTCATGGCAAGAAAAATGTTCTGCTTGCCGTTTACGTGCTCGCTTTCACCGGTGGCTGAACCAAACAACTCCAGGCGGTCCAGTCTGGAATCGACGCAGGAAAAATCGACACCTCGGATACGGAAGTCTTCGGCGTCAGCATGGATTCTCCCGCAGCCAACGCCGCTTTCGCGAAGCAGATCAACATCAAATTTCCATTACTCAGCGACATGAACAAAAAGATGTTGTCGGCCTACGGCATCCTCAAAGGCTACGACATGCAAAATCAGTCCTTCGAATGGGCGCAGCGCGCCAACATCGTCATCGACAAAAACGGCATCGTCCAGCACATCGAAGAAGGCGACTCCGCCGTCAACCCCAACACCGCTCTCTCAGTGTGCACCGATCTGCACAAGAAACAATCCGCTAAGTAGCGGATTGTACGACAGCGAGTCCTCCGCAATTCCCACAGGGGCACGGCACGCCGTGCCCGTTCTCACTCAGCAGCAACGTAGCCGCTATGGCCCAAAACCGACGTCACCGACAGCCGTCATTGTGCGGGCATCCGGCAACAGTGCCCGATCGAAGATTCCGGCCCGGCCGGAAAGAATCTCGACTGCAGGCCATGCACTATTCCATGTACTAAGACTCGATGCTGTGTGTGAGCGCCGCCTGCCTCCGCTGCAACCACCGTCTCACCGCCGCGTCCCGCTCCAGCCCAATCGCCATTTCATATGCCGCGCACGCTTCGCCACGGGCGCCCGCTCGCGCCAACAACTCAGCACGTGCCGCCCAGTACGGCTGATATTCTGCCAATCGCGGGTCGCCCGCCACCTCTTGCACCGCAGCGAGCCCCTGCCCCGCGCCATGCAGCTCTGCAATGGCCAGCGCGCGATTGACCGCCACCACCGGCGAACCGGCCACCGCCATCAGCGCGTCGTAAAGCTGCACTACTTCCTCCCAGTTCGCGACTCCTGCGCGGCGGCGATGCACATGCGCAGATTGCAACGCTGCTTCCAACTGGTATCTTCCAATCGAGCCCATTCCGCTCGCTCGGCGCAACAGCTCCTCCGCTTCTGCAATCATCGCCGCATCCCACAACGTGAAATCCTGCTCCGCCAGCGGTACATACTCGCCATTTGAATCCCGCCGCGCCCGCCGCCGCGCTTCCGCATGCAGCATCAGCGCCAGCAAACCCGGCGCCTCTGGCTCTCCCGGCAGCAACTCCATCACCACCCGGCAAAGGAAAATCGCCTCTTCCGCTAAGTCGCGCTGCGCGCCATCCGTTCCTGCTAGATCCGTCCAGCCTTCCGCGAACGCTCCATAAATCGCGCCCAGCACGGTATCCAGCCGCTCGCCAAGCTCCGCACGCTCTGGCACACGAAAGGGAATTCCCGCCTGGCGAATTTTCTCCTTCGCTCGCACCAGCCGTTTGCCCATCGCCGCAGGCGACATCAAGAACGCCGACGCAATCCTCTTCGCATCCAGCCCCATCACCACTTGTAGAATGAGCGGCGCGCGAATGTTGGCCGCAATCGCCGGATGCGCGCAAGCAAACACCAGCGCCAGCCGTTGATCCGGAATCGCCGGTACTTCGCCCCCTGCAGAACCCTCATCCAGAGCCAACCCCAGTCCCCGCAATTCATCGCCGGCATGTTCATCCCGGCGCTGCCCACGATACATGTCAATCACCTTGCGACGCGCCACCGTCAACAACCACGCTTCCGGGTTTTCCGGACATCCCGAGACCGGCCAATCCGCCAGCGCTGCAGCGAACGCCTCCGAAAGCGCATCTTCCGCAGCCGCCACGTCACGGGTACGCGCCGCCAGAAAGGCGACCAGCTTTCCGTAACTCCGGCGCGCCACGGCTTCAGCCGCCGCACGCGCCCGCTCATCGCCTGCCTGCGTCCGCACTGGGTACGTTACGGGTTCGTTGTGGCCCATCCATTCACCGACTGCTCTTCCGGAGTCACCAATCACTTCTCATCCCTACATCGTCCACACTGGGCGCACTTCCACCGTCCCATGACCGGCCCCAGGGCAACGCGACGCCCACGAAATCGCCGCGTCCAGATCGGCCACATCAATCAGATAGTAGCCGCCAATCTGCTCCTTCGACTCCACATACGGACCATCCACCACCTGCGGCTTGCCATTCGCCACACGCACCGTCGTCGCCGCCGAACTCGGCCGCAGCCGGTTTGATCCGCGCAGCACGCCAGCCTGTTTGAGCGCCTCGCCATACGCCATATAAGCCGCGGCCCCTTGTTGTTGCTGTTCCTTGGTCAACCGTTCCCAACCCGCCTCTTCCGCATGAAGCATCAATAGATATTGCATCGCAGTCCTCCCTTTTAAGTATCCGTCGTTTTCGGGCATCCTACGCCAGGTTCTGTTCTGCCCTCATCACAATGACGCTCCCCACCCGCCCATTTGGACATCCCTTACTTTCTTTTTTCTCGCCAATCCACTAATCGCTGATCACTAGTCGCCACCGTTATCCACACCCATCCACAGAAATGCACAGACTCACAATACGAATTCCATTGACGCCGAAATCAGAAAAATTTATTGTGCTCCCAGATTGAACCGGGAAGCTCAAGAACTTTACGGATCAGTTGAAGGCGCAGCAAACTTAACCGTATGCTTCGCCGCGAAATTGAACTGCAAAGCTCCAAGCCATTGCGGTACCGGGTGGATGCGCGATCAGCCTGAATGCAACAAGCCGGACGGTCACAAGCCGGGCGGCCCACAGCACCAAGGCAAAAATTTAATGGACGGAAGTCTAAAGGTCGCGCCGCAAGGCGCAAAGCCGATAGACCAAAGCCAATAAAAAGATCAGCCGCACCAAGCGGAATTGCAAAGGTCAGAAACTTGACGGCTCAGTTAGAGCGAGTAACTTGCCTTCGGGCAGGTTGCGTAGCGAAATTGAACTGGAAAGGTCCAAGCCTTTACGGCGCTGCATGGAGGACGGACGAGCCAGTCGGCCAGAAGCCTAAGGGTCACAAGCCCGTGGGCCAAAGTCGAAGGGCAAGTAAGTCCGCCAGATAGTATCGAAAGGGTTTAGAAACTTACAGCTCAGTTAGAGGGCGCAAACGCCGCAAGGCGAGTGCGCCCTCTCTTTTTGTGTCCAACCTCTTTTGTCCGGCCCTCTTTCTGTCAGCCCAACCGAAGCGGCCCGGTTTTCTCTGGCGTTCGCAAATGCGAACCTCGGGCCGCGCGTGGAGGGACCTTGCGACCCTCCACGCACACCTCAACTCGCTGAGAACGCCCCCGCTACCGCCGAACCTCCGCTACCTCCACTGATCTCTGGTCCTGAGTCTCTAAGCATTAGTCCTATCTTGCTCACTCTTGTCCGCTAAGGGCGTCCATCAAACGAGTGGGGTGTTAGGCCAGCGCGGTTTCTGTGGCGTCCATTTTAAGCCAAGGAGATTCGATCATGCGCAACGTGTGCAAGTGCGTTCTCGGGATTTTGCTAGGGTGCGGAGCGCTGGCGACGAACGCCGGCGCGCAATTCAAGAACGGAAGTCAGGCCACGGAGTTGAATATTCCGCGTGCCAGCCAGCGCGCAACCGTGACGCAAAGAATTGGACTGACCGACATCACCATTACTTATCATCGGCCCTCCGTCGGCGGGCGCGAGATCTGGGGCAAGACCGTGCCCTTTGCACAGGTGTGGCGCGCCGGTGCAAATGACAACACCACGATTGCTTTCACCGATGACGTTTCCATCGAAGGAAAACCGCTGGCGGCAGGGACATACGGATTGCACAGCATTCCCGATAAGGATCAATGGACCATTATTTTTTCCAAGAATTCCACTTCCTGGGGCAGCTTCAGCTACGACCAGAAAGAAGACGCGCTGCGCGTCACCGTGAAACCGCATCCGGCAGAATCGTTTGACATGCTGACCTACGTGTTCGATGACATGAAGCCCGATTCCGCGGCCGCAACCCTGCGCTGGGAGAAGCTGGCCGTTCCGTTCCGCGTTTCCGTGGACACGAAAGCCGTCGTGCTGAAAAGCATCAAGAATGAACTGCGCAGCGTAGGCGGATTTACCTGGGCCGGATACGACGAAGCCGCACAATGGTGCCTCGATAACAACTATAATCTCGAAGAAGCACTGAAGTGGGAAGACACTTCCATTCAAAATGAAGAACGCTTCGAGAACCTGGAAACCAAATCACGCATCCTCGATGCCATGGGCCGCAAAGACGACGCCGCAAAAGCCTACTCAGCCGCCCTGCAAAAAGCCACCGCCATTCAACTCTACGTTTACGCCAGAGGCCTGCAGCGGAGCGGGAACGCCAAGCGCGCCTTCGAGCTGTATCCCCAGGTTCCTCAGAAGGACGCGAACCACTGGGTCAGCCACTTGGCGCTGGCGCGAATCTCCTCCAACACCGGCGACTTCCCAACCGCCACGAAAGAAATGACTCAAGCCATCAGCGCCGCTCCCGATACCACCAAGCCATTCCTTCAGCCTCTCCTGAAACGCCTAGAGGCCAAAGACGACATCAACAAGTAGCCGCACTCCCCACACGGGACGGAAAACGCCCACGCGAACGGTTTCTTGGTGTGGTGACGGGTCCGGCTCTTTTTTCGTCGCCTATTCACGTACCGGCACGATACATCGCGCCCCCTCTTCCTTATTTCTGTCATCCCCGAGCGAAGCGGAGGGACCTTGGCCAGCTTCTAGCACTCCATTCACCGAGAGCTCTTATATCTCAAGGCCGTACCATGTGGATTCAGTCCTTTGCTTGCTGCTCTGACGCCCCTCTTGCCACCAAATAAGCACCATAGTTCCGACGGCGAACAGCCAACGACAAACCAACAGCGAAACGCACACGCGCCGCTCAGCTCAAATCGTTCCTGCAACGCAACAAGCAACTGTATAGGAAAGCTATTCGGCGATGGTCAAGTCGACTATGGTGGATGCCGCCACTCGCGCTCCGGGCGTTGGCGTTTGGTCGATCACTGCTCCGTGCGGCCATTGCGGCGCGCTTACGGTATTCAATTTGCGCTTGAGTGAAACCGACTCCAGCCGCCGTACTGCATCCGCGTCATTCAGCCCGATCAGGTGCGGCATTACGTAGGCGCCTTCACGCGGACCTGCCGACACCAGCACATCCACGCGTGGCGAAGCCGCTCCGGCTCCCGGCTTGGGATTCTGGATCAGCACGGTATCGGCGGTCACATCCGGAACGGTTACGTTCGAGACTTCGCCCACCTGCAATCCCGCGCGCAGCAATTCGATTCGCGAAACGCGCAGAGAGTTTCCTTCGAGCGATGGAATCTGCAGTTGCCGCTGGCCGAGACTCAGCACCACATGCGCCTGCTGCGAAACTTTCATCAACAATCCCGCCGGCGGCGTTTGCCGCACCACGGTATTGATGGCTTGCTCGCTGTACACGCGGTCCGCCACGCGCAGGATCAGTCCCCGCGAACGCAGCTCGCTGCTGGCGTCTGAAACATTTTTTCCCACCAGATTTGGCATGGAGACTTCGCGTCCGTGGATGGCAATGCGCATTGCGGTAATCGCGCTCAAAAATGCCGCCGACGCCAGAATGAATACCAGCAGCAGCATCCGGAACATCCATTCAAGCCGTTCGCGAAAGTTCATAGAGGTACTCTTAAAATGGCACGACGTTTACCGTGCCGTTCCTCAACTGAAAACTTGAAACTTACTACTTACAACTATTTGTTCCCCAACGGCGGTGCCGGATAGTAGGGCAACTTATCCTTGCTGGTATCCGCGCGCTTCACCTGCAACTCATCGAACAGCAGGGAAGGCGCAATCACCGTGGACGGAATTCCGCCAGTGCGATTGCTGACCAGTGGATCGTTGCCGGCCGCGCTCAAATCGCTGCGCAGCGCGCGCACGTCGAGTTCGCTGAACACCGCGCCGCGCACCAATTCTTCGTGGCCGTCTTTGGCGTAGACGCGGTACAGCAGCCTGGGCGCAGTCCCGGCCATGGTTTCGACGCGGTAACCATACGGCTTGTCCTGGTTGCTGACCATTTCCTGTACGCGTTTTTTCAGCGCGTCCGGGGATTGCGCTTCGGAACTTTTGATCAGTAGCACGCCGACATTCGGTCCAGGAGGAGCTGCCGGAGCCGCGCGGCCGTGGCCATTCGATTCCGGAAAATCACGAATCGGAGTGCGACCGACCAGATAATTGGTCAGTACGCCTCTTTCAATAATGTCGACCGGAGCAGACTTTACACCTTCGCTGTCCACTTCATAGGAACCGGTGAGGCTTTTGCCGCCAAACTCCTTTAGCGTCGGATCGTCAACGACATCAATAAACGGCGGAAGAATACGAGATTTGTAACTGGTGGCAAAGGTTCCGGTAGTGCGATTGGGCGCGCCCAGTTGCGGTTTGCGGCCCAACACGTTGCCGCCGATCAGAGAAGCGACTACATCGTCGGCGGCGTCCGGCGAAAAAAGCACCGGCCCGCGATATTCCTCTTCGACGATGGGCGCTTTGCGCAAAGCGACGAGCGTGTCCAGCGCTTCCTTGGTGTCGTGAAGAAGTTTTTCGCGAGTGGGCAGTTCGCTAAGTTTCGCGACCGTCCACGCGGGCGTGCGGCCCAGTCGCATGCCGTCAGGAGCTTGCGTAGCGGAGTTGACTTGCACGGAGTAAATTGCGCGCCCGTTGCGCGTCACCGTGCCTTCGGTGTTGAGTAAATATTCGTTGACTACGGTGAAGCGCGCCGAAGCCGTCACCGACTGGATGTCTGGATACTGACGATACAGTTCAGTAGCCGATTCCAGAGTTTTTTTCCACTCGTCGCGATTCACGTTCAGCGCGATGGTCGGCTCGACCAGTTGCACCGGAATGCTTTTCGCGAAATCATCGACGGGATGTTCTTCTCCGTTGAACTGCTTCAGGACTGATTGCTTCTGGGTGAGCGCTTCGCCCGCGGATTTATAGGCCTCATCGGTGGCCAGCCAGATCTGGTGACGCAACGCGATGGGATCGTTGTCGAGAGGAAGCAAGGCGTTGCCGCCAATGCCCTGGCCGTAGTAGCTGTCTTGTTTGTAGTCGCCCAGGCGCACCGTCACGCGTAACAAGCGCACGTGAACTTTTTGATCTTCGCGCGTGGCGCCGAATGCGGCCTCGGTGGTGAAGTCCTCGATGTCGCTGACGCGATATTCGATGTAGTAAGGCGTTTGCAACTGATCCATCTTCAATTGCGATTTGGAGCGCTCCATTTCGACCAGCAGCGCGTCGAGAACGGGATCGCCCTTGGCAGCGACCTTTGCGGCCAGCATTACGTCGCCGCCTTTGGATGCGGAATCGTTCGGAGCGGAAACGGAGGTCTTCGCGGCTACAAAACAAATAATCGCCAGAGACGCGATCAGAATGCGTCGGGCGATTTTTACGGTTTTGTCTTTCACGGTTTCACCCCGGCCTTGGCTTGCACGGTTTGTTTTGCCGGCAAATTTTCAAATCCAGGCGGCGGCAAAATCGGCGGACGATCATGCTCGTGCGCGCGCTTTTGCACTTCCATTTCAGAAAAAAGCATGGATGGCGCAACCGCGGAAACTGGGACGCTGCCGCTTTCCGCTCCGCACACTCCGTTGAACACGTGCTGCTGATCGCCGGTAGTGATGATGCGGGTCAGCGCAGCCAGCGGAGTGCCGACAATGTCCACGCCGCGAACCAATTCGTCGGGGCGGCCGTCGGCATAAACTTTGTAAACAATGACAGGAAGCACCTGAAAGGCTTGCGGAAGCGAGCGCGTGGTCAGTGTGAAGCCGCCTTGAATGTCGTCAAAATAGAGTCCGTACGGTTTGTTTTGTTTTTTTACTTCGTCGATTAATTTCTGGCGCATATCTTTTTCAGGAACGGTCTGCGAAGAGGTGACGATCAAGTTTCCCTGGCGGCCAGTTGGCATCAGCCCGGGCTGATTGCGGCCGTGACCGTTAGAATGTTCGAAGCCCTTGATGGGCATGCGGGAAGTTAGAAAACTCTTCAGTACACCGTGAGTGATGAGTTCCACACGCTGAGCGGGAACGCCTTCACTGTCGAACTCGTAGGTGCCAGCCAATTTTGTGCCATTGACTTCGCGGATGGTGGGATCGTCTACGATGCTCAAAAACTTTGGAATGACTTCCTGGCCGACTTTCTTGGTAAAGGTCTGGCCTTCGTCTTCGTCGCGCTGGCGATGACCTTCCAGGCGATGACCGAGCACTTCGTGGAAAAAGACAGCTGCGGCGCGGCCGCTGAGCAGCGCTGGTCCGTCGTATGGTTCGGCGACAGGAGCTTTACGCAGCGCGTCCAGGTCGGTGGCCATTTTTTCTGCTTTGGCGGTCAGTTCGGCTTCATCCGGCAAACTTTTTGCAGACGGAGCCTGAAAAGTTTCCACGCGCAGCAAGTCCATGCCATCGTCAGCACGGGTTTGCGCTTCCATAATCAAGCGAGTGGAGGCGCTGGGAGTAATAATCGCAGTGCCTTCACTGGTGACCATCCGTTCTTTGGCGTTTTGTTCCTGCAGGACCACGCTGGCGAAATAAACATTCGGGTATTTGCGAAAGATGGCGGAGACGCGGCGAATTTCGCCTTCCCACACGGTGCGATCGAGATCGGATAGTTTGACTTCCTCGCCAGTGTGCACGACCGCAGCTTCTTTGGAAAAATCAGGGGACTTGTCTTCTTCTTCCGCGCGCACGGCGGTGTTGGTCTTAACGTTCAGAAAAGCGGGTGAGGCGCGTTTGTAACCGCGGTCGGTCAGTTCCCACAAAACGCGGGCAATAGCATCAGAGTCGCTGCCAAAAGGAATGCTGCCGGACATCATGCCACTGCCGCGGCTCTGGCCGTGAGTGTTGTCGAGAGCAGGAGAACCGACGCGAGTGGTGACGTCGACCTGGCGCCGGTGGTTGGCGCTATTGGTGAGCAGCGAACCGTACGCGCCCGCGAGCACAATCTGGCTTTGATCGTACAGAGTGTAGCTGATGTAGTAGGGAGCGGGATCGGTCTTGGCCAGATCGGTGGAGGCGCGTTGCAATTCGCCTTGCATGGTCTTCATCACCAAATCGGGCAGTACCGGATCGGATGTCGCCGCAGCGGACGCCGCGTGATCGTCCGGAGTGTCGGCAAAAATTGCCGCGGGCTGAATGAGCAGGGCCGCAAGCAGCGACGAAGCCGAGGCGCGTGCCAAGCAATTCCAACGGGTGGGCAAAGGGTGGTGTGCGGGTACACCCCAGATGCGGCGCGAAGCGCGAAATGTTTTCAAGTATATGCTCCCAAAGTTGCGTGACGTTCTACCGTGAATTCGTGTGCGACCGCTGCTCAGAACGAGGCCCAATGCTCGCCCGTCGAATGACGACCTGGTTTGAGACGCGACGAAAGTTGAGTATGCCTGACCGTACAGTAACCTGCAATGCAACGTCAGGTGAAGTGTTCTCCAAGCTGCAAACGTGCTCCGTTGGCGAATTCCAGGGCGGAAACATCGTTTCGCCCCTGCACTTTGACGCGCGAGACTCCCAGAAGAGTTTCACCGCCGCAGCCGACCAGTAATTCGGAGCGTTCGAAGCGAATTTCGCCAGGAGCAACGTTGGATGCGCGGTCTTTAGACACCGGTTGGCCCTGAAGTTGGCAAATCGAACCTCTGAATTTAGCGTAGGCGCCGGGCCAGGGAGTAAAGGCGCGCATGCGGTTGAAAACTGTTTCTACGGGAAGGGACCAGTTGATGTGTCCGTCCTCTTTTTTCAGGAGTGGCGCAAGCGAGGATTCGGAACTACTTTGCGGATTCGGTTGCAAAGTGCCGTCGCGCAGGCCGCGCAGTGTTTCAGCCATCAGGGGCGCGCTGATTTCTGCCAGGCGTATTGCCAGTTCAGGCGTGGTTTGGTTTGAAGCGATTGGCGCTTCGCGTTGCAGAAGCATTTCGCCGGTGTCCATGCCGGCGTCGATGCGCATGGTAGTGACACCGGTTTTGCTTTCACCGTTGGCGATGGCCCATTGGATGGGAGCTGCGCCGCGGTATTTGGGGAGTAAGGAAGCGTGCGAATTGATCCAGCCGAGTTCGGGAATGTTCAGGAGGCGTGCGGGGATGATTTGTCCGTAGGCGATGATGACGATAGCGTCGGGATTGGCTTCGCGCAGGAATTGTTCGGATTCGGGAGTGCGGATTTTTTCGGGTTGGAAGACATTTATTTGGGCGGTTACAGCCGTCTGTTTTACCGGTGAGCAGGAGACTTCGTGGCCGCGACCGCGGGGACGGTCGGGTTGGGTGATGACGGCTACAATTTCGAAGTCTGGTTGGGCGAGGAGATGCCTCAGGGTGGGGACGGCGAATTGTGGGGTACCGCAAAACAGGAGGCGCAATGGATTAGTCCGGGTTGGATTATACGTTGAGAATCCTTCGTCCATCCTTATCAGAAGAAATACCAGTAGTTGCGGGTGCCCATTAAAAGAAGGCAGCCGGCCGCAGCAAACAGATCCTTCACTACGCCCAGGACGACAAGCGTTTTAGAACGTGCGCATACATTATCTGAATACACGGCCGCGCGCGGAAACCCGGGAAGCATAAGAGGGTTGCGCGGGGCAGGATCACGGCTTCGCGGCGGATGTTCGATTCGAACCGGGAAGTGAGCTGGATTCCTCTTCGACGGCAGATTCGTCCGCAAATTCCTCGGGCGTGGCTTTATGCATGGTGCGATCAATGAACCGGTACGTCGAATGCGGCGCGGGGGCGGCCACGTGGTTTGTTGCGGATGGCTCGACGACCAAGCAAAGGTCCTGCCCACCTGTTTCTTTCATAAGTTCCGAAAGACGGCTGGCGCGCTCGGGCGTGTCGCAGCGGACAGCGAAAAGAATGGCTTGCTGCTTCAGGCAATCTTGGTAACGTTGCGCTTCGAGTTCGGGCACACCAAGATTAATCAGATATTTCGCGAAGCTGCCTACGGCACCGCTGACGCCGAGCCCGGCAAGACCGGCTTTGAGGGTGCCTTCGCCAACCAGAGGGCCGAGACCGGGAAGGGCCAGCATGCTGAGCCCTGCCAAAACGCCGAGAGCGCCGCTGAAAATTCCGCGAGACGTGGGACCAGTGGGGGTTTGCTTGGCCAATTTTGCTTCCATCCTGGTGTCGTGCGCGAGAGCGGCAACCTGCTCAGGCAACAGAACGGAAATATCCGAGGATGTGACGCCGGATTGGATGAGTTTATCCGCGGCGGATTCGGCGACCTCGCGGCTTCCGTACAACGCAAAGATGGTCGGTGTTTGCGGCATGGCGGTTCTCCCTTAAGGCAGAGAATTTTGCTCGCGTGGGATTGGACGCGTGGTTCAGATTCCATGACGAGAGTGCAGCAATGATTAGGCGACGAAGCGTGGAGCCGTTCTATCGGGGAAAGCTAGTAGGGGCCGGCAGGGGGCGGACGGAGGTTAAGCGCGGAGTCACGAGCAGTAAGAAAGAATGGCGCGATAAACCGGGTGCGACGTTAAGGAAGGACTACCACTCGCCTTGTTTTCTTAATTTTTTGATTTTGCGGCGGATCATGTCGCGCTTCAGCATGCTCAAGTGCTGTAGAAAAAGAATGCCGTTGAGGTGATCGATTTCGTGGCAGAAGGCGCGC
>Ga0193709_1000391_pt1 | contig 15887 bp, 11 predicted proteins | sample H3c2metaG_FD_160571 | JGI IMG/M metagenome (GOLD analysis project Ga0193709, IMG submission 160571) | Soil microbial communities from a riparian zone of the East river system, Colorado, United States - H3c2 | ecosystem: Environmental > Terrestrial > Soil > Riparian zone | place: USA: East River... | reverse complement strand
CTCCTTCCAAGATTCCAAACACCCATCCCGACCCTCGAGGGCGGCGCTTGGAATCTTGGAAGGAGATTGCTGCCTATCTGGGGCGTGATGTCACAACCGTCCGCCGCTGGGAGCGGCGCGAGGGACTGCCAGTCTATCGCATCCTCCACAGCAAGCTCGGGTCCGTCTATGCCTACACGACGGGACTCGATGCGTGGCGCGATGGCAGGGCTGGCGTAGCAACCGATGTCACAAGCGCAGATCCAGTCCTGGAGATCGCTCGGCATGGGCTTCGGGCGCGTCGCTGGCTTGTTGTCTTTGCGGTCGCGATGCTTGCACTGCTGGTCGTCGCTTACTTCACGACACGAACCCGCTCAAGAGCTACCACCGGGTCTAAGATCAAGTCCTTGGCGGTATTGCCTCTGAAAAATCTCTCGGGCGATCCGACACAGGAATATCTGGCCGATGGCATGACCGAAGCTCTCATCGGCCGGCTCTCCAGCATTCACGACCTGCGCGTCATTTCCCGCACCTCCGCTATGCACTTCAAGGATACCCGCGCGCCACTGCCGGAAATCGCCAAGGCTCTCGGCGTCGATGCCATGGTGGAAGGTTCGGTCATACGCGACGGCGGTCGCGTGCGCGTTCACGCCCAGTTGATTCGCGCCGCCACCGACGAGCATTTCTGGTCTGAGACCTACGACCGCGAACTCGGGGACGCCCTCGCCCTGGAGAGCGACGTGGCACAAGCGATCGCTGCAAGGGTCGAGGTTACGGTCACCGGTGCAGAACGCGCCAGACTTGTCGCCGCGCGCCAAATCTCCCCGGACGTTTATGAGAACTTTCTCAAGGGGCAGCTCGCCGCAAGAAGCAACAGCCCTTCTGCGACGCAAAAAAGCATTGCTTACTTTGCGGAGGCGATCAAGAGGGACCCGGCGTTTGCACCGGCTTACCTCGGCTTGGCGCAGGCGTATGACACACTCGGCATGCCTGGCGTTGGCGGGGCCCCTCCGGGAGAATTGCAGCCAAAAATAACCAGCGCGGTCCGTAAGGCCCTGGAACTAGATCCAGCGCTTCCTGGAGCACATGCCCTGATGGGAAGTTTGTATCAGATGCAATGGCAGTGGGACGACGCCGAGCGCGAATACAGGCTGGCCCTCGAGTTGGATCCGAACGACGCCGGGGCGCATCTCTCATTTTCGAGCTGGCTGCTGAGTCAGGGGCACACGGAAGAGGCGCTCGCATGGTCCCGACGCGCCCGGGAACTTGACCCCATCGGAATTACCGGCAATACCATGGGGTGGATGCTATTCCAGTCGCGCCGCTACGATGAAGCCATTGGTGAACTGCGAAGCGATCTGGCAGTGCACCGGGATGATTCCTCGACTTACTGGTCTTGCTGGTTTTTGGGTTTCGCGCTGATTGCAAACGGTCAGCCGAACGAAGCGATTCCCGTGCTGGAAAAAGCGCTCGCTCTCAGCGAGCGTAATCCGGCTGTAATCGGCGTGCTCGTCAGGGCCTACGCGCATGCCGGGCGTCGGGCCGAAGCGCTCCGCCTCCTTGATGAATTAAAACGACGGCAGCAGAAAGGCTACGTTCCCACCGCCGCTTTTGTGAACGCTTATCTGGGGCTCGGCGACAACGAGCAGGCGTTTGCCTGGCTCGAGCGCGCCTACAAAGAACACGCAACGATCCTGCAGTACATCAGAGTCCACCCCTTCTTTGATCCGCTCCGCGGTGACCCTCGTCTTGCGGACTTGGCGCGCCGCGTCGGACTTGACCAGGCTCGGTAGCCGCCACGCCAGTTTGGTGAGCCCACGCTTGCCAAGCTAGGCCCTCCATTCTGGACGATCTCAGCTGCAGCGTGATCTCCGGGGAAGCCGACTCGGCGCCCCTAGCTCGGATCCCGGCGGTTCGCAATACGTCGAAATGGCTAGCGAGACAGCTTCCGAATCGTCGGAACCCCTTCCACAACCGCGCACCCAGCTCAAGGATTCCGCTCGATGCCAATGCGATTGCTTGGCATCAGAATTATTTCAATATTATACAAAATAATAATGAGATGAATACCGTCCTCATGCCACCGCGGAGTCTCACCTGTCAGCGAAATGCGACCGATTGCGAAGTAGTTGCTTTACCCCTCGGGCCAGCGAATCGGTAGCCGGCACCTCTGCAATTCGGGCATTCGGTATTGCGGTAATATCCGGTTGCTTGACACTGTACACATTCGATCCAATCAGGGTTGGCAGCAATGGCGTTAATGCCGCTGCAGCGTTGTTCGCCGCTGGTTTTGCAGCAACGAGCGTTTGCGACCCTCATGTTGTAACCAGCGCCGCCACACTCGGTGCAACACGTAACAGGCAGTTCTCGCTTCATTCGCTGATGATACGCGAATGTTGCTGCCCTCCCCTGTTCCATACGGGACGCCGCCCGGACACCATGACCTGGACGGATGCGGCCGGGAGACACTCTGGTTAGGGAGCAACGACGAAATGCGTTTTTCGGGCGCTGGGATACTGCTAGCGCGGTCCTGCGTAGATCCGCTGAAGAAGAAAAAAGAACAGAAAGCCCAATTTCTGAAACTGGGCTTCCCGTTTGTCGGTTGAATGGAGCTGGTTATCTTGTTGTGGCGGAGGCGACCTTGGCTTTGCCGAGCTCAGCGACAATACCGAGCTGCTGCATCATGCCGAGTGCGTCCCAGTTGACCCAACCTTCGATCATCTTGCCGTTCGCAAAGCGGGCAATGCTGATTCCGGAAATGGTGAATTGCTTTCCGGTTGCAGCGACTCCATTGAGCTCGCCTTGATGAGTACCTTGGCATGACCAGCGGGCGGTGACTGTTTCACCTTCGGAAATGATGTCCTCGATCGTCAATCGAACATCGGGGAACGCGGTGCGGTAGAGACTCGCACGCTTCTTTTCGCTTTCGGGACCTCGCCCGAATTCGGGCGTCGAAGAATCATGGTGAGAGTAGTTCTGGGCAAAGAGCTGGTCTGCCACAGGCAGATGGCCCTTGTTCCAGACTTCTTCGAATAAACGACGAACAACAGTTTTGTTTGTTTCAGACATAGTGATTCTCCCTTTTTAGAAAATCCAGATTCCTGCTCGCGCAAAGCGAGTAGGGCTTGAGTTGGTGTGACTGTGAACCGCTGGCGTCTTGGGTGTGTTGACCTGTACGTCGGACAGGAAGTCGGGCTCCGCCAGGGGAGAGGGAACTAAAAGGAACCGAGGAGGTTCCGCCCTCTTAGCTGCCTTATGCGGAGCTTGGCCTTTAAAGAAACTGCTTTCGAACTTCGAGCGGGAGTTTCGCCTCAAACGGCGAAACCACAACGTGAGCTTGTTCTTATCGAGCAGGAGTGTCAAGGACAATCGGAAGATTCTTCTGTGCAAAAAAAAGGGGGCAGGGCTGCGGAAACTGGCGCTTCCGACACATGCGGCAGGAGTCTGGCAACCCATTCTAATGAGCACTGCGATAGTAAATATTTTCGATGCAATTTTTGCCGAGCTGATGGGAACTCGGGAAATATAGGATCGCGGCATGCATGACATGAGATGGAAGCGCCACGGACTGTGCTGTCTGAGGCGCTTCCCGGGGTGAGGAGGGAATGCATCCGATGCTCAAGAATCCTCGATAGCCTCAACTACCAGTGAGCCGAGAAGATCCGGGAGACCAGAAGTACGTTTACCAATTGTGACGATATTCTCACACAGTAAATACACTGCGCAGTTCAATACAGAACACAAATGCTGTTTGAACGAGTAGCGGCTGATGCCGACAATGACGTTCAAGACCGAGCCGTTTCACGGACGGGTGTTGTCGCGTTCTGTCGAAATGAAAAAGGAACAGCGACGCTCAAAGATGTATGTCCGCACTCGCCGTGAACGAGAAAAACCCGACAGCGATGGGCAATCCTAGCTGCCATAAACAGGTTCGTTGCCAGCCCATGCCGCCGGCCGACCTACCGCGCCATTGCATCCGCCCGTGTATCGATCAACATTTCTTGCATCCGGTCGTGTTGCGGAAGCGGAATGCATTTAAATGCTTCACCATGTCGCTCGAACTACGGGAGGCGCCTTGGGCGGAATCGCCATCGCGTTTTGCATCGAGCGAAGTCCAAACCATCGGATCGCTGACCTGCGCAGGTCTACGGCAGCTTGCCAGCAACTTCCGTGATTCCGACCTGCGTTGCAGCCGGTCGGCTCAGCTCCAGCAAAAGCATTCTGCTGTCGGAGTAGTAGCTTTGTCCTGTAGCCGTTTCCGCGCGGAACACCGGATCTGCACACTTCATGTACGTCTGGCGAATAAGTTGTTGGGTTACTGCCAGATTCGCGGCGATAAAGTCACGCTCCGCATCCACATTCGGGTCAATTCGGTGAAGAAGCCGGAATCTATGCTTCACAAATTGAATTCCAACGTCGTGCGTTGCCGCAGCCACCCAGAGCGGGATGCCGTCCTCGAATCCGCCTGTTTTCCAGATTCGCAGATGATGTCGCCGCGCCACGATAGACTTTGGGTCAGGCAAGGAATAGGAGAAGTCCGGCGCTCGGCCAAAAACGTAAAGCCTGCCCATCGGCAATTTCGTGTAACGATTGCGCTGCCATAAGAGATGCCAAATGATTCGAGGTTTGGATTTTTCGACTTTCAACCAGCCGGCGCTTGCAAACGCCTCTTGTAAGTCATCCTCCTTGGCCGCGAAGAGCAGGTTCAACATGTCTCCCTCGCGTCCCTCGCCATTCAAAGAGCGGGGCGGCAACACTTGGATCATGTCGGCGAGTCCCGAGCTGGTTGCCCGCGTCAAGGGCAAATCTCCTGTGGCGAACCACGAATCACTCTTGGTGTACGCCGTCACCTCCGTGCCTTTCAACACGGTTCTATCTCGTCCACGCGAGATCAGAAAGAGCGGTGCGGCGGGCAGATAAATCGCGCCCGCGATGGCCATCGCGACGCCCATCCGAATGGTGTGTGGGTTTCCTTTAAATTCCCGCCGCCCAACCAAGTCCACATTTTCGCCGTTAGTGAGCTCCACCGAATCGAGCTTTACGGTCATTTTGCCGCCGATTCCGAGTGGGCGCTTTTTTCTTACGCCGATGACCGAACCCGCGGCCACGGTTCCCGCGCTAATTAGTGTGAAACCTCCGACTGCGACCTCGCTGACGACGACAAAGTTGAGACGATCACCTTTGCGCACATGTGCTGAGGAGATCGTTTGGGCGAATTGCAATTTCACGGGTGTGCTGTGTTCGAGGAGGAGTCTAGCCGGAATACTGGGTGATCCCTGGCCGAAAAGCCCATCAGACACTAAGAGGAGAAGCGTCGAGATCGCAAAGACAAGGTGTGTCGCGCGGGACATCAGGTACAGCCTTTCTCCCCGGGGCCATACCCGTGCCTCATAGATCCTTGTCGCGCAGGGGTGCTCACTCTCTCGCGTCGGGTCGTGACCTACTTAGAGTAAATCGCGACCTCGGGTAGAAAATCTGTTCACAACCGCACAGAGGGTGATTTCACCTGCCCCAAAATCCGCGTAATTGACAGAGATGTGTTTGTTGAAATCGCTCGAACCAAACCCACCGTCCGACGAGCCGCCGTGACGATTCCGAGCAGGTTCCAGGCTCCTTCTGCCAAGTAGTGCGGTCTCCCCGCTAAAACGCTATAAATAATATATTTAACTGACTTCCTGACATTATCTGATAATACCCTTTGTTTGTCTTGACATTGTCAGGTGAGGGCGGTACTCTGAGGATGGTGAGGACATGGAAAAGCACATTCTCGAGCAACTTGATCCAAGGGTTTTGGGCGGGCGGCTTCAGGACGCTCGGAGAGCACGCGGACTGACTCAGCAGACCGTCGCTGATCGCCTCGGTGTGGCCAGAACTACTCTGGTAGCAATTGAGAAGGGTGAACGTCGTATTCTCCCGGATGAATTGATCAAACTGGCGGCGATCTATGGTCGTCCAGTTTCTGAATTCGTAGCCAAACGAGTAGTCGTGGAAGGGTTCGTTCCACAATTCAGGGCCTCCTGGAAGGATGTATTTGTTGAGGATTCGGAGCTGGAAGAGAGCGCGAGCGAGTTGCAGCGGTTGGCTGAGGATTATCTTGAACTGGAAAGACTCTGCAATATGCCACTCGTCAGAGCCTACCCGCCTCCCTATGACATTTCGGGCGCATCGGCAGAGCAAATCGCCGAGGAAATTGCGACGGCTGAAAGAAATCGGCTGGGTATTGGCGACGGGCCGCTAAGCAATTTGCGCGAAAGACTTGAAAACGATGTTGGACTCAGGATTTTCTATTTTCCAATGGCGTCTAATTTCGCTGGATTATTTGCGTACAACGACGTGTTGGGAGGCTGTGTTGGAATAAATTCTGGCCATCCAAGGGATCGTCGTCATTGGTCTCTTGCGCATGAGTGTGGGCACTTCCTCACTGGCCGTTATCAATCTGAGATCACTTTCTTAAGCGAGAAAAAGCGTGTATCGGCGCGTGAACGTTTCGCAGATAGCTTCGCAAAACATTTTCTAATGCCGGCAAGTGGACTAAACCGCCGCTTCACCGAGATGCATCGCAGCAGTGAACGTGGCATCACGCTGGCTCACGTCTGCACTCTTGCAGACCTGTATCAGGTCTCTGTGCAAGCATTGGTTCTGCGCTTGGAGGAACTCCGACGGCTCCCGAGCGGAACGTGGGAGCGACTAGAGGCTGAAGGATCTAAGGTTCGTAGCGCCCAGCAACTGCTCGGCCTTGACGCGAATCCGCCTATCAAGCATGTGCTGCCGCAGAGATATGTTGACTTGGCGATCCTCGCATACCATCAGGGCAAGTTAAGCGAGGGCCAATTAACGAGACTTTTAAGGACTGACCGCGTTGCCGCCCGTATGCAAGTTGAAAAGGCTAGTCATCGATTCAATGAAGAGGGAGATGACAATTTCACGAGCATCGAGCTGGACTTGGCTGCGCAGCTCGGCGGAAAGTGAAAACGCCACGTGCCCAGCCAATCGGTCGCCATACTCGATGCTTGTATGCTTATCAATATTCTCGCCAGCGGACGCGCTCAAGAAATACTTACCGGCAGCGAATACAAGTTCGGGATTTGTACGGTTGTAAGTAAGGAAAGCATCTACCTGCGAGCCGCTGACCCAAATGCCCCGCCCGACGCCGTAGAGCTCGATCCGTTTGTGAAATCAAAGCACCTGACGGTCTACGGATTGACTGGAGACAAGGAACAGACGTTGTATGTCGACTATGCAACAGATCTGGATGATGGAGAAGCCATGACTTTGGCTTTGGCGTTTTCGCGGGGATTCACGGTGGCGACGGATGATCGAAAAGCCCGGCGTATCTTTCTTGAGGATACGGTTGATACGACGCGGCTACTCTCAACTCCTCAGATTCTGAAAAGGTGGTCTTCAAGAGCTCGCTTGACTGGCGAGGAACTTAAGAAAATGCTCCTCGACGTTTCTCGCCGTGGTCGATTCTCGCCTCATTCTGGAGATCCCGAATTTATCTGGTGGTCGAAGGCAGTGCGCTGAAGTGCTGAAACGTGAAGCAGGCGCAAGAGGAAGAGCGCAAGGTGCGTTTAGCCGAACAACACAATAAGGTTCGGGCTGCCGCTGAACGTAAAAACAGCATTGAATCGATCAGGTCTGAATTGGGACGACTCTTCGGAGAAAGCGATCCAGTCAAACGTGGGAAAGCCCTCGAAGGAGTTCTCAATAGGTTGTTCGCTCTATACGGCATTTCTGTGCGGGAAGCTTTTGTGCTGCGTGTTGACGGTCAAGGAATCGTTGAGCAAATCGATGGTGTGGTGGAACTGGATGGTGAACTCTATCTTGTCGAGGTGAAATGGTGGCACGTCTCTCTCGGGCCAGGCGATGTGGCGCAGCACTTGGTTCGGGTTTTTAACAGAGGCCATGCTCGCGGGATATTCATTTCAGCATCCGACTACACGAGCGCCGCAATCGCATCCTGTAAAGAGTCACTTACTAGGGCCGTGTTTATCCTTTGCGGCTTGGAGGAAATTGTATTTGTGTTAGAGCAGGAAAAGGATTTGCGGGAATTTCTGAAACAGAAAATTCAAGCTGCTATTGTTGACAAGAATCCATATCATCGACCATTAAAGCGAAACTGAAAAAACGAGCAGAGTCCCTGCATCGAACAGTGACAGATCACCTACGAGAGTCGTCGCAGGCGGTCGTCGCTTGCGTTCTTTACCGGAATACAAAGGACTCTCGTTACCGTGCTCGGCGCGGGCGGGGAGCTAATCTGAATTTCGAAAGCGAGGAGCATACATGTCAAGGGTTCGTGTCGCGGGATTTGGTGTTTCGTTGGACGGTTTCAGCGCAGGGATAGAGCAGAGCCTGGACGATCCGCTGGGTAAGCGCGGTCCAGAGATCTTTCAGTGGTATTTCCATACCAAGTCATTCTGCACCATGCACGGGCGGGAAGGCGGATCTATCGATGTGGACGACGCGTTCGCCCGGCGTTCGATGGAAAACTTTGGCGCCTTCATCCTTGGTCGCAACATGTTTGGTCCGGTCCGTGGCCCATGGCAGGACGACTCGTGGAAGGGATGGTGGGGTACAAATCCGCCATACCATGCGCCGACCTTCGTTCTGACGCACTACGAGCGTGAGCCCCTCGTGATGGAAGGCGGGACGACCTTCTACTTTGTCAGCGGCGGAATCGAAGAGGCGCTGAGGCTCGCGAAACAAGCAGCGGGTGCCAAGGACGTCAAGATCGGAGGCGGTGTTTCCACCGTGCGGCAGTATCTGCAGGCTGGGCTGATCGATTCCCTCCACTTTGCACTTGCACCTGTTGCCCTCGGTCAAGGTGAGGCACTGCTTACCGGTCTTGACCTGCCCGCGCTGGGATTTTCTGTGACGGAGCACGAGGCCACGGAGCACGCGACGCATGTTGTGCTCACGAGAAGATAGAGGGTGGAATCCTAGCTTTGTGAGTATCGGTGATCTTAGCTTGCGCATAAAGTCCCTTGCCGCTGAGATTTCTCAACACCTCCGTGCCGGGCCGAGGCGACGATGAACAAAATCCCCAGCAGCTTCTGACGCTTTCCTTGCGAAACTGTTACGCTATACTCGAATCCATGCGATCCCGCGCGTCTCGAATAACCGTCACACTTGTCCTGCTGGCGTGCGTTATTTGCCCGCTCCTTGAGACGTTCGACACGTGGGATCACACGGTTCAGACGGGGAACGATACCGAGTACGCGCTGGTTGTTCTTGCGTTGTGTGTTGGAGTATCGTATTCGTTTGCTCGATACATCTTCAAATCTTCGCTGCTTAGTTTTGTTTCAAACGGTGTCTCCGCTTCTTGCGCCCAAAGGGTTCTCCTCTCCGCCCCACGCCGTCTCACTTTGCTGCTTTTTGATCCCATAAGCCCCCCTCCTCTCCCACTGCGTATCTAGAACTCCTAAATTGCCGACCCATTAACGCGTGCGCATGAACAGGTCCGTCTGTTGCCACGCTATAGGACCATTCTCTCGCTTCGACCAAGGCACATTTCTTCGTTCTTTCATTGATTGGGATGGGTGACCCGAAATGATTCTGACTTGCCGTTCGTTTTCCGTGCGTCATGTTGTTATCGGGATTGCTATGTCGTTTGCCTTGTTGTTTTGCACGGCGGACGCTGCCGCTCAAGCGTCGCGGGTTGGAGCAACTCTTGAGGGCATTGTGCGCGACACCAGTGGCGCGGTCATTCCTAATTCGAAAGTTACGCTGCGTAATCCTTTGACCAATCAATCTCGTACTGTGAGGGCTGATGAGCAGGGTTTCTTTCGAGCAGAGCAACTTGCTGTCGGCACCTATGAAGTGCGCGCGGAACAGGCGGGCTTTGCACCTTATCAGCAAGCAGGCGTTGGAGCGAGTCTCGGACAGACCGTTCATCTCGACATCGTGCTCGCTCCGGCGTCGGCATCTGAACAAGTGACGGTCAGCGCCCAACCTTCGTCACTTGATCCCTCCCAGTCGTCCGTCGTTTCCTCTGTAGATCAAGAGCGGATCGAAGAACTGCCTGTGCGGAGCCGAAATTACTTGGATTTCGTTCTACTTGCGCCAGGCGTTTCGAGTTCACCCACAGCCTCCGGCGCGAGCGGTTCGACGCCACTTACCGGGAGTGGCTTCACTTTCGGTGGACTGAGGTCGCGGAGCAACAATCTCTCCATCGATGGCCTGGACAACAACGACGAGTACACAGGTTCGAGTCGTACCGAGCTTTCCCCGGAAATCGTGCAGGAATTTCAAGTGGTCAACAATGGCCTTTCAGCAGAGTCGGGGGGAGCCTCGGGAGGTTCGATCAATGTCATCACTCGATCTGGGACAAACACGATTCACGGCGACGCATTTCTATTTGCGCAGGACGGCGCATTCAATGCGCGGGACCCGTTCGAAACTGAGTCCGGCAAGCCATCGTTTCGGCGCTTCCGCGCGGGCTTTGCTCTGGGCGGACCTGTCATCAAAGACAGGACCTTTTACTACGCCGCCCTCGAACAAGAACACAACCGAGGGCAAATCGGCTTGGATATTGACCCTACCGTAGCATCAACGATAAACACATTACTCGCGACCGGAGCATTTCCAGGACTAGCAACGCGCCAGATCACGACAGTTTTCTCTCCGATTGCGCGCGCAGAAACGGAAGCTGCGGGCAAGCTCGATCACCAGCTCACGAAAAATACTGCTCTGATGCTGCGCTACACCTTCACAAACAACAAGGAAGCAGGCGATGCGTTCAACACCAGCGGCCTCATAGACGCAAGCGCACGCGGCAGCAGCTTCACGAGCGACAACGCTCTTTCGGGATCGCTCACTACGGTCTTAGGCTCGGAAGCCGTCAGCGATTTGCGGTTTCAGGCTGCCACGCGCCATGCGGTCCTGCGCACGAATGAGCCCTTCGGCCCGGAGATTGACATCGCAGGACTCGTCACTTTCGGGCGGCCATATGCAGGAAACAGCGAACGTCGCGAAACCCATTATCAAGCCGGCTATACGTATTCCCGCACGCGAGGAAAACATCTTTGGAAAGTCGGCGGGACTGTGAATCGCGTCAGGCTACGGGCGGATGTACCGGACGGATTCGATGGCGTATATCTTTTTGGTTCTCTCGGCGATTTCCTCGCGGGAAATCCGAATCAGTTTCGGCAGGCGTTCGGAAATTCGAACGTGAATTTCCCGGTGACGAGCGTCGGCGGATTCGCACAGGATCATTGGTCGCTCACTCGCCAACTGACAGTTGATCTGGGTGTGCGTTACGATTTTGAGCGCCTGCCTGCCGGGTTCAATCAAGACACGAATAACATCAGCCCGCGAATTGGCCTCGCTTGGAGTCCGTCTCCGAAATGGGTTTTTCGTTCGGGGTATGGAGTTTTCTTCGACCGTTACGTTCTCGCGAATTTGACGCGAGCCATCGAAAAGAACGGTTCACGGGCTTTCGAGCAAGTAGCGGATGGAAACGCAGCAGCCAGTCTTTTCGCGGCAACGCAAGGCGGCCCACTTGTTGCGCCTGTATCTGGGATTGCCCCATCCGTCTTCCAACCTGATCCACGCATGGCGACTCCCTATAGCCAACAAGCCGGCGCCGGTGCGGAATACTTGCTCGCGAAGAATCTTACGCTGCGCGCCGACTATTTGTTCGTTCATGGAGTTAAACTCCCTCGAACGATTAACGTCAATTTATTGCCTCCAGCTGTCCTGACTCTTGCGAACGCCGCAAGCCTTGGTGTTTCAAACCCAACGGAGCAGCAGATTGGGCGAGAAGTCTTTTCACCTGTGCGGCTCAACACTCAGTTTGGCGACATTTATCAACTCCAGAATTCGGCGAGTTCGACCTATAAGGGCGTTTCCTTCACGCTGAACCGGCGGATGAGCGACGAGCTGGCGTTCTCGGCGAGCTACACACTGTCGAAGGCGTTCGACGATGCTTCAGACTTCGACGAACAACCCCAAAATCCCTTCGATCTGGGCGCAGAAAACGCGATCTCCCGCCAGCATCAGCAGCAACGCTTTGTTTTCAACGCGCTATGGGAGTTGCCTATCGGTGACGAAGAGGACAAGGGCGGAAAGTCAGAAGAAAGCACTAGCTGGCTCACGCAAATCTTCAGCCATATTGAAGTAGCGCCAATTCTGACCATCGAGAGCGGTCGGCCTGTGAATCCGTTGACGGGTCTTGACTCGAATCAGAGTCATGCCTTTCCGCTTTCAGCAAGACCTCTGGACTTGAGCAGGAACACTCTGAACACACCTGCTTTGACTACAATGGACTTCCGCGTCCTGAAATACTTCCCGTTCGGCGGTGTGAAACGCCTCGACGTGGTAGCGGAATTCTTCAACCTGTTCAACAGTGCGAACGCCTCCCAGATCAATCCAGTGTTTGGCTCAGGTTTGACCCCGATACCAGGATTTGGGCAAACGATTGCCGGAACTGGCGCTCGCCAGATACAGTTCTCTCTAGATTTCGAGTTTTGAGGAGCCGGATTCACATTCGAGTGCCCTCGATTACCGAAGGATCGGGAGCGGTCTCTTGAACTTTTTCGTCGGTCTGCCATGTCTTGTACGAATGAGTTCCGCGCGAAATGGTATGACTAAACAATTCGCATGGTTGCAGGCCTCTGCAATCAAATTGTTCTTTCCTGTGAACGAGTTCCCGGCACCCTGCAACCATCCGAATTTTTAGGGGAATTCGTCCACGCCGATGGCTGGGCACGCCTGCCTGTTACTCCTTTAAACCCTGGTTCAGGTAGGCTGCGGCGAACTTTTTTAATGTCCCGGAGTCCACACGGGAGTTCCCGGTTCGAGTTCAGGATGATCCGGCCCGAGAAATCAAAAAGGCTTGTAATTCCTAGAACATCGTGTTGGCGTTGTTCGAGGAGGCTGGTACGGGCTGCAGCACGTCCCAGTGCTCGACAACTTTGCCGTTCTCGTCGAAGCGGAAGATGTCAACACCCGCGGTTTCCTTGCCTCCCCAGTCCAAGTAGCGCACGTGTACAAAAGCCAGATCGCCGTCGATGGCGACTCGTTTGACCTCGCAGGGTATGCGCCCGGCCTGCTTGATGTAGCCCACGATGGCATCGAGCCCATTAGGGAAAAGCGGGTTGTGTTGGAGATATGGCCCGCTCACGAGACCCGGATACAGGTCGGCTTGGCCTAGGTTGAAGACCTTCTCGTAGATAATGTCGAGCGCGTGTTGGATGCGATCTCTTGTCATGACCTCTCCTCTTGAGTTTTCGTCTCCTTATTGAACCAAACCTTTGGCTGGGCGCTTCTGTCCGTGCGGTCTCAAACTCTTGCGAGCACTTGCAGAAAGAACACCAAGGGAAGCATCCAGAACCGGGTCGTCTATTCGGAAAATGGTGCATTCGCGACGACATCGGCAAAGTTGGGGGATGTGTATCCGTCGACATATCGAACGCCGAAATCCCGAACGATGTTATCAAAGGTGGACTCCGGCTTCCGACGAGCGATGTTGCAAAGGCACTCTTTAAATCGGTTTTTAAGTGCCAGGCGCGGAAATTCGGCTAGGATCGCGCCTTGTTTGTCATGCGGAATTCGATCAAGGCCTGCCCCCAGAACATCCGCCGTTATTCCCGAATGGGTCATAACCACTTCGGGCTCTTTGTGAAGAGCGATAGATCGTGTGGTATGAAGCGCGATGGCATCCCACACAACTTGCATCTGCTGCGTCGAGATGCCTCGCCCCTTCAGAAACGAGCGTGCTGCATTGGCGCCATCCACCTCGAAACGATTTTCCGCCGTATAGCGGTCAGTCAAGCCCAGATCATGCAGAATCGTGGCTACTGCCAACAACTCGGCATCCGCCGGAGCACGTTCAGCGCTTTCTGAAAGCAATACGCCGAACAGCCAGGAGCGCATCACATGGTTGAAAAGAAATGGCTCTGACGCGCTCCGTGACAAATCAATCGCATCGCGAACCAGAACTGTGTCGGGTACTTTGATTCCTGCTAAAACCATTCCCCACCTCTCTCGCTTTCATCTAGTCCGTGGTCGGCGATTGGCTTTATCCGCCGTTCAGTTCGAGCACAGATCAGTTAGGTCGCTCCATCACACAGCGCTCGCCTGGATGCTGTTCAGAACGGTGTTGTCCCAATAGGCGTCAAGGCGCGTAATTTTGCCGTTCGCGTCGAACCGCAGAATGTAGCAGTGAGGGACATGTACGTTCTGGCCTTTCTTTGCAACCCCAGGCACTTCGGCAGGTATGGGCCCGCTCATCTCGGCTTGGATCACGACCGTATTCCCGTCGGTAGGGATCAGCTCGATCACTTTGACTCGAAAGTTCGGAACGGCATTCGGAAACGCGCGCCAAATAACATCGATGCCACCACGGATTGGCACGACGCTCTCGCGGCCGTACGGAGCATATCGTCCGAGTGCGCCATCTGCGCAGAGAGCGAGCATGCCATCAACGTCGTGGCCATCGTACGCAGTGAAGAACTCTTGGGCGGTCGATACGTAGTCTTTCGCGTTCCCTTTCATCTCTATGCTCCTTTGGGGTCGCTTTTGTCCGGGATCTTGTGCCCTAGTATTCAAACCACTGGCTGAGCGCTTTGATCTTCTCCTCCGTATACGGCGGGAACAAGTGCTCAATGGCTACGTCGGGCGGCGAAATCAGAACCGATTTCGCGTGCGTGAGAGCGTCAAACCCTTCCTTGCCATAATAGTGACCAATACCGGAATATCCGACCCCGCCAAAGGGCATGGTTTCGATAAACAGGTGAATGTTTACCTGATTGATCGCGCCGCCGCCGAAGGACAAGCTTGCGAGGAAGTGATCGATCGCCTGCTGGTCTCGGCTGAAGAGGAAGCCGGAAAGAGGCTTCGGATGCTTCTTCACCTCGCGAATGGCCGCATCCATGTCTTTGTAGGTGAGGATTGGAAGAAGCGGCCCAAAGATCTCGTCCTCCATGATCGGATCGTTCCAAGTCACTGGATAGATGACCGTGGGATCGAGATAGCGTGCATCCGGGTCAGAGGCCCCGCCTATGACGACTTTCTTCTGATCGATCAGGCCTGCCAAACGTTCAGTGGCCTTCGGGCTAATGATGCGGGAGTAGTCGTCCGGTCTGCTCTTGGGGTCGGTCCCGTAGAGCTCGACCATCGCCTTCTTGCACTCAGCAACAAACTCCTCCGCTATGGATTCGTGCACATAGGCGTATCCGGGCGAAGTGCACCATTGGCCGCCCCAAGCCGTAGCCCCCCAGACAATCTTTTTGGCTGCGTCGGGGATATTGGCGGTCGCATCAACAAAGGCTGGGTTCTGGCCCCCGAGTTCGAGAAGAACCGGAGTCAGATTTTTTGCGGCCGCTTCCATAACGATCTTGCCAACCTTGACGCTGCCGGTGAAGAAAATGAAGTCGAAGGGTAGCTTGAGCAATTCCGTCACCTCGTCCTTACTTCCCGTAACGGCAGTAACGGCCCGAGGATCGAAGTATTTCGGAATGAGATCCAGTAAGACCTTGCCGGTGGCGGGCAAACCCTCGGAGAGCTTGAGGATGCATGGATTGCCAGCCGCAATAACCTGGACAGCGGGGTCGAAGAGCAGCGTCAGTGGTCCATTGAATGGCCCGATAACCAAGGTGACACCATACGGTTCTCGATAGACCTTGGCAGTATGTCCGCTCTCCCGAAGGGCTTTCGGCACGACGACATCTACAGGCTTCATCCACTCTTTCAGCTCTTGCTTCGCGAAGGCGGCGGTTCCAACTGGCGCCATAATCTCGAAGACTTTTTCCTGGCTGGCCGTCTTGAAGTCGCTGCTCATCGCAGCCTCAAGAGCCTCGGCGTTCTCATTGCACAAGTTCTCAAGACGTGTCAGCTGGTCGATACGCCACTCGTACGATTTGGTCGCGTCCGAATCGAAGTACGCCTTCTGTTTGTTAAAGATTTCC
>Ga0193709_1000389_pt1 | contig 15908 bp, 13 predicted proteins | sample H3c2metaG_FD_160571 | JGI IMG/M metagenome (GOLD analysis project Ga0193709, IMG submission 160571) | Soil microbial communities from a riparian zone of the East river system, Colorado, United States - H3c2 | ecosystem: Environmental > Terrestrial > Soil > Riparian zone | place: USA: East River... | reverse complement strand
CGGCGCCTCTTTTGGCTACAACAACCTCGTGTCCGACATGCGCAGTCTGGCGATCATGCGCGAGACACACTGCCCGGTCGTGTTCGACGCAACCCATTCGGTCCAATTGCCGGGCGGGCAGGGGACCAGCTCGGGCGGCCAGCGCGAGCATGTCCCGGTACTGGCCCGCGCTGCGGTCGCCGCCGGGGTCAGCGGATTGTTCATGGAGACCCATCCCGACCCGGCCAACGCCAAGTCGGACGGCCCCAACGCCTGGCCGCTCGACCGCATGGAACATTTGCTCGAAACCTTGGTGGCGATCGATGCGTCGGTGAAAGAGCGCGGTTTCGAGGAGGCTTCCCTGTGAGGCCAACGGTATTCATCCAGGCCAATGCCCGGCAGATGATGGGCGCGCGCATCTCGGCGCACAGCTTCAAGCGTCATTCGGCCACGCCCGACGCGTTCGACGTCAAGATTCTCTCGATCAAGGATTATCCGCGGCTCGAGCAGCCCGGCCAGTCGATCCTGCGCGGCGGCAAGGTCCGCCAGTGGGACCCTGACGATCTGCAAAGCTTCACGCCGCTGCGCTTCGCCCCGCCGACCGTCATGGGGCACCAAGGTGTCGCGGTCGTCACCGATCCGGATGTGTTCGGGGTCGGGGATGTCGCGGAGCTGCTGAACCGCGACCTTGAGGGAAAGGCGATCTGGGCGGTCGCGCGGCCTGGCCACAATGAGCGCCGCGATTATATCGCCACATCGGTCATGCTGCTCGATTGCTCAAAGCTTCGGCACTGGCAGATTGACCGGGATCTCGATGATTTGTTCGCCCGCCGCTTCGACTATGTCGATTGGATTGAGCTGAAACGCGAGGATCGCTCGACCATCGGGCTGCTGGAGCCGGAATGGAATGATTTCGACCACTTCACCCCGAAAACCAAGATCCTCCATACCACCAAGCGCCGCACCCAACCGTGGAAGACCGGCCTGCCGATCGACTACACCTTGCGCGAAAAGGGTTTTCTCAGCGCGCTGTTTCGCCCCAGACGCCAGCGCTACGAAGCCCATCCCGATCCGCGGCAGGAGGCCCTGGTCTATTCGCTGCTCGCCGAATTGGTCGACCGCGGCGACGTCACTCGGTCCGAGATTGTCGCCGAAATGGCCGCCGACCATATCCGCCACGATTCGCTCGATCTGGTCGATAAATACCGCGGCGCCGACGTCCTAGCGGCCTAGCAGCTCGCGCACCGCCTTCGCGGCGATTTCGACGGGATTGTCGGTCGGGCTGGTTCGTGGCTCGTCGACCGTTCCGACCATGCCTGTGTCGCGCAAATGCTTCCAGAATTGGCGCAAATCCCGTCTCGGTTTCTTGACCTGCGGCGGGTTGTTGTCATCGCCGATGAACTTCAGGCCGACCGCGTTGAGGGTCACCGGAACCATTCCGACCGGCTTTTTGGCGATAATCGCTTCGGACAGCATCGAGACGCTGTCGGCGGTGACAAACACCTCGTCTGCATCGTCCAGCACGACCGCGAAGCGCGGCCCGCTGGAATCTGCAATCCGCCCCCAATCGCCAAGCACCGGTGCAATCGCATCAAGAACCGCAGGATCGGTTCGCCGGCTGCCGGCGACGGTCAGGGAGCCGCCGAGCCCTTTGGCTCGCGCGGCCATCCGCGCTGCCGCGTCGGCCATGACATCCGGCGGCAGGTCCCAATATTTCGTCACTCCGCCGATTGCGAATAGCAGGCGAGGGCGGGGCATGGCGTCGAGCCATGCGCGTTCCTTGGCATCCGCCATCGGGGGGTCACGAAACCGGCTCATCGCCATCGGCAGCAGCAGGATATTGCCGACCCGCGGCACCGGATATTGCCGTGTGGTGATGACCAGGTCGAACAATCGCGGATCGACTCTTGGGTGGCCGACCCGCACCAGCTTGGTCCGCCCGCCACTCTTCCGGCGGATGTAGCGCGCCACTGGCACGCTGCGCCGCCCGATGGCGATCACCAGGTCGGGCCAAGGTGGTGCGACGTGCCGGCGCGATTCCCCGGTTAGCGACAGCATCGTCGCCCAGAACAGGCGAGGGTCAATCCGGCCGACGTCATAACTGCCGATCCGCGCGTAGCGCAGCGTCCGGGTTTCGAACGGGAGACCCAATTCCTCGGCCAACGCCAGCACCTGATTATTGTCCCCGGTGCGGTCGCCGATCAGCACCCAGATCCGCGGTGCATCTCCGGTCATTTGGCCCGGACCCGGTGATATTCTCGCTGCAGATACCATGCCAGCACCGCGACCATCACCGCGTTTCCGATGACGAAAGCCGCCGCCGCGCCGACGGTGTCGAACCGCGTCGTCAACGGAACGACAATCGCGAAATAGGCAATCGTCGCGACCAATCGCGCTTTCAGCGGGGCATCAGGCCGATCGAGGGCATAGAGCATGGAGGGCAGGGGGAAGCTAAGCATCGACAAAAGGGGCACGCCGAGCATCACCAGCAACACCGGATAAGCGGGGACAAAATCGGGGCCGAGCAGCGCCGCCAGCAGCGCCTTCCCGCCGATCACCACGATTGTTACGGCAATCAGTCCGAACCCGGTCGCCAAGGCGATTCCGCGGAGCATCAGCTTCCACGGATGCTTCGACGCCAGATCCATCCGCATCACCTCGGGGAAATAGGCCTTGGCGAGAAGGTCGGCGGGCTTTTGGGTGCTGTCGGCCAGGCCGGCCGCGATGCGGTAGAGGCCCGCGCTCGCCGGGCCCAGCAACCCGCCGACGATCAATCTGGCGATCGATCCCCACGCGGTCATCAGCGACGAGGTGAGGTTGACGTTGATGGCGAACTTCCATGCGCCGGGCAGGCCCTTGGGCTTCAGGGTCGGTCGAATTCCCGTGAGCAGGTCGCGGCGACGCAGTTCCCGCCATGCCAGGAACCAGAGATACAGGTCTCCTCCCAGATTGGTGACGAACCAGATGGCGATATAGGCCGGAAATGACCAACCCAGCCACCAGGCGATGGCGGCAAGAATGGCCCGGGCAATGGGATCGGTGGTTCCCTGCCAGCTGATCAGGTCGAACCGGTCGAGCGCCCTGAGCACGCCGATCGGCGTCGCGGCCCCCATGGTCGGCAGAAGCGCGCAATAGATCATAGCCAGCCAGATATATTGGCCGGGGATCTTGAACCACGGGCCGAGCAGCGGGAGCAGGGCGATCGCCGCCGCCATTCCCGCGAACCCGCTGATAAGGTCGAGGGCGAAGGCAAAGCCCGTGGCTTGCTTGAATGTTTGGGGCTCGCCCGCCGTCAGCGCCGCCCCGCCATAGCGTATGATCAGCTGCCACGACTGGAACTTGCTGAGGCCACTCGCCGCCCCGGCGTAGCTGGTGATCAGGATCAGCATCCCGAACAGCGTCACACCAAGTCCGCGCCCGGCGAACACCAGGGTCGCGATGCCGGCGACCGCCGCGACCCCGCGCGACGCGGCGAGGTAGCTGACGTTCCTCAGCAGTGATCGGAAATGCGTGTCGCGAAACCAATTCTTCATGTGCGGCCGGTGTGGTGAACCCCGCCCGCGCGTCTATTGCATCGCTCGCTTCCTGTCGCCGGTGAAATATCCTCCTATGCCGGTTCTGGAACGCGCGTCTGGATGACCTTGTCGGCGAGAGTCCCGTTCAATTCGGCGAGATGGTCGAATTCGGCCTCGTAGCTCGCCAGCCCGTGGCTGATCGACCGAAGCTCCGCCTCCAGCCCGTTCAATTCGCTCTCCGGGATCAGCGCATCGATCCGGTCCCATCCGGCCCATCCGTCACGCGGGCTCATGCCGAGCATCTGGCCGCGGCGGCTGGCCACCGCCGAGCTTGCCCGCGAGGTCGAATTGGCCGGGGTCACCACGGTCATTTTCTGCACCGGTTCGAGCAAATGGGGAGTGGCCGCGGCGAGGGCCTCGCTCATCGCGATCCGGCCCGCCATGCGAAACGACAATTCGCTGGAATCGACGCTGTGGTAGCTGCCGTCGATCAAAGTCACCGCGACATCGACCACCGGGAAGCCCAATGGGCCCTTGGCCATGGCGTCCTTGATGCCGTGCTCGACGGCCGGGATCCACTGGCGCGGAATGGCGCCGCCGCTGATCTTGTCGACGAACTTGAAGCCTTCGCCGCGCGGCAGCGGCCCGAGTTCAATGATGACGTCGCCGAACTGACCGTGCCCGCCCGACTGCTTCTTGTGGCGGCCCTTCTGGGTGACCTTGTGGCGGACCGATTCGCGATAGCCGATGGTCGGCGCGCGCGAGGTCACCTTGACCCCGTAACGCCGCTCCAGCCGCGCCAGGACGGTGTTCAACTGCTCGTCGTTGACGCCCTTGAGGCGCATCTCGTGGCTGGCCTCGTCATGCTCGAGGCTGAGCGTGGCATCCTCTTCAAGCAGCCGGTTGAGCGCGCTCGACAGCTTGACGTCGTCTTTGCGGTCGGCGGGCTCGATCGCCAGCGCCATGTTGCGCGCCGGGAAGGTGATTTCGGGCGAGGGAGGAAGCGTGCCGCTGCCGATCCATTCGCCGGCTTTCAGCCCATCAACCTTGGCCACCGCGACCACGTCGCCGTGGTTCGCCTTGGGGATTTTTTGCGTCTTTTCACCCTGTACGGAGAATAAGGCGCCAAGCCTTGCCGATTCGCCGTCGCGCGTTTTGACGTCCGATCCTTCGGCTATCTCTCCGCCGAGCGCGCGTGCCAGTGCGAGCCGGCCGACGGTTCCGCCATGGTTGATCTTGAACGCGAACAGGCAGGGGTCGGTGGCGCCGAGGCGTTGGGCGGTGGCTTCCGGCCCCGGCGCTTCGTGGCGCAGCGCTTTCAGCAGCCGCCGCACGCCCGATCCGCCGGCGGCCGACCCGAACAGCACCGACACGCCCAGATTGTCGGAGGTTTCCCTGGCGAGGTCGGCGAAGATCGTCTTGGGCTCGGGGGTTTCGTCCATCAGCAATTGTTCGAGCAAGGCGTCGTCATGGTCGGCAAGCATTTCGAGCATCTGGGTGCGGGCCTGAGTTTCCTGCTCCTGGACTTCGCCGGGAATCTCGATCCGCTCCGACGCGGCGCCGGGACGGTAAGCGAAGGCGCGTTCGAGCGCGAGATCGACGAAGCCGGTGACCTTGTCGCCGTCGCGGATCGGGATTTGCCGGGCGATCAGGGGCGATACGCTCATCGGCTGCAGCGCCGACATCAGGTCGCGGATGCGCCCGCGCGCCTGGTCGATGCGATTGACGAAAATGATGTGCGGCACGCCCAGTTCGTCGAGCATGCGCAAGGACGGGGCGGCGAGGGCGGCGCGGGCCGGATCGGGATCGACGACGACGATCGCCAAATCGGCGATGGCGACGGCGCGCGCGCCATCGGCGGCAAAGCCGATCGATCCGGGGCTGTCGAGCAGAGCGAAATGCTCGCCCTTAAAATCGAAATGCATGGTGTTGAGCTCGGTCGATCCGCCGCGTGCCCGGGCTTCCGGGCTGTGGTCTCCGACGGTCGATCCCGCGGCTGTGGTGCCCTGGCGGTCGATGGCACCGGTGGCGAACAGCATCGCTTCCGCCAGGCTGGTCTTTCCCGCGCCGGCCGGTCCGACCAGCGCGATGACTCGAGTGCCGTTGGTGGTTCCAGGCATGTGCGAACTCCTCTCCCAAGGTTGCGGGGGAGCGAGTCGCGAGGGGGCGCGGCTGCGCTCTCCAATCCACTACCGTCCGCCTGTTCGATGAAATTGGCAAGAGGGCTTGGTCGCGACGGAGGGGCGAGTGGGCGCGTGACCTTATTGCCCAAAGCGCCCCGATGCGTGGTCATAAACTCCGGTGTCACTCGATTTGCTGAGATCGGGCTGGCCGCGACGGTGATGAGTTGGCAGAATGGGTGCATGCCCGTTTCCACCGTTGCTATGCTCACCGCAGGCGGCCTCGCGCCCTGCCTCTCCTCCGCCGTTGGCGGGCTGATCGAGCGGTACACCAAGGTCGCGCCGGATGTGCGGATCATCGCCTACCGCAACGGCTACGCCGGCCTGCTTACCGGCGATAGCGTGGAAGTGACCGGCGAGGTGCGAGCGGCCGCGGGACGACTACACGCGTTCGGGGGCAGCCCAATCGGGAACAGCCGCGTGAGGCTCACCAACGTCGAGGACTGCGTCAGGCGTGGCCTCGTCCAGCCCGGGCAGGACCCACTCCACGTGGCCGCCGACCAGCTGCGCCGCGACGGTGTTGACGTCCTCCACACAATCGGCGGCGACGATACAAACCTCAACGCCGCCGAGCTTGTGACTTATTTGCGCAGCAACGGCTATCAGTTCACCGTCGTCGGGCTCCCCAAAACCATCGACAACGACATGGTGCCGGTCCGGCAGTCGCTCGGCGCGTGGACTGCCGCCGAGCAGGGCGGCGTCTACGCCCGCAACATCATCGCCGAGCATTCGTCGAACCCGCGCATGCTCATCGTTCACGAGGTGATGGGCCGCAACTGTGGGTGGCTCACCGCGGCCACGGCCTTTGCGCACCACCAGTGGGTGCGGAGCGCGCCGTTCGCCGAGTGGCTAGAGAACTCCGCCGCCCGCTGGGACGTCCACGCCGTCTTCGTACCGGAGCGCCCATTCGACATCGCCGAGGAGGCCAGGCGGCTGCGGTCGATCATGGACGAGCAGGACTGCGTCAACCTCTTCATCTCCGAGGGCGCCGGCGTCCAGGAGATCGTCGCGGCGATGGAGGCGGCGGGCGAGGACGTGCCGCGCGACCCATTCGGCCACGTCCAACTCGACAAGATCAACCCGGGCCAGTGGTTCGCCGGGCAGTTCGCCGCCGCGCTGGCCGCGGAGAAAGTGCTGGTCCAGAAGAGCGGGTACTTCGCGCGTTCGGCCGCCGCGAACGACGCCGACCTCGCGCTGATCCGGGACAGCACGACGTACGCGGTGGACGCGGCGCTGCGGGGTGAGTCCGGGGTGGTGGGCCAGGACGAGGACCGGGGTGACCAATTGCGAGTGATCGAGTTCGAACGGATCGCGGGCGGCAAGGCGTTCGACACGTCGGTGCCGTGGTTCGTCGAGCTGCTGCACGACCTGGGCCAAGCCTGATTGGCTCGGCGACCCAAAGCAGACATTGGCTGACAGAAAGCCACAGCCATGGCACAGCCGATACGGGTCGGGCCGATTTCGGAGGGTAGAGCATGATCGAACCGGTCCGGCCGATATCCGGCGGCGACATCGAGCAGGCGCGTAGCAGGATCGCGGGGACGGTGCTGCGCACGCCGCTGGTGAAGCTGGACCTCGGCGGCGGCGCGCCGGACATCCGCCTGAAGCTCGAGAATCTGCAGCCGACCAATGCCTATAAGATCCGCGGCGCGGCGAATGCGGTGGCGAACCTGTCCGATGCCGAGCGTGCGCGCGGCGTGTGGACAATCAGCGCCGGCAATGCCGGGCAGGGGGTCGCTTATGCGGCGCGGCAATTCGGCATTCCCTGCACTGTGGTGGCGATCGAGACGGCGCCGCAAACCAAGCTCGAGCGGATGCGGGCGCTCGGCGCGACCATCGTTCCGGTGACCTACGATGAGGCGTGGAAAGCCGCGGAAAGCCATGAATATGCGGGGCTCGACGGCACATTCATTCACCCGTTCGACAATCATGATTTCATCGCCGGGCACGGCACCATGGGCCTGGAGATCTTGGAGGACGCGCCCGACGTGCGCACCGTCATCGCCGCGATCGGCGGCGGTGGGCTGATCAGCGGCGTGGGCAGCGCCATCAAATCCGCGCGTCCGGATGTCGCCGTCATCGGCGCGGAGCCCGATACCGCCGCACCCTATGCTTATTCGCTTAAGGAAGGCGGCCCGCGCAAATTCCCCGACTGGCAGGCGTCGTTCGTCGATGGTGCCGGCGGCAAAAGCGTGACCGAGCGGATGTGGCAACGGATGCGGCCGGTCACCGACGGCACGATCACGGTCTCGCTGCAGCAGGTCGGCGAGGCGATGCGGTTGATCGCGGAAAAGACGCGGACGATCGCGGAAGGCGCGGGCGCGCTGTCGCTCGCCGCCGCGCTCACCGGCGAGGCCGGGGAGGGCCCGATCGTCTGCGTGGTTTCAGGCGGCAATATCGACCTGACGACGTTCGCGGAGATTGTTGCCAGTTAGGTCGCCGGCAGCAACCGCTGCTCGCCGGCGAGGCGGATCAGGGCGGCCTGGAGCTTCTCGAACGCCCGGACTTCGATCTGGCGGATGCGTTCGCGGCTTACGGCGTAGACTTGCGACAATTCCTCGAGCGTCTTGGGCTCGTCGCTCAGGCGCCGCTCGGTGAGGATGAACTTTTCGCGGTCGTTCAAGGCATCCATGGCCTCGACCAGCAGGTCGTGGCGGACGCGCCGTTCCTCATCGTCGGCCAATTGTTCGTCTTGCAGCGGGCCATTATCGACCAGGAAGTCCTGCCACTGGCCTTCGCCGTCGGTGTCGCGCAGCGGGGCGTTGAGGCTAGTGTCGCCGCCCATTGCCATGCGGCGGTTCATCGACACGACTTCGGCTTCGGTGACGCCAAGATCGGTGGCAATCTTGGTGACGTGCTCGGCCTTGAGGTCGCCTTCTTCGAACGCGTCGATCTGGTTCTTCATCCGGCGAAGGTTGAAGAACAGCTTTTTCTGCGCCGCGGTGGTGCCCATTTTGACCAGGCTCCACGAGCGCAGGATGAACTCCTGGATTGAGGCGCGGATCCACCACATCGCATAGGTGGCAAGGCGGAAGCCGCGCTCGGGCTCGAACTTCTTGACGCCCTGCATCAGGCCGATGTTGCCTTCGGAAATCAGCTCGCTGACCGGCAGGCCATAGCCGCGATAGCCCATCGCGATCTTGGCGACGAGGCGCAGGTGCGAATTGACCAATTTGGCCGCCGCTTCGGTGTCCTGATGCTCGGTCCAGCGCTTGGCGAGCATATATTCTTCCTCGGGCGCGAGGATCGGGAATTTCTTGATTTCGCTCAAATAGCGATTGAGTCCGGCTTCCCCGCTCGACGCGGGGATCGATAGCGCCCCGGTGCGCTTGCGGGTCGGTTGCATTGCCATGTTCTGCTCTTCTCCCTTGCGGGCTCGGGCCGAATTTCGTCCCTAACCGCTCTAATCCTATACACCAAGCGCGCTGAACAGTTCCTGCATGTCGGCTGGAAGGGCGCTTTCGAACGACAAAACCTGTTTCGTTACGGGGTGGACGAAGGTTACGCGCGCCGAGTGCAATGCCTGGCGGGCGAACCCCAATTCCTTCAGCAGGGCGCGATGGCCCTTGGCGATCCGCCCGTAGACCGGATCGCCGAGCAATGGATGGCCGATCGAGGCCATGTGCACCCGCACCTGATGGGTCCGCCCAGTCTCCAATTTGCATTCGACCAGCGCGGCATCCCTTAGAGGGGAAATGCGGCGCCAATGTGTGATTGCGTGCTTGCCCTGGCCTTCACCGGTCACCGCGATCTTCTTGCGGTCGCCGGACGAGCGGGCGAGGGGGGCGTCGATCGTCCCGCTTGCCGCCATCGGCAACCCCGAAACGATCGCCAGGTAGCGGCGGTCGATCGAATGCTTGGCGAATTGCCGCGCCAGCCCTTCGTGGGTGACGTCATTCTTGGCCACCAGCATCAGCCCCGACGTGTCCTTGTCGATCCGGTGGACGATCCCGGGCCGCGCCACCCCACCGATCCCCGACAGGCTGTCGCCGCAATGGTGGAGAAGCGCGTTGACCAGGGTCCCGTCGCGGTTGCCCGCCGCCGGATGGACCACCAGCCCGGCGGGCTTGTCGATCACCAGCAGATGTTCGTCTTCGTAAACGATGACGAGCGGGATCGCCTGCGCTTCATTATGCGCCGGCGCGGGCTCAGGGATCGCCAGAGTAAATATCTCTGCCCCGCTCGCCTTGACCGCTGGATCGCGCATCGCGCTGCCATCTGGGCGCATCAGCGCGCCGCTCTTGATCAGCACCTTTAGGCGTTCCCGTGACAAGCTCGGCAGGCTGGCCGCGAGCGCGCGGTCGAGCCGCCACCCGGCATGCTCGGCGCCAAGCGCCACCTCGATAAGAGTCTGCCCCCCGGCCATGCTGAAGATATGGGCGCCGTCTGCGGGCTTTCAAGCCGGGTTGCACTCAACTCGTTGATGGGCCAACCAAAGCCGATGAATGCCGTTGATCTTGCCAGCCTGCTTTGCTCGCGCCTGTGCCACGATCTGCTCTCGCCGGTCGGGGCGCTCAATAACGGGATTGAACTTCTCGCCGACGAGCAAGACCCGGAAATGCGCGAGCGCTGTCTCGAATTGCTCGCGGAAAGCGCGCGGGCGAGTGCCAACAAGTTGAAATTCTTCCGCCTGGCGTTCGGTGCGGCGGGCGGTTTCGGCGACGCCATCGACACGCGCGAGGCGCGGGCCGCGCTGGAAGGGTTGTTCGGCGCGGAACGACGGATCGAGCTTGGCTGGATGGTCGAAGACGACAAATTGTCCAAGGGCGCGGTCAAATTGCTGCTCAATTTGGCGCTTCTTGCCGGAGACGCCCTGGTTCGCGGCGGCCGGCTCGATGTCGGCGCCGAAGCCAAGGATGGCGGTACCGAGCTGGTGATCCGCGCCGAGGGTCCGCGCATCCTGCTCGACCCCAGCCTTCGCGAAACCCTGCTGAGGGGCAGCTCGGATGGCACGGTCGAACCGCGCGCGGCGGGCGCCTGGCTTGCGCACAGCCTGGCCGGCGAGGCGGGCGGGTCGATCAAATTGTCCGATCCGGGCGATGAAGTGCTGGTGATGGGCGCGACGCTTCCCAGCCAAGGCTAACGGCGCATTAACACCTCGGCGGCATAACGCGCTCGAACAGGGAAGCGCGGGACCAATCACCGATGGACGATTTAATTGCCGATTTCGTCGCAGAATGCCGCGAAATGCTCGAAGCGCTGGGCGGCGAGATCGTCGCCTGGGAAGCCGAGCCCGACGACCGCGCGCGGCTCGATTCCATTTTTCGTTTCGTCCACACGGTCAAAGGCAATTGCGGGTTCTTCGAGTTCCCGCGGCTCGAGGCACTGAGTCACGCCGCCGAGGATGCGCTCGCCGACGTTCGCGCCGGGCGCCGCCAAGCCGATGGCCCATTGGTCAGCGCGGTGCTGGCGGTGATCGACCGGATCGGCGAAATGGTCGCCGCGATCGAAGCCGGTGAGGAGATGCCCGCGGGCAGCGATGACGGTCTCATCGAAGCCCTCCAACCTGGCGCCGAACATGCCGTGTCTCCGGTCGCCGGCACGGTCGCCGAAATGCAAGGCAAGATCGCCGCACCGCGCACCATCCGCTTGTCGGTCGAATTGCTCGACCGGGTGATGAGCGGCGTTTCCGACATGGTCCTGGCGCGCAACGAGCTCGCCCGCCGCCTGCGCGAAACCGAGGGTGACGTGACGGTCGACGGTGCTTTCGAGCGCCTTTCTGGAATCATCGCCGAAATGCGCGACGCAATCACCCGCACGCGCATGCAGCGGATCGAAAATCTGTTCGTCGGCCTGCCGCGCATGGTCCGCGACCTGACCGCTGAGCTTGGTAAGCAGGTGATGGTCGATATCGACGGGGGCGATGTCGAGCTCGATCGCGAAATGATCGAGATGATCCGTGATCCTTTGACCCACATCATCCGCAACGCCGTCGACCATGGCATCGAGCTTCCCGCCGACCGCCTCAAGGCCGGCAAGCGCGAGATCGGTTTGCTGTCGATTTCTGCGCGCCAGTCAGGCAACCAGATCCTGATCGACATTGCTGACGACGGGCGCGGCATCGACGGCAAGAAATTGGTCGAAAAGGCCGTTGCAGCGGGCCTGATGGACAAGGCCGACGGCGCCGCGCTCGCCCCGCGCGAGCAGCTTGCCCTGATCTTTGAAGCCGGGCTTTCGACCGCCAAGGAAGTCACCTCGATATCGGGCCGCGGCGTGGGCATGGATGTCGTCCGCTCCAACGTCGAGCGGATCGGCGGCGTGGTCGAGATCGACAGCAAGCCGGGCGCCGGTACCCGCATGACCCTGCGCGTTCCTTTGACCCTGACGATTATCCCCGCGCTGACCGTCAGCATCGGCAACCAGCATTTTGCGATTCCCCGGTCGGCGATCGAGGAAATCGTTCGCGCCAATGGCGAATCGGTCGTTCTCTCGCAGGTCGGCGGGGCGGGGGTCGCGACGATCCGCGGCCGCCGCGTCCCCGAAGTCGCCCTGGCCGACATCCTCGGGCTGCCGAGCGATGTCGCCGACAAGGACCGGACTTTGGTCGTGCTGCGCCCTTCCGGCGGTGACGTTTACGCGCTCGCCGTCGATCGTATCCACGATCACGAGGAATTGGTCGTCAAGCCGGCCGCGCCGGCGGTGATGGCCACAGGCCTTTATGCCGGGACGACGCTTGCCGATGACGGCAGCCCGATCCTGTTGTTCGACCCAGCCGGCCTCGCCGAAGTCGGTGGTGTCCGTCTGGAGGCGCAGGACCGCGCCACTCGCGTGGTCGAGGAGAGCCTTGTTCCCGTCGCCGCTCGCGCTGTGCCGGTGTTGTTGTTCCGCGGCCTCGACGGTGCGCGCCGCGCGATGCGCCTGGCGGTGGTCGACCGGATAGAGGAAGTCAACGCCAGCGCGATCAAGCCCGGCGCCGGACAGCTTCGGGTCCAGCTTGGCGAAGCGATCCTGCCACTGGCCGCGGTGCCCGAGGGTACCACTTTCGAAGGCAAGGTCCGCCTGTTCCGCCTCAACGATGGCAACTGTGAAATCGGCTATGCCTTCCGCGAAGTGATCGACATGGAAGTGATCGATCACGACGTCATCCCCGCCGAAGTGCTCGGCGCGGTCAGCGGCGTGACCCTGATCGGCGGCGAGCCGGCCGAACTGGTCGATAGCCACTGGCTGTTCTCGCATCACCTCGGCGCGACCGCGCGACCCGCCGAACAAGCCGTCTGCCGGCTGCCGAGCGACGACCCTTGGATGCAGAATATCCTTCGTCCGATGGTCGAGGCCGCCGGCTATCGCGTGGTCGGCGACGATCATGACGGTAAGGCCGACCTGGTCATCGCCTCGCAAGGATCCGCCGTTGAAAAGAGGAAGGCCGCTCGGACGATCTGGCTTCGCTCCGATCCCGAAGGACCCGACGGCGAGGACAGCATTTACCGATACGATCGCGCAGGATTGCTCATGGCGCTGAAGGCCGCCGGCGCGGGGAGGGGTCGATGAACGAACTTTTGCTGATTGTGACCATCGCCGGTGAGCGCGTCGCATTTCCGGCCGCTTCGGTGGAATCCGTGGTCGAGCTGGACACGCTAATTCCCGTGCCGCGCGCCCAACCGCATGTCGCTGGCCTGTCGGCCCTGCGCAGCCGGGTTTTGACCGTGATCGACTGCATGCGCTCGCTTGAGCTGGGCGACACCGATTGTTCCGACGGCATTCGCGAAGGCGCGGTGGTCGAATTGGACGGGCATCACTACGCCTTGATCGTCGATACGGTCGAGGATGTGGTCGAAGCCCTGTCGGATCCCGCGCCGGTGCGCGCCGCAATGGGTCCGGGCTGGGAGCGTGTTGCACTCGGCATGGTCGAAACTGAAGAAGGCCCGTTGCTGCTGGTCGACGTCGGCGCACTGATCCTCGGCGCGAGCGCGGAAGCGCGTGCAGCTTAAGCTCTTCGTTACCCTTCACGTTTAATGACGTCTCGAACCGGACGGGAAATTGATTCAATGAAGACCTGCTTGATCGTCGATGACTCCAAGGTGATCCGCAAGGTCGCCCGGCACATCCTGGAAACCCTCGACTTCAACGTCGAGGAAGCCGGCGATGGCCGTGAGGCCTTGACTCACTGCGAAGCCAACATGCCCGACGTGGTCCTGCTAGACTGGAACATGCCGGTGATGAGCGGGATGGAGTTCTTGAAATTGCTGCGCCAGCGCGGCCATTCGGATCAGCCCAAGGTCGTCTTTTGCACGACCGAGAATGACATGGCGCATATCCGTGCCGCCCTCGAAGCAGGCGCCGACGAATATGTCATGAAGCCCTTTGACCGCGAAACGTTGCACATCAAGCTCCAGCTCGTCGGCGTCGCTTAAGCCTCGGTCGTGGAGCGGGCTCTAGCCACCGCGCGGCCGCCCTCGGGAACGGCGAGCCCACCTCGTCGGCCGATCCGCCTGATGATCGTCGATGATTCGATGGTTGCCCGCGCCGTCCTCTCACGCATGGTCGAAACTGACGGGGCGTTCGAAATCGCAGCGGTCGCCGGGACTGCAGAAGATGCCATCGACGCGCTGCAATATGTGCGCGTCGACGTCATCCTGCTCGATCTGGAGATGCCCGGGGCGGGGGGATTAAGCACCTTGCCAAGGATCATCGAGGCGGCACGCGGCGCACGGGTGATGATCGTCTCCTCGCTGGCCGAGGATGGCGCGGAGGCAACCGTCGCCGCCTTGGCGATGGGCGCCGCGGACACACTGCCCAAGCCGGGCACGGGCCGCTTCAATGGCCGCTTTTCCGAGATACTGGTCGGCAGACTCCGCGCCCTGGGCCATGTCGAGCATGCCGGCCCGCGCATTCCCGAGCCGCTGCGCCAGAAATTCGAAGCGCCGCTTCGCGCGATGTCGCCCGATCCGGTCGAATTGCTCGCGATCGGCGCCTCGACCGGCGGAATCCATGCGCTCGCCTGCCTGTTCCAGGCGCTGCCGCCGCGGATTGGCATTCCGATTCTGGTCACCCAGCATTTGCCCGCTCCGTTCATGACCGTGTTCGCCCGCCAGTTGGGTGTCGCCGCGAAGCGGGAAGCGTTGGTCGCCGAAGAAGGAATGGCCCTGCTCCCCGACCGAATCGTCATCGCTCCGGGTGACGCGCACCTGAAGGTCGAGCTTTCTCACGGCCGGCTGGTCGCCGAGCTCGACCGCAGGCGCTCGGCCAGCGGATGCCTGCCTTCGGTCGATCCGATGTTCGCGTCGGCGGCGGCGGCGCTCGGTTCCGCCGTGATGGGCATTATCCTCACCGGCATGGGCCGCGACGGGGTCGAGGGCGCCACCAAGCTTGTCGCCTGCGGCGGGTCGGTGATGGCCCAGGATGAGGCGAGCTGCGCGGTCTATGGCATGCCGCGCGCGGTCGCCGAGGCCGGGCTGGTCTGCGCGGTGATGCCGCCCGAAAAACTCGCCCGCCGGATTGCCTCTCGCGCGGGAGGCCCTTCGTGGAAGTAAGTGACAGCTCGAGCCGGATCCTCGCCGGTCTGCTCGAGGCGCGCACCGGACAGCAATTGACGATGAGCCGGCGCTGGCGGATCGAAACTGCATTGTCCTCACTGCTGCGCGAACGCGGCATCTCAAGCCTCGACGAACTCATCACCATCCTCGTCATGGGCAAGGAGCCAGGCCTCGCCAGCCGGGTGGTCGAGGCTTTGCTCAACAACGAAACCTATTTCTTCCGGGACCGCACGCCGTTCGACCTGCTCGCTACGCATGCGCTGCCGGCACTGGCCAAGCGCCGCGACTCCTCGCGCCGCATCCGCATCTGGTCGGCGGGCTGCTCAACCGGCCAGGAAGCCTATTCGCTGGCGATGTTGTTCGCCGAGGACCCGACCCGCTGGGCCGGATGGACGATCGACATCCTCGGCACCGACGTGTCGGACGGAGTTATCGAGCGCGCTCGCTCGGGCACCTACAGCCAGTTCGAGGTTCAGCGCGGGCTTGGAATCAACCAGATGATCCGTTGGTTCGAGGAAACGGAAAGTGGCTGGCGCGCCGCCGAGGCGCTGCGCCGCACGGTGCGGTTCCAGGTTCACAACATCCTCGAGCCGCTGCCGCATGCGCAGCCGTTCGACATTATCCTGTGCCGCAACGTCCTGCTCTATCTCAACGCTGAAAAGCGAGGGCTGGCGTTCGACCGGCTGGCGTCGGCGATGGCGCCGGACGGCTGGCTGATGCTCGGCGCCGGCGAAACCGTGATCGGCCAGACCAAACGGTTG
>Ga0193709_1000388_pt1 | contig 15931 bp, 17 predicted proteins | sample H3c2metaG_FD_160571 | JGI IMG/M metagenome (GOLD analysis project Ga0193709, IMG submission 160571) | Soil microbial communities from a riparian zone of the East river system, Colorado, United States - H3c2 | ecosystem: Environmental > Terrestrial > Soil > Riparian zone | place: USA: East River... | reverse complement strand
CACGGGCGCCGATAGGCGATACGCGGGCGCCACCGCGCCGGCGGCGGGCTTATACCTTTGGCGAGTCGACTATCCGGCGGTTTATGGTATCCCCGCGCCCAAACCTCAATTTGGGTTAGAATTCACTGATGTCCTGGTTTGAGCGAATTGTCCCGTCGCGGATAAAAACCGAGCGCCGCACGCGATCGGTGCCCGAAGGCTTGTGGACCAAGTGTCCGGCCTGCGATGCCGTGCTCTACAAAGCCGAGATCGAGCGCAACCTGCACGTCTGCCCGAAGTGCAGCCACCATATGCGCATCAATGGGCGCGAGCGGGTCATGAAGTTTCTGGATACCGGATCCACCACCGAGATCGCAACCAAGGTCGAGCCGGAGGATCCGCTTAAGTTCAAGGACTCCAAGCGCTACAAAGACCGCCTGGTCCAGGCGCAAAAGCAAACCGGGGAACGCGACGCATTGGTCGTCATGGCCGGCAAGCTGGCGGGCCTGAATGTGGTCGCCTGTGCATTTGAATTTCGGTTCCTGGGCGGATCCATGGGTTCGGTGGTCGGCGAAAAATTCGTGCGCGCGGTGGAACACTGCTTGGAACATCGCATGCCCTTGGTCTGTTTCGCGGCCAGCGGCGGCGCCCGCATGCAGGAGGCTCTGTATTCGCTGCTGCAAATGGCGAAGACCAGCGCTGCGCTCAAGCGCCTATCGGAAGCGCGCCTGCCCTTTATTTCCGTCATGACGGATCCGACCACCGGCGGGGTGTCCGCGAGTCTGGCGATGCTCGGCGACATCAATATTGGCGAACCGAAGGCGCTGATCGGGTTCGCCGGCCCGCGGGTGATTCAACAGACCGTTCGGGAAACCTTGCCGGAAGGATTTCAGCGCAGTGAATTTCTGCTCGAGCACGGCGCGCTCGACATGATCGTCGACCGCCGAGAGATGCGCGATCGCATCGGCGCCATGCTGCGACTGTTGAGCGGCAAAGAACCCGCCGCAGCTTAGGTTCCTAGGTCGCGCCATGCGCAGTCTCGAGCAGTGGTTGGCCTACCAGACCCAGGTGCACCCGCAGGCCATCGATTTGGGGCTGGATCGGCTGCAGGTGGTTCTCGAGCGATTGCAGTGGCGGCAGCCGCAGGTGCCGGTTATCACCGTCGCCGGCACCAACGGCAAGGGCTCGGTGAGCGCCTATTGCGAGGCCATCATGCGCGCAGCGGGTTTCCGGGTCGGCACCTTTACCTCCCCGCACCTGCGCAATTACCAAGAGCGCATCCGCATTCACGACCACCTGGTCCGCAGCGATGAACTGGTGGCGGCTTTCGAGCAAATCGAGGCCGCGCGCGGCTCGGTACCGTTGACGTTTTTCGAGTTCAACACACTGGCAGCGCTGTTGATATTCGATGCGGCGCGTCTCGACGCGTGGGTGCTCGAAGTCGGCATGGGTGGCCGACTGGACGCCGTCAATGTGGTCGATCCGCATGTCGCGGTAGTCACGAGCATCGGCCTTGATCACCAGGAATACTTGGGCGACACGCTCGAGGCCATCGCGAGGGAGAAAGCCGGTATTTTCCGCGCAGGGCGTACCGCCGTGATCGGGGGGCGCGAGCCTTCTCCGGTTCTCGAAAGCATGGCGCGCGCCGTGAAAGCGCCGCTGAAGCGGCTCGCCATCGAATACAACTACATTTTGGATGGCTTGGGCTGGCGCTACCGCGGAACGCATTGGGATTTGCCCCACCTGCCGGCGCCCGCGCTATTGGGCGACACTCAATTCACCAATGCCGCGACGGCGATCGCTGCACTGGAGGAAATCGCGCCACGTCTCACCATCGCGGCCGGCGCGGTCGCGCAAGGGCTATCGCAGGCGCACTTGGTGGGGCGCTTCCAGGTGATCAAAGCGGCGGCCGATTCGCCGACCTGGGTGTTGGACGTCGCGCACAATCCGGACGCGGCGCGCGTGCTCGAGCGGAATTTGAACGCAAGCCCGATATCGGGGAAGACCCTGGGCGTGTGCGGAATTCTCGCGGACAAGGACGCTTCGGGTATCGCGGAAATCCTGGATGTTGCCATCGATGAATGGTGGTGTGCGTCGCTCGATGGAGCTCGCGGGCGAAGCGGCGAGGAGTTGGCGAAGGCGGTGCGAGGCAAGGTCGCGACCAACGTCAGGGCCGCCGATAGCGTCGCTGCCGCATGCGCGGCAGCCCTGAAGGCCGCGACCTCCCAAGATAGAATCGTGGTGTTCGGCTCGTTTCACACTGTTGGGCCTGCGCTCGACTGGCTCGAGACCGCAGGAATGCTGCCGCGCACGGCGCTTCCCGAATATACTCCGCCGTAATGGATCGTCGCGTCAAAGAACGGCTGATCGGCGCGTCGATCCTGGTCGTGCTCATCGTGCTGGTGGTGCCCGAATTGTTGTCGGGCCCCAAGTTCGTCGTGCCGTCGGCCACGCCTGCGGCAATCTTTCCGGCGAGCGCGCCGGAACCCACTCGAAACGTCACGGTGGATTTGGCCACCAGCAAGGCGCCGGCGAATTCAGAGGTCGAGCCGGCCGAGGCCGCCAAGGGCGGCGAGGCGGCGCCGACCCCCGCACCGTCGACTGACGGATCGTCATCCACCGCCGTGTCGACGAGCACCACGCCAACGAGCACCGCGCCCGCGAGCGCCGCGCCGGCTACCGACGCAGCGGCGACCGCCAAGCCCGTTGAAACCGCAGCGCCGTCCCCCATATCCACACGTGCCGCTTGGGCGGTGCAACTGGGCAGTTTTGCCAGCCGTACGAATGCCGACAACTTGTCGCGCCGGTTAAAAGGGCAGGGTTTTTCAGTTTACGTATTGTCGGGTGGTTCAGGCGCCTCTGTGCGGTACCGGGTGCGTGTGGGGCCCCTGGCGGATCGGGATTCAGCCGAGCGGACGGCCGCAAAGCTCAAGTCCATCGGGCATGCTTCAAGCCTTGTGGCCCCCGCCGGCTGATTTGGCATTTTGGCGACGGATTCACGACGGCACCGGGCTCATGTCCGGTAGAATATGCGTGAGGTGTGAGGAGATTAGCGGTTGACCGGAGCAGACGTTCTTATCGTGTTGGTTCTGTTGGGGTCAACATTGATCGGCGTACTGCGCGGCTTTGTACGAGAAGCGGTCTCGCTTGCCTTCTGGATTCTCGCCATCTGGGGTGCTTGGAAGCTCGGCCCTGCCGTCGAACCGCATCTCGGCGGCTTGCTCGCCGAACCGAGCATTGCACCGTGGGTCGGGCGCTTGGTGATTTTGGTGCTGGTGCTCCTATTGGGCTGGGTAGTCGGCATGGTGCTGAGCTACTTCACGCGCAGCCTGGGGTTAGGACCGCTGGACCGGGTCATCGGACTTTTTTTCGGCATCGTGCGCGGCATGGTGTTGGTCGGACTGTTGGTCATCGGCGGCGAGCTGCTGCACATGAATCAAGAGGAATGGTGGGGCCGGTCGAAGCTGGTTCCCTACGGTGAGACCATCGGTGATTGGCTGCGGGCGATGGTCGGCGAGAAAGGCGAACCTTGGGCAAAGCTCGAGCGTTTGACCGGGGTCAAAGTCAGACCGAAGTAGCGGAGGTCCTCATGTGCGGAATCGTCGGAATGGTCGGTACGAGTGCAGTCAACCAACGCATCTATGATGCGCTGACAGTACTTCAGCACCGGGGTCAGGATGCCGCCGGCATCATGACTGCGCAGGACGGTGAACTGTTCATGCGCAAGGACTCGGGCCTGGTGCGCGATGTTTTCCAGCAGAAGCACATGCTCAAGCTCAAGGGCAACATCGGTATCGGCCATGTGCGGTATCCCACGGCGGGTGCCGACAGCGCACACGACGCACAGCCTTTCTACGTGAACTCCCCCTACGGCATTTGTCTGGGCCACAACGGTAATCTGACCAATGCGCGCGAGCTGACCGAGGTACTGGTGCGCGAAGACCGCCGGCACCTCAACACCGGATCGGACTCGGAAGTGCTGCTCAATGTACTGGCCTCCGAACTCGAGCGCGTCGGCACGCCTCGCGTCACGCCGGCGGACGTGTTCGCGGCGGCCAACGCCGTGTATCGACGCTGTCGCGGCGGATACGCGGTAACGGCCATGGTGATCGGCCACGGTATTTTGGGATTTCGCGACCCCAACGGCATTCGGCCGCTGGTCATCGGCAAACGCGAAACCAAGAAAGGCACCGAATGGATGCTGGCCTCCGAGAGCGTCGCGCTGGATATGCTGGGTTTCGATATGGTCCGGGACGTAGCGCCCGGCGAGGCAGTGTTCATCGATGAGCAGGGCCGCTTCTACGCACAGCAATGCGTGGCGATGGCGCGTCATACGCCGTGCATTTTTGAGTATGTGTACTTTGCCCGGCCGGACTCGATCATCGACAACATCTCGGTCTACAAGGCGCGGCTGCGCATGGGCGAGCGGCTCGCGGAGAAGATCAAGCGCGAACGGCCTGAGCACGGTATCGACGTGGTGATCCCCATTCCCGACACCAGCCGCACCAGCGCCGTACAGGTCGCGCAACTGCTCGGGGTCAAGTATCGCGAGGGATTCATCAAGAACCGCTACATCGGCCGCACTTTCATCATGCCGGGGCAGGAACAGCGCGCCAAATCGGTGCGCAGCAAATTGAATGCGATCGATCTGGAATTCCGCGGCAAGAACGTATTGCTGGTGGATGACTCGATCGTCCGCGGCACCACCTCGGCGCAAATCATCGACATGGCGCGGGAAGCCGGCGCCAAGAAAGTCTTTTTCGCTTCCGCGGCGCCCCCGGTGCGCTACCCGAACGTGTATGGCATCGATATGCCGGACGCTTCGGAGTTGGTGGCGGCGGGACACACCGAAGAGGAAGTGCGCGACATCATCGGCGCCGACTGGCTGATTTACCAGGACTTGGAAGATCTGGAACATGCCGTGCGACACGACAACGCGAGTATCAAGGACTTCGACACGTCCTGTTTCTCGGGTGAATACGTCACGGGGGACGTCACGCCGGAGTATCTGAAGCGGCTGCAGGGCGAGCGATCCGACGAGGCCAAGGAGCAGCGTCGACAAGGCGCCGGCCCTGGACTCAAAGCCGTTCGGATTCTGTAGAAGTCAGCGCCGGATCGATAACCGGCTCAAGCGGAATGCTCAGACAGCCTCTTAGGTTCGGCACCCAGTTATGCGCCTAATGGTGATTGCAGCCCGCGACGACCACCGACTGCTGGTCCGAAAGCACGTTGAAATCCAATGGCCCGACGCCGCCATTGTCGATCACCGGCTGGGCGTGGAACCGAAACTCGACGAGAATTTTGCCGCCGTCGGATTTGACGCGGTGATCATCGTCAGCGCGCCGCCAACGGCGGCGGCCGCCGTGGATTTTGCGCTCGCCGAGGCAGCCAAGCCGGAATTCGCGCCGATTCTCCTGCTGCTGCTCGAGGATGCACCGGATCCTCTGCCTCCCGCCATACCGGGCCTATACCGGCTGTACGGCCGCAAAATCGATCGTGATCAGCTCATCAGAATGATCGGCGCTGCATCCAATGAACATCGAAAATCACTGGCGCTGCTGCGCGCCAATCCGGAGTTCGAAAACCGCTATCGTTTCGGCACCGTGATGATCCGCGGTCATCGCTGTATTCGCCAGGTCGGCAGCGGCGGCATGTGCAAAATATATCTCGCTGAGAGCGAGCGCGCCGGTACTCTCGTGGTGCTGAAGGTCTTCAGCCAGGTGCCGGACGTATCCGAGCGGTTCGTCAGCTTCGATCGGTTCCTGCAGGAATACGAAATCGTGGCGGGCCTGAATCACAAGAATATCGTGCGCATCTATGATCTGGGCGTTGCCGATGACCATGCCTATATCGCCATGGAGCACTTCCCCGCGGGCGATTTGCGCGAGAGAATGAAGCGGCCGCTCAGGCCGGCGACGGCAGTGCGGTTTTTGGAGCAAATTGCCAGCGCGCTCGAGGCCATTCACTCGGTGGGCGTGCTGCACCGGGATTTAAAGCCCGCCAACGTGATGCTGCGCCCCGACGGTACGGTCAGCTTGATCGATTTCGGACTGGCCAAGGCGAACGAAAAAGATGTTTCCCTGACCGGCGCGCGCGAAATCTTCGGCACCCCGTACTACATGAGCCCGGAACAAGGTCATGCGGAAATCATCGATGCGCGCAGCGATCTGTACAGCTTGGGCGTGATGTTTTACGAAATGCTGATCGGCCGCAAACCCTTCAACGGTGCGACGGCCATGGAAGTGATCTACAAGCACAAGCGTGCTGAGCTGCCGGAAATTGCGCCTGAGTTCGCAAGCTACGAAGGACTGCTGCGAGGTCTGTTGGCGAAATCACCCGACAACCGATTTCAGTCGGCACGAGCGCTGCTGACTGCCATTGCCGGTCTGAAAGTCACCGCATGAATTTGCACTCAGTGGAGCCCGCGCATCCGTTGCTGCGCGCGCCGACTCCTGCCGCCTGGGTGGCGCATGCCTGCACCCTTCGCGATGTATTGCTGATCGATCATGCCAATTGCGAGAAGAAGGCAGCTTCGACCGCGCTGAGCTTGATGTTCGCCTATGCGGAAGATCTGGATCTGGCCGCCAAGATGTCGCGGCTGGCGCGCGAAGAACTCAGGCATTACGAACAAGTCGCCAAGATGATGGGTGTCCTGAAGGTAATACCGCAGCGCCTGGCGCCGGGGCGTTACGCAACGCGCATGCGGCAACTGGTGTCGACGGGCGAGCCGCAACGCGAGGTCGATCTGATGATTTGCGGCGCATTCATCGAAGCGCGATCGTGCGAGCGTTTCGCGGCCCTCGGAGAGGCCATCGGTGCTCCCTTGTGCGACCTGTTTCGCGGCTTGCACCGGGCCGAGGCCCGGCATTACCAGGTTTATCTGGGGTTGGCGGGACGGGCGGCAGCGCGGGCGGGCGTGAATCTAGAGCAAAGAATTGCGGCATTCGCGGCGCTCGAGGCGCAGCTGATCACGAGCGACGATCCCGTGTTTCGCTTTCACTCGGGTCCCCCGTCCGGGGCCGGCTAACCGCGCGACAGCGTTTGCAGCTCAGGACCGTCCTGGTCCCAGCGCAGCACACTGCCTTGATCGTACCAATCCCCCAGAACGATGCGGGTGCGCGGCCTGCCGTCAACTTCCAGCGCGTGAATGGCGGGGCGATGGGTATGGCCGTGCAATAGCGTGTACGTTCCCGCAGCGCGCAGCGCCGTGGCAACACTGTCGGCATTGACGTCCGTAATGGCGTGCTCCATCGCCGCCGTATGCGCCTGGCTGCCGGCGCGCGCGGCACCCGCCAGGGTGCGGCGCGCATCGACTGAGAGGGCGAGGAATTGCCGCTGCCAATCGGCGTCCCTGACGGTGGCGCGCAGCCGTTGGTAGGCACGATCGTCGGTGCACAACGCATCGCCGTGCATCACCAGCACCGCTTCGCCATGAAGCGTGATAATCAAGGGATCAGGCAGCAGCTGTGCGCCGCTCATGTCGCAGAACTGCCGTGACAGCAAGAAATCTCGATTTCCGTGCATGACGAAGCAGGGCACGCCGCTCGAGGTGAGGGTGCGCAATCCCGCAATCGCTGCCGACTGGGCCGGATCCGGCGCATCATCGCCGATCCAAGACTCAAATAGATCCCCGAGAATATACAGCGCTGCCGCGCTCCGGGCTTCCGATTGCAGAAAACCCAAGAATTGCTCGACGATGAGCGGCCGACTGGCGTCGATGTGCAAATCCGAGATGAAAAGCGTGGCCACGCTCAAAGCCCAGGGGACTTAAGGAACGCGCTCGATCCGCAGGATGACGATGGGCTTGAGCGGTGTCTCTTCCTTGAGGACTCCATGCGCGCCGGTGGCGACATTGCCGATGCGGTCGACCACATCCATGCCGGAAGTCACGCGTCCGAACACGGTATAACCCCAACGGGTCTGTTGGGGGTCCAATGCGGCATTGTCGTTGATGTTCACATAGAACTGGGCATTGCCGCCGTGTGGTTCTTGAGTGCGTGCGAGACCCACCGTGCCGCGTATATTGCTCAACCCATTACCCGATTCATTGACAACTTTCACCGGGGCGGGCTTGGGTGAGTAGTCGGCATTGAAGCCGCCGCCTTGAATCACAAAATTGGCGACGGCGCGATGAATGAGGGTGTTCGTGTAGTGGCCTTGATCCACGTAGGCCAAGAAATGCGGAACCGTGAGCGGCGCGCGTTCGGCATTCAGTTCAATCGTAAAGTTGCCCATCGATGTGAACACCTGCACTTGCGGTGAAGCAGTCGTGACCGACGGCTTGGCAGGAGTTTTTGAATCAGGCGAAGTGTCTGCCGCCGATGCGGGGTGTAGATAGGCGGCTGCCAGCAATCCAAGTGCGAGTAATAGCTGTTTCATGCCTTAGATTCTACTCGAATAGGTACAATCTTGAGATGTCGTTAAACAACCCGACGCCCGTCATCACGCGATTTGCGCCCAGCCCCACCGGTTCGCTGCACTTGGGCAACGCCCGGACCGCGCTTTTCAGCCACCTTTGGGCCCGAAAGACCGGTGGAAAGTTCATTTTGCGCATCGAGGACACGGATGCAGAGCGCAGTCAAGCGCGCTTCCGGGATCAATTGATGGTCGACATGCGCTGGCTGGGCTTGGACTGGGACGAGGGGCCCGACGTCGGCGGCCCCTCGGCTCCCTATTCCCAGGCAGAGCGCGGCGAATTCTATCGGGGTTTATTCGCGCAGTTGACCGCGCGCGATTTCGCCTACCCGTGCTACTGCTCGGCCGAAGATCTGGAGCTGTCGCGAAAATTGCAGCGAATCTCCGGAAAGCCGCCGCGGTATGCCGGCACGTGCCGAGCCTTGTCGGCGGCGCAGCGCGCCGAGCGGGATGGCCGCGGTCTGAAGCCGACCCTGCGATTCGCAGTGCCCGGCGATTTGACCATTGAATTTATCGACGCGGTGCACGGGCCGCAGCGCTTTTCGTCCAATGACATCGGCGACTTCATCATTCGCCGTGAAGACGGTACGCCGGCGTTCTTTTTTTGCAATGCGGTCGATGACTCCGCCATGGGAGTTACGCAAGTATTGCGCGGCGATGATCATCTCACCAACACGCCGCGTCAGATCATGCTCTTGGAAGCCCTCGGCATGCGCTGTCCGGCCTACGGTCACGTCGGCCTGCTGGTGGGAGAGGACGGTGCGCCCTTGTCGAAGCGCCACGGCAGCGCCAGCGCTCACGAGTTTCGCGAACGCGGTTTTTTGAGCGCCGCCGTGCTCAACCACTTGTTTCGTCTCGGTCATGCCGGCGATTTCGACGGTTGGCTTTCCGCGGCCGACATGCCCGCGCATTTCCGGCCCGAACATCTGGGACGCGCGCCGGCGCGCTTCGAGGAGTCGCAACTGATGCATTGGCAGAAGGAATCCCTGGAACGCATGTCCGCGGCGGAGATCCGCGCCTGGCTGGCTGCGGATGACTCGATGCAGTTCATCGAGCTGGTGCGCCACAACGTCGTATTGCCTGCGGACGCGATACCCTGGCGCGCGGTGGTGCAGGGCGAACTGGCGCCGCTCGGCACGGAGGAGCAAAGGGTCGTCGCGGCAGCGGGCCCGGAATTTTTCGCCGCGGCCGCTCTTGCCTATGAGCAATCCAACGCCGACTTGAAGGCGCTCACCGCTCTTCTCAAGGAGCGCACGGGACGCAAGGGCGCAGATCTGTTCATGCCGTTGAGAGTGGCCTTGACGGGTCAAGTGCATGGTCCGGAACTCGCGTCGCTCCTGAAATTGATGTCGCCGGATACCGCGCGACGGCGGCTGCAATCGCATGCTCAAAATCCATAACTCCTTGAGCGGCGAAAAAGAGGAGTTCCGGCCTCTTCTTCCCAACAAAGTCCGCATGTACGTCTGCGGCATGACCAACTACGACTACATTCACGTCGGCCACGCGCGCATGCTGGTGGCATTCGACTTGGTGCAGCGCTACTTACGCTCGCTGGGCTACCAGGTTACCTACGTGCGCAATGTCACCGACATCGATGACAAGATCATCGAGCGCGCGGCTGCGAACGGCGAGAATTGGGCCGATCTGGCGCGGCGTTTCACGGTGGCGATGCACGAAGATTGTGCGACTTTGGGGCTTCAGGCCCCCGATTTGGAGCCGCGAGCCACGGAATTCATCGCGCAGATCATTGCGATGATTGAAACCTTGATCGACAAGGGCTACGCATACGCCGCCGACACCGGCGATGTGATGTATTCGGTGCGCAAGTTTCCGAACTACGGCCGGCTGTCGGGCAAAAAAATTGACGATTTGCGCGCAGGCTCGCGGGTCCAAGTCGACGAGGCCAAGCACGATCCTCTCGATTTCGTCCTGTGGAAACATGCCAAACCGGGAGAACCTTCATGGGCCTCGCCCTGGGGAGACGGCCGCCCGGGCTGGCACATCGAGTGCTCGGCGATGTCCACCAGCTTGCTGGGCAGCTATTTCGACCTGCATGGCGGCGGCGAAGACTTGAAGTTTCCGCACCATGAAAACGAGATCGCGCAGTCGTGCGCGGCATGCGATTCGCCGTTCGTGCACATGTGGATGCACAACGGTTTCGTGCGGGTCAACGATGAGAAGATGTCGAAATCGCTGGGGAATTTCTTCACGGTTCGCGAAGTGCTGAAGACCTTGCGCGATCCTGAGGTTCTGCGCTTTTTCTTGCTCAGCAGCCATTACCGCGGACCGATCAATTATTCCCCGGCCCAGCTCGCCCAGGCCGATGAAACATTGTTGGGACTGTACCGGGCGCTGAAGGACCCGCTGCCATCCGGATCCGTCGATCCGGCGGAGGTCGCGCGATTCCGCGACGCCATGGACGATGATTTCAATACCCCGGGGGCGTTTGCGGTCATGCAAGGCGTGGCGCGCAACTTGAATCTGGCGAAGGCAGCGGGGGACGCCTCCAAGGCCTCCGTCGCCGCGGCCACGCTGCGCGCTCTTGGCGCGACACTCGGCATTTTGCAACAAGATCCCGACACCTACTTGAAACGAAGCGCCGGGAACAAGAGCTTATCCGATGGAGAAGTGGAGGCGCTGTTGTCCTTGCGCCGCGAGGCGCGCGCTGCGAAGAATTTCGCGGAGTCGGACCGGATCCGGAATCTACTGACGACTGCGGGTATTTTGCTCGAGGACAAGCCGGGCGGCAGCACGGAATGGCGGCGCGCCTAGGCGCCGCCATTCCAGCAGCGCTAGTCGTAGCGGCGTGATGCGAAGATACCCACCGCGAGCCCGACCACCGCAGCGATCCCGATCACCTGCCAGGGATTGTCGCGAACGAAGGTATCGGTCCGTTGGCCGACTTGCTGCGCCTGGCCCCGAAGTTGCGTTGCAGTATCGTCCAGCGCGCTTTTGGCGGCCGCCAAGGCGATTTTTACCTTCGCTCGAACTTTTGCAATGTCGGGCGTGTCGACATCCCTCAATGCTCTGGTCAAATCCTCGACGTTATCAAGAAAGTTGCGCACCTGACCGTTGGCAAGATCGCTGACGCTTCGAGCGGTGTCCGATACTGATTGCATCTTCTGCTCCTTCGCCCTAGGCCCTGCGGCCGAGGCTCATCAAGAAAGTGACGACAGCGCCGATCAAGAACACAATGAACAGAATCTTGGCGATGCCGGCCGCGCCGACTGCGATTCCACCGAAACCAAAAAATGCGGCGATCAACGCAATGACAAAAAATACTACGGCATAGTGAAGCATTTTCGCACCTCGATACTTGAAGCAGAAGTCTGCGGGTGGCGCAAGTATCTGGAATTGGAGTCTGTATTGCAGTCGGTGAGGGACTTCGTTAGGCGTAGGACTTACCCCACGGGATTCTGATCCATGAAGAGCGTGTTGATCGTGTACCACTCCATGACCGGCGGCACGCTGCAAATGGCGCATGCCGCGGCGACGGGAGCTCGAAGCGAGCCGGATGTGCGGGTGTCGATGCTCCGAGCGGCTGAGGCACAGGCGGAGGATGTGCTCGCGGCCGACGGCTACATATTCGCGACGCCGGAAAATCTTGCGGGGATCTCCGGAATGATGAAGGACTTTTTTGATCGCACGTACTACGCGGCGTTTGAGCGGATCAACGGCCGGGCGTTTCTCGCCCTGATTTGCGCCGGCAGCGATGGACGCAATGCCGCGCAGCAAATAGAGCGCATCGCCGGCGGTTGGCGCTTGAAGCGCATCGCGGACCCCTACATCGTGTGCACCAACGCGCAGACGCCGGAGCAAATCTTGGCGCCGAAAAGAATCGACGAGGGGTGCCTGAGGCGCTGCGAGGAGCTCGGTAAGACCATGGCATCCGGCCTTGCAATGGGAATCTTCTGACACCGCGTTCAGGTGGATCCCCGATGCTCAAGTTCCGCCCAATCCCCGATGTTTGCCATGCGAGTAAACATTCATGGAGATTCATCTATGGCGCGAAAATACAGCAAGGCGAGCCAGCGCAAAGTCGAAAAGGTCATGAAGGAGCGAAAGGCGGGCACGCTTCGCAGCGGCAGCTCTGGAAAGAAGGTGACGAGCCGCAAGCAAGCGATCGCCATTGGCCTTTCGGAGGCGCGGCGCGAAGGCAAGAAGGTTCCCAAAAAGAAAGCGGCTTAGGACTCAAGCTTACGGCTTAGGACCTGAGATTCAGGGGCTCTGGCCTACCGCGGGGTCACTTCCCGCATTATGCTAGGGCCCCATGGACGCACAAAATCATCTCTCGTTCCTGCAGCTCCGCTCGCTCGCCAAGAAAAGCGGCGAGATGGAACTATCCCTGGTCAGCACCTCGATACCGAAGCCCGACGCGGATGAGGTCATCGTGCGAATTGAGGCGGCGCCGATCAACCCATCGGACCTGGGTCTGCTGTTGGCGAATGCGGATTGGAGCCAAGCGCGGCTCTCCGGAACGGCGCAGCAGCCCATCGTCACCGCGACGCTCAGCGCTAACGCGGTGCAGGCCATGGCGGCGCGCATCGATCTCTCGATGCCGGTTGGCAACGAGGGTGCCGGCACGGTCGTCGAGGGCGGATCTTCGCAGGCCGCCCAAGCGCTGGTGGGCAAGACCGTGGCGGCGCTGGGCGGTGCAATGTATTCCCAATATCGATGCGTCAAGGTCAATCAATGCCTGGTTTTGCCCGAGGGTGCGAGCGCCGCCGACGGTGCGTCCTGCTTCGTCAATCCCCTCACCGCACTGGGAATGATCGGCACCATGCGCCGCGAAGGCCATAAGGCGCTGGTGCATACGGCCGCCGCTTCGAACCTCGGACAAATGCTCAATAGGCTCTGCCTCTCTGAACATATCGGCCTGGTCAATATCGTCCGCAAAAAGGAACAGGAAGATGTTTTGAGGGCGGCGGGCGCGGATCACGTGTGCCGCGCGGACTCTGCGGCGTTCCTCAAGGACCTGACCGATGCGCTGGTGGCGACCGGCGCCACGATTGGTTTCGATGCGATCGGCGGAGGTCCGCTGGCCGGCCAGATCCTGGGTTGCATGGAAGCGGCATTAAATCGAAGCGCCACCGTTTACAGCCGTTACGGATCGGCGACTCACAAACAGGTGTACTTGTACGGTTCGCTCGACATGAGTCCGGCTGTGCTCAACCGCAACTATGGAATGGCCTGGGGCGTCGGCGGCTGGCTGTTGACGCCGTATATCGAAAAGATTGGACCGTTGGCATTTCAGGAATTGAAAGAGCGTGTGGCCCGGGAACTCAAAACGACTTTTGCCAGCCACTACACGAAGGAAATTTCCCTCGCGGAAGCGCTGCAGCCCGATACCATCGCTGCCTATTCCCGGCGCGCCACCGGCGAAAAATATCTAGTCAATCCCAACAAGGGTCTTTAGAAAGCGCGGCGGGGTTCGCGCGTGCGCCACGGCCTCGAATCCTGAGCCCAGCTTTATGAGCTTCGGCTCGCTATATGCCGCGCCGAAGAACGATAAGCCGATCGGTAACCCGCGGAATAGCCCGGCAGGAACCGTAATGTGCGGATATCCCGCGATCGCGGCGGGCGAGGAACACCCGCCGGTATCCGAGTCGCCATTCACCGCATCAATCAGCCACGCGGGACCTGAAGTCAGCGTCACCATCGCATCTAGTTTGTGCTCGGCGAGCACCGCGTCGATACCATTGCTGCGTGTAGCTCTGAGGCAAGCCGCACGGGCTTCCTGGTAGGCTTTTTCCGTGAGTGCGCCCTTGGCCTCGGCTTGCCGCAACAATTCCTGATCGAAAAGCGGCATCTCCGTGTCTTTATGCGCTTCATTGAATCGGATCAGTGCCGCAAGCGAGCGTACTGGGAATGTGGCCGGCAGGCGCTTGAGGTAGGAGTTCAAATCGGCCTTGAATTCGTACAGCAACACCTCCTGCTCGGGGCCGCCGGTCGAACCGTGCATCGGCAGATCCGCGGGGTCGACGATCACTGCACCGGCACCCTTGAGTGTGGCGATGCACGTATCGAGAAAGACGTTCAGGGGTGCGTTATCGGCGAAGAATTTGCGCGCGATGCCCAGCCGGGCTCCCTTCAAGCCGTTCGGATCGACGTAGCGGGCATAGTCAGTCTCGAAACGCTCGCCGGCCGCGGCACTTGCGGGGTCCGCGGCATCGAGGCCCGACATGGCGCCGAGCATGATCGCAGCGTCGCGGACGCTGCGGGTCAACGGCCCGGCCGTATCTTGACTGTGCGAGATCGGTGCGATCCCACGCCGGCTGACGAGGCCCACGGTGGGTTTCAGGCCAACAATGCCGTTGATCGACGCCGGACTGACGATTGACCCGTCGGTTTCGGTGCCGACGGCAATGGCACACAAATTGGCCGAAACTGCGACAGCGGAACCGGAACTCGAGCCAGATGGCGTGCGATCGGCGGCATAAGGATTTCGACACTGGCCGCCGCGGCCGCTCCAGCCGCTTATGCTGTGCGTCGAGCGGAAGTTGGCCCATTCGCTCAAATTTGTTTTACCCAAAATCACCGCGCCGGCGGCACGCAGACGTTCCACCAACGGCGCATCCTTGGGCGCATACCAGCCTTGCAGTGCCAGCGACCCGGCCGTCGACATCATGTGATCGGAAGTCTCGACATTGTCTTTGATCAAGATTGGAACGCCGTGCAGCGGTCCGCGGGGACCGCGCGACTTGCGTTCCGCGTCGAGTTCGGCGGCAATGTCCAGCGCGCGGGGGTTGGTTTCGATCACCGCCCTTAAGTTAGGGCCGTGACGGTCCAGCCGCTCGATCCGTGCGAGATAATCATTCGTCAACTGCTGCGAAGTGAAGCGGCCCTCGGCAAAGGCGGCCGCGATATCCGCGAGCGACAACTCTTCGATTGACTCGGACGGCGGGTGTGCCGGCCGACTCGAGGTGCTTGGCGAGGTCTCTGCAGCCCGGGCGGTTGCGGCAACAGTTGCCGCTACCAAAAATTCGCGCCTGTCCATCGGATGATTCCCACTTACGTTAGTTCTAGATCGCGCTCGGCCTCGAGACTCTGCAAGTCGCGAGAAATGCTGGCCATCGCCAGGATACGGCCGCCGCGCCTGTATGTCACTGCGCAATCACGCGAGGTCAGCGAACCATCGATGTCGATCGCGTCCCAGGTCTCCGCGTGCCCGACGTAGTTGATGGTGAGGTCATAGTGTTGGCTCCAAAAGAAGGGGACCGCATCGAAGCGCTGTTGACGCCCAAGGATATTGAGCGCTGCGACCTGCCCTTGCCGCTGCGCAACCACCCAATGTTCAACGCGGATGCGATCGCCGGAATGCGGGTCGGGCCAGCGGGCGATGTCGCCGGCAGCGAAAATGCCCTGTACGCTGGTTTCAAGGTACTGATTGACGCGCACGCCGCGATCCATGGCCAGCCCGGCTTGCTCGGCAAGCGTGATGGCGGGGCGCACGCCAACGCCGAAAACCGTGAAATCAGCCTCGATGCTCGAGGCGTCGCGCAACGTGACACGCGAGCCGTCGATGCGGGCGACCGAC
>Ga0193709_1000387_pt1 | contig 15950 bp, 13 predicted proteins | sample H3c2metaG_FD_160571 | JGI IMG/M metagenome (GOLD analysis project Ga0193709, IMG submission 160571) | Soil microbial communities from a riparian zone of the East river system, Colorado, United States - H3c2 | ecosystem: Environmental > Terrestrial > Soil > Riparian zone | place: USA: East River... | reverse complement strand
GATCAGGCTCTCCGACGGCAGCAGGATGGCTTCGCCCTTGAACGCCGGATCGAGATTGTCGGAGCGCAATGTGTTGCCGATCGCAGCGATCACCGGCGTGGATTCGACCGTTTGACCGCGCGCGCCGGCGGTCAGCGCGGACAGCATCAGCTCCTGGATCGCTTCATAGCGCGCGAACGGGTCCGGATCGCACTCTGCCAGCCGCTCAAGCTCGCCCGGGTGACGAGCAGCGTCGACGATAACTGGAGCGGAAAAATTGCGGTTGATTGACAACAACGGGGGTTCAACGACGTCAGCGAATAGAATTGACTGCGAAGCCTGATCGAGCAGGATCAGCCGTTCCTCCGCGATCTCAGCGCCGCTCTTCTCGCCGATCAGCGCAGTGCGAAGCGGGATCGGCATCGGCTGCTTGTCCGGCTGCCCCGGCGTCGGCGGGACAGACTGCGCGAGGTCGAGCCGGGCGGTGCGCGCCGCAGGGTCGTGGATTAGCCGCGCGGTCACATGGGGCGTACCGGCCTGCGAATACCAGGCGCGGAACGCGGATAGGTCCACACCGCTGGCATCCTCGAGCGCTGCAACGAAATCGTCGCAGGTCGCGGCGGTGCCGTCGTGTCGCGCGAAATACAAATCGGTGCCGGCGCGAAACTTGTCCGGCCCCAGCATGGTCGCGAACATCCGGATCAGCTCGGCACCCTTATTATAGACCGTTGCGGTGTAGAAATTGGAGATCTCGATATAGGATTCTGGCCGTACCGGATGGGCAAGGGGGCCGGCGTCTTCGGGAAACTGGGCGGCGCGCAGCATGCGCACGTCTTCGATACGCTTGACCGCGGCGCTGCCCTGGTCGGCTGAGAAGCTCTGGTCGCGAAAGACGGTGAACCCTTCCTTCAACGAAAGCTGAAACCAGTCGCGGCAGGTGACACGGTCGCCCGACCAATTGTGAAAATATTCATGCGCGACGACCCCGGCGATGGCGTCGAAATCGGCGTCCGTGGCAGTGTCCGCGTCGGCCAGCACGTAGCGCGAATTGAAGATGTTGAGGCCCTTGTTCTCCATTGCGCCGAAGTTGAAATCATCGACCGCGACAATGTTGAACACATCGAGGTCATATTCGCGGCCGTAGACGCGCTCGTCCCACGCCATCGCTGCTTTCAAGCTAGCCATCGCGTGTGCGGTCTTGGGAAGATCTGCTTCGCGTACCCAGATGGCGAGGTCGACCTTGCGGCCCGACATGGTGGTGAAACTGTCGCGATTGGGCGAAAGGTCGCCGGCGACCATCGCGAACAAATAGCTCGGCTTGGGAAACGGATCCTCCCATTCGGCCCAATGACTTGCCCCCTCTACACCACTGGCGAGCATGTTGCCGTTGGCGAGCAGCACCGGAAAGCGCTTGGCGTCGGCGCTCATCCGGACGCGGTAACGTGACAGGACGTCAGGTCGGTCGGGGAAGAACGTGATTCGCCGAAAACCTTCGGACTCACATTGCGTGCACAGGATCCCGCCCGAGGCATAGAGACCCGTTAGTTTGGTGTTAGCGGCCGGCGAGACCTCAACCAACGTTTCGACTGTGGCGTCATCACCAACAATCGTCACAACCAGCGCCGAATCATCCATCGACCAGCGCGCTTCCGCACCGTCCGCGGTGACGCTGAGGGGCGCAATCTCGTCTCCGTCCAGTCGCAATGGCCGATCGTGGGGACCATTGCGAGTGACGGTCATGGTCGCACGTATGCAGGTGCGTTCCGGATCCAGTTCCACATCAAGTGCGATCTCAGGAATCAGCCAGTCCGGCGGGCGGTAATCCTCGCGGCGAACGGCGTTGTGGGCGGGAGCGATTTCGGTGGGAATGTCGGCCATCGGCGCGCCCTAAAGGCATAATGGCTAAGACAAAAGCCCTGCTCACCTCGCTCTGACCCAAGACCGCACCATTCCTACGAACGAATAGCTCTGTTCAAACATGTCGCCTGCGTTACGATGTGGTTGGGGAGACGATCATGATGAGCGACTGGATGATGACCGCGGCAGCCGCGGCAACGGCGAATTTCAACGTCGAGGCGGCCACGCGCGCCTATCTCGACACTTTGCAAGGCGCGGCGAGGGCCAAGTCGGATGCCTATTTCGAAGGTGGTTATTGGCTGATCCTGTGGGGAACCCTGGTCGCGCTCGTCACAAATTGGATCACGCTGCATTTCGGCTGGTCGGCGGCCTGGAGCCGCTGGACCGAGCGGGTGACCAACGGGCGCGTCCGTCAGGCGGCGCTTTACGCGATCCCTTTCACACTCGTCGGCGCGCTGCTGGCGCTGCCGTGGACAATCTACACCGGATATTTTCGCGAAAAGCAGTACGACCTGCTCAACCAGAATTTCGGTGCGTGGTCGAAGGAGCAGGCCATTGCGCTCGCCGTTTCCCTCGTGATCACGGCGATCATGCTGGCGGTCATCTTCACCGTAATCCGCCGCTCGCCGAAGCGCTGGTGGCTGTGGGGCGGCGCGGCGATGACGGCGATCATCGCGGTGATGGTGGCGGTCGCGCCGGTATTCATCGCGCCCTTGTTCAACACCTATACGCCGATGGCAGAAGGGCCGTTGCGCACCGAAATCCTGTCGATGGCCAAAGCCAGCAACATTCCCGCCGACAACGTATATGTGTTTGACGCGTCGAAGCAGACGAAGCGCATTTCCGCTAACGTCTCAGGGCTTGGACCGACGATCCGCATTTCCTTGAACGACAATCTCCTCAACCGGACATCGCCACCCGAGATCAAGGCCGTGATGGGGCATGAGATGGGCCATTATGTTCTGGGCCATATATTCAGGACGATCCTCTATTTCTCGCTGTTGATCATCGCATTTCTTTTGTTCCTGTGGTGGGCAACGCCGCGGATTCTCTCCCGCTATGGCCAGAATTGGGGCGTTCGCAATGTCTCCGATCCGGCCGTCACGCCTCTGTTCGCAATGGTCGCCGCGGTCGCCGCAATGCTTGCGACGCCATTGCTCAATACCATCGTCCGCACCCAGGAAAGCGAGGCCGATGCGTTTGGGCTTGATGCCGCGCGCGAACCCGATGGCTTCGCTTTGACGGCGATGAAATTGTCCGAATATCGCAAGATCGAGCCATCGGCGTTCGAGGAAGCGATTTTCTTCGATCACCCGTCTGGCCGGACGCGCGTGCATATGGCGATGGAATGGAAGGCGCGGCACCTCGCCGAGCTGCCCCCCGAAAAGAGGGCGATGGTCGTTCCTAATCCGGCGGCAGGGAAGGCACCCTAGGCCGGCCGCCGATCGCCAGCAGCATCCCACCGATCGCCAGCGCGGCGCCCAGCGCGGCGAGCGGTGACCAACGGTAGCCTTCGAACAAAGTCGATAGGGTCATGGCGATGATCGGGACAAGCACGCTGGAATAGGCTGCTCGCCCCGGCCCGATCGCGCGCACGACTGGAATATAGAGGCTGAACGCCAGCGCCGACGCTGCGAACGCGAGGTAAAGCAATCCGGCGAGATAGCCAGGGCGCGGATCGAAGCTCGGCGGACCCGCCACGGTCAGTGCGACCAGCACATCGATCGCGGCGCCGATCGCCATCCCATATGCAAGCATCGTCGGCAGGGGTACGCGTTTTGCCGCCGGGGTCGCCTGCAGCACATTGGCGAAGCTGGCGCCAAACAGCCCGGCGAGAGTCAGCCCGATCCCGGTGAGAACGTCCCCCGCCCCCGACGGGTGGGCGCGCATTTCATGAACGAACAGCAGGACGATTCCGGCGATCGCGGGGATCGACGACAGGATGAAGCGGCGGTTGGGGCGATCGCCGAGCCACGCCCAGGCCAGCAGCGAATTGGGAATCAGCAGAAGCGCGAACACGGTCGCCACCAGACCCGACGTAATGTGCCGCTCCGCAAGATAGACCGCGTTGAAATTGATGGAGAATTGACTGATCCCGAACAGTAGCGCGATTTTCCACGCCCCGCGCGGAAGGCGAAGCGGCGCGCCTTGCCAGCGCGCGACGGCGACCATCGCAACCGTGGCGATTAGAAAGCGGTAGGCGACCGACCATTGCGGGGCGGCGGACCCCAATTGATCGCGAATCACGATCCAGGTCGAGCCCCAGATGCCGGTGAATATAATGAACGAAGCGATGATCGCGCCGCGGCTGAGCGGCGAATCCGACGATTGGTTCACAACGCCTCGATCGCGGCGGCCAGCTTGCTCACCGCGCCCATATCCTGATCCCAGCTGGTGACCAATCGGATTTCCCCAGGCCCCCAATCGTAGAAATCGAAGCCCTGCGCGCTAAGTGCCGCGGCCTCCTCTGGGGTGGCCCGGAGGAACAATTCGTTCGCTTCGACCGGATAGATCAGGCGCTCCCCGGCCGCTTCGGAGAGCGCGGTCGCAGCGCGGTTGGCCGCTCGGGCATTGGCCAACCACAGGTCGCCGTCGAGCAGGGCTAGTATCTGGGCTGCGAGAAAGCGGCCTTTCGACAGCAGATGGCCGGCGCGCTTGCGCCGATAGAGGGTGTCGGCGGCCAGTTCCGGCTTGAAGAAGATCAAGGCCTCAGCACTCATTCCGCCATTCTTGACGAAGCCGAACGACAGAGCGTCGACTCCCGCGCGCCACGTGACATTGGCCGGGGCTTCGCCGGTTGTCGCCAGCGCATTCGCGAACCGCGCGCCGTCCATGTGGAATCCGAGCCCGCGCGAACGGGCCAGCTCGCCGAGCGCGGCGACTTCGGCGGCGCGATAGACCAGGCCATATTCGGTAGCGTTAGTGATCGACAGCGCATGCGGCTGAACTTGGTGGACGTCATCGCGAATCCGGTCGCAGGCCTCGGCGACAGCATCAGGCGTCACTTTGGCGCCGGCACCATCGACCAGCATTAGCTTGGCGCCATGGGTGTAGAAAGCTGGAGCGCCGCATTCGTCAATTTCGATATGGGCGTAGCGATGGCAGACGATCGCGCCGTACGGCGGGCAAAGAGCCGCGAGGGCGAGGCAATTGGCGGCGGTGCCGGTCGATGTCCACAACGCCGTTACGCGGGTCTCGAAGACGTCAGAGAAAGCATCGTCGAGCCGGCGGCTCCATGCGTCGCCGTCATAAGCGGTATCCAGCCGATTGGCCGCGGCGATCGCTTCCATCACCGCCGGGCAGGCGGGCGCGGCATTGTCGGAGAAAAATCGCATCTAATGAGCGAATGGCGGCGGCAGGCCGGTTGGTCAATAAAAAGGGCCCCAGCGTCGGATGACGCCGGGGCCCAATACTCAAACAGGCTCTGTTTTAGAGCGAGTTCGACACGTTGTTGAAGGTCGTGCTCAGCTTGGTGCCGATGCCCTGCATCGCGCCAATCGCCGCAACGGCGATGAGGGCGGCGATCAGGCCGTATTCGATGGCCGTCGCGCCCTTATGGTCGCGAATCAGCCTGAGAAAATTGCGCATGTCCTATCCCCTCGGTCTAACCCGGTTGGAATAGGCCGGCAGGGTAAAGAAATGGTGAAGCCAAGCGGTAAATTTCCCTGTTTCCCGGATGTTCTCGCTAAGTCATTGAAAAAATGGTGCTGCCGGTGAGGATTGAACTCACGACCTCAGCCTTACCAAGGATGCGCTCTACCACTGAGCTACGGCAGCATGTCCGGGGACGGCGGGCCTATGACCGTTCCGACTCGGCGCTGTCAAGGCGGGTTGCCGCTCCGTCGCGACCGAGGCAAGGAGCGCGGACGATGAGCGACAGTGACAAAAGGCGCGAAGAACGGCTGGCCGCGGCGCTGCGCGAGAATTTGCGCAAGCGCAAAGCCCAGGCGCGCGAGTTGGCCGCGCCGCCTCCCCTGTCGCCCCCAAAGGACTAAAGCGGGGCGCAGGCCGCCTCGATCCACGCGCGGTCTTCAGGCGCGAGCCCCGGGCCGACCTTCTCGACCACGTCGGCGTGGTACGAGTCGAGCCAGGCGATTTCGGAATCGGACAGCAAATTGCGGTCGATCAGCCGCCGGTCGATTGGCGCGAAGGTCAAGGTTTCGAAGCCGAGCATTTCCTTCTCGGCCCCCTTGATCTCACGTTCGACCACAAGGACCAGATTTTCGATGCGGATGCCGTATTCGCCTGCCTTATAATAGCCGGGCTCGTTGGACAGGATCATGCCCGCCGCGAGCGGTTCGTCGCCGCCCGATTGTGAGCTTCCCACAGGCGAGATGCGCTGCGGCCCTTCGTGGACGGACAGGAAGCTACCGACGCCGTGACCGGTGCCATGGGCGTAATCGAGACCCGCATCCCACAAGGGACGGCGGGCGAAGCTGTCGAGCTGGCTGCCACGGGTGCCCTTGGGGAAACGCGCGGTGGCGATGGCAATATGGCCCTTCAACACGCGGGTGAAGCGGTCGCGCATCTCATCGCTCGGGGTGCCGATCGCCACGGTGCGGGTGATGTCGGTCGTGCCGTCGGCATATTGCCCGCCCGAATCGACGAGGTAGATGCTATTCATCTCCAGCGGGCGGTTAGTCGCCTCGCTGGCACGGTAATGGACGATCGCGCCATTAGGGCCCGATCCCGAGATCGTGTCGAACGACAAATCCTTGAGCATGCCACTCTCGCGCCGGAGCGCTTCGAGATGATCGGAAGCCTTCAATTCGTCGAGCCCGCCCTTTGGGGCCTCCTCGCCAATCCATTTTAGGAAGCGCGCGATAGCGGCGCCGTCGCGCGCCTGCGCCGAGCGCTGGCCGGCGATCTCGACCTCATTCTTGATCGCGCGCGGAAGCACCGTCGGATCGCGCACCGGGACGATCGTCGCTCCGGCTTTGTCGAGCGCGTCGAAAATCGCCGCGACCGAGCGCTCTGGATCGACCGCGACGCGCTTCCCCTTGAGCTCGGCAAGCGCATTCTCGAACTCTGCACGCTCATGGACTCGGACGCCATTGCCGAGATGCTGGCGTACCTCGGCGTCGACTTTCTCGCCGGCGACGAACAGGTCGGCGGTACCGTCCGAATTGACCAAGGCGTAAGCGAGCGCAACCGGAGTGTGGGAGACGTCAGCGCCACGCACATTGAAGGTCCAGGCGATTGAATCCAGCGCCGCCAGCACGGCCGCATCCGCATCTTGCTTGCCGAGCCATTCGGCGATTTTCTGGCGCTTGTCGGCACCCGACTGGCCGGCGAGCTTCTCGGGATGGACGATGAGCTTGGCAACGGACGCGGCCGGGCGATCGTCCCACACGGCGTCGATCGGATTGCGGCGCACCGCGACCAATTCGGCGCCCTTGGCGGCGAGCGCTTCGGTTGCCTTCTTGACCCAGTCGCGGCTGTGCAGCCACGGGTCGTAACCGATTCGAGCCCCATCGGCAGCATGTTCCTTGAGCCAGTCAGCGATGCTGGTTTCAGGCACCGACTGATAGCTCCAATGGTCGGCGCTGACCTGGCTGCGAACCTGGAGCGTATAGCGCCCGTCGACGAAGATCGCGGCTTCTTCGGGAAGAACCACCGCTGAGCCCGCCGAGCCTTCGAATCCAGTCAGCCATTGCAGCCGTTGCGCGTAGCTCCCGACATATTCACTCATGTGCTCGTCGGTCAGAGGAACGACGAAGCCGTCAAGGCGATCGGCGGCAAGTTGGGCGCGAAGCGCGGCGAGGCGGTCGGCATATGAGGACATGTGCAAGCCTTCATTTGATGTGTTCGCGCCCCTCTAACGTGATTTTACGCTGGACGCACCCGCCGCTTATTGCTTGGTCGCGGTGATGAACAAGATGAGCGCCCTGCCCACACCGCCGCGCGCCGAAAAGCGCCCCCACCGTTACGAGCGCCACGGCGTTACGATTGAGGATGACTATGCCTGGTTGCGCGATCCCGGCTACCCCAAGGTCGAAGACGAGGACGTGCTTGGCTATCTCAAAGCCGAGAACGCCTATTTCGAAGCCGCGATGGAGCCGCACGCCGAGCTGGTCGAAGCTTTGTTCGAGGAGATGAAGGGTCGCATCAAGGAGGACGACTCCAGCGTTCCGGTCAGGGATGGCGATTATCTCTATTGGTGGGCGTTCAAGCCGGGCGAGCAATATCGCAGCTGGTACCGCAAGCCAGTCGACGGCGGTGAAGACCAGCTGATCTTCGACGAACCAGCCGAGGCCGAGGGCAAGGAATATTTCCGCCTCGGCGCGTTCGAGGTCAGTCCCGACGGCCGCCTCGCCGCGACACTGGTCGACGACGACGGATCGGAGCGATTCAAGCTCAATATCCGCGACCTCGCCAGCAGCAAGGATGTGGAGACGGTGACCGACGTCGGCATCGGCCAGCCGGTGTGGACCAGCGACAGCCAGGGCGTGGTATTCACCGAGGTCAACGACAATTGGCGCAGTTATCGCGCTCGCTACCACCGTGTCGGCCAGCCTTTGTCGGAAGTGACGACGCTATACGAGGAAGTCGACGACATCGGCTTTTCGGTTGGCGTCGTGCGTTCGCAGGACCGCAGCCTGATCTTCCTCGCTACCGGCGACAATACCACCAGCGAAATCCGCTTCGTCCCGGCCGACCGGCCCGACGCGGAGCCGGTGCTGATCGCCCCGCGCAAACCCAACCTCGAATATATGGTCGACGCGGCGCACGGAAAATTGTGGATCGTGACAAACGACGATCACGTCAATTTTCGTGTCGCCGAAGCCTCACTTGATGAGCCTGGAAGTTGGAAAACGGTGATCGCCGGGTCGGACGCGACCTACTTGCGCGGGCTGTCTGCGTTTCGCGATCATCTTGCGCTGACTACACGGGTCGACGGCCTCGATCAGCTCGTCCTGCGCGATTATGCCAACGGCGCAACGACCCGAATTCCGTTCGCCGAGGCTAGCTATACCGCCGCGTTCGGCAGCAATCCCGAATTCGCGCCCGCCGCCTATCGCTTGTCCTACAGCTCGATGGTCACGCCGGGGACGGTTTACGATTATCATCCGGGCGAGGACCGGCTCGAGGTTCTGAAGGTCCAGGAGGTGCCGTCGGGCTATGACGCGTCGCAATATGCCACCGAGCGGCTGATGCTGCCGACGCGGGACGGCAAGAGCGTGCCGGTGTCGGTGGTCTACAAGAAGGGCTTCGACAAGGACGGCAAGGGCCCGCTGTTTCTCTATGCCTATGGCGCATACGGCTACGCCGTTCCGCCGAGCTTCGCGACCGCGCGGCTAAGCCTGCTGGACCGCGGCTATGCCTATGCCATCGCCCATATCCGCGGCGGCGACGACCTTGGTTACCAATGGTTCCTCGACGGCAAACTGGCCAAGCGAACGAATACCTTCCACGATTTCGTGGATGCGGCGAGAGGACTGATCGCCGAGGGCTTTACTGGGCCGGGACGGATCGCGATCCAGGGCGGGTCGGCCGGCGGCGAGCTGATGGGCGCGGTCGCCAACAGCGATCCCGAATTGTGGGGCGCAGTGGTCGCCGATGTTCCATTCGTGGATGTCCTCAACACGATGCTCGACGACACGCTGCCGCTAACCCCGGGCGAATGGCCCGAGTGGGGCAATCCGATCACCGATAGGGCCGCGTTCGACCTGATTCGCAGCTATTCGCCCTACGACCAGGTCAAGCGCCAGGCCTATCCGCCGATGCTGATCACCGGCGGCCTCCACGATCCGCGCGTGACCTATTGGGAACCGGCCAAATGGGCGGCCAGGCTGCGCGAGGTGAAGACCGACCGCAATCTGCTGCTGCTCAAGATCAACATGGGGGCGGGGCACGGCGGCAAGTCGGGCCGCTGGAACGCGCTGCGCGAGGGAGCCGAGGCCTACGCCTTCATCCTGACCCAAATGGGCCAGGCATGAGGCCAGTCTTCGAGCTTCCCATCATCGCCGGCGACACCGACATTGACGAGCTCGGCCACGTCAACAATGCGGTGTGGGTCCAGTGGATCCAGCAGGTTGCGGTGGCGCATTGGGAGGCGGTGGCCGATGCCGCCCATGTCGACGCCTATTTCTGGGTCATCGTGCGCCACGAGATTGATTACCTCCGCGCGGCTTTCGCCGGCGATAAGATGATCGCGCGCACCTGGGTCGGCGAAGCGCCCAAGGGCGCGCGCTTCGACCGGCACATGGAATTCCTCGGCGGTGACGGAAAGGTCCGCGTGCGGGCGAGGACTCAATGGGCGATCATCGACAAGGCCAGCGGCCGCCCGATCCGCGTTCCGCCGGACGTCATTGCGCCATTTCTGGGCGACGCTTAAGCTTAGCGCCATCATGACCGGCGTCCTGCTCCACGATTATTACCGCTCCTCGGCGGCCTATCGCGTGCGGATCGCGCTCAATTGGAAGGGCATCGAATATCAGCGCCATTCGGTCAATCTGGCCGAGGGCGAGCAGAAAGACGCCGCCTATCGCGCGCTCAATCCGCAGGGCTTCGTGCCGATGCTGGAGATCGACGATCACCGCCTGACGCAGAGCCTGGCGATCATCGGTTATCTCGACGCGACTCACCCCGATCCGCCGCTGCTGCCGAAGAGCCCTCTCGACGCTGCGCAGGTCCGGGCGATGGCGCTGACCGTCGCCTGCGACATCCATCCGCTCAATAATTTGCGGGTGCTCAAGTATCTGTCGCGCGAGCTCGGCCAACCGCAGGAGGCGCGCGACGCCTGGTATCGCCATTGGGTGACCGAGGGACTCGCGGCGATGGAAGCGATGGCGCGGACCAGCGCCGGCGATTTCCTGTTCGGCGACACGGTGACGCTCGCCGACATCTGCCTGGTGCCGCAGCTCTACAATGCGCGGCGCTTCGCGGTGACGGTCGCCGACTATCCGACATTGCGACGGGTCGACGAGAATGCAAATGCGCTGGGCGCTTTCGCCGCCGCGCACCCCGATCGCCAGGAGGCCCACGCATGAACCGCGCCGACACCATGAACCGCGGGATGAGCGACGCGAAGCCGATCGCGGCGGTCGATATCCCGTCTCTCAAGGGCAAGGTCAGCGACGAGGAATGGGCGATCCGGGTCGATCTCGCCGCCGCCTACCGGCTGGTCGCGCATTATGGCTGGGACGACCTTATCTTCACCCATTTGTCGGCGCGCATTCCCGGACCGGAGCATCATTTCCTGCTCAATCCGTACAATCTGATGTTCGAGGAAGTGACGGCCTCCTCGCTGGTCAAGGTCGATGTCAACGGGAATGCGGTCGAGCCGACACCGTTCATCACTAATCCGGCGGGCTTCACCATCCATTCGGCGGTGCACATGGCGCGCGAGGATGCCCATGCGGTGATGCACCTCCACACGCCCCATGGCCAGGCCGTTTCGGCGCATGCCGAAGGCCTGCTCCCGCTGACCCAGACCGCAATGCTGGTTCGTGGGGATTTGGCGTTCCACGATTATGAAGGTGTTGCGGTGGATCTGGACGAGCGCGAGCGGATCGTCGCCGACCTTGGGACTAAGTCGGCGATGCTGCTGCGCAACCACGGCACGCTGAGCGTCGGCCGCAACGTCGGCGAGGCGTTCGTGAAGCTCTATTTCCTCGAGCGCGCCTGCCAGGCGCAAATCTACGCGCTGTCGGCTGGCGACAACATCAACAACCCGCCGCAGGGCTCGCCTGAGGTCGCGGCCGAGCAAGGTGCCGCGGGGCTGACGATGGCGGCGAATTTGCTGGCATGGCCGGCACTGCTGCGAAAGGCGCACCGGCTAGACCCAGGGTTCGCGACTTAGGATCCTCGCAAAAGCACCGTCCCCCGGACGGTGCTTTTGCGAGGATGGTCGGGGAGAGAGGATTCGAACCTCCGGCCCCTGCCTCCCGAAGGCAGTGCTCTACCAGGCTGAGCTACTCCCCGACCGGGACCGGGCCCATCAGGGCCGGTGCAGGAGCGCGGGCTTCCTAACCGCGAGGGCGAACAAGCGCAAGCGGCGCCTAATGGCCCAGCGTTTGCAGCCACTCCTCGACGCGGACCATCTTTTCGCGCGGGCTGCCGGCGCGCGCCGCGACCTCCTCGGCCTGCTCGATCCGGCGCCAGTCGGCGAAATTGGTCGATTTGACACCGCGCTCGCCAAGCAGGCGTTTGAGGCCTTCCCCGCCCGCGCGATCGCTTGCGCTTCCCGCAGGCATATCGGCCGCGATCGCTTCCGCCACCTCATATCCGTCGGGCCGATTGGTGCCGATTGTGCCCGTGGGCCCACGCCGCGCCCATCCGACGGCATAGAGGCGGTCGGAAATGCGGCCGCCCTCGTTGAGGAATTTGCCGCCGCGTTCGTCATAGGGGACGCCGCCGATCGGCGGGGTGGTGTAACCGATGCAGCTGACGACCAAAGACGCCGGGACCTCGTAAGTCTCGCCGGTACCGCGCGCGCCGCCTTTCTCGTCGAGCTCGGTGCGCTCGACGATTAGGCGTTCGGCGCGGCCTTCTCCCTCGATCGCCAGCGGCTTGGCGAAGAAATCGAACGTCATCGACTTGGGCTTGTTGGTCCTGAGATTGGCAAATTCGCGCAATAAAGTGACCGACTTGCGCTGACCGGGATCGAGCGCCTGATCGGCCTCGACCGGCGGAAAATCAGACAAGTCGACCAGCGGAACTGTCGCTTCCAAATGGCCAAGCTCGCCAAGCTCCTTGGGAGTCATGGCGATCTGGTGCGAGCCTCGCCGCCCAAGGATCGTGATCGTACGGATCGCGGAAGCATCCAACGCCTCAAGCGCATGGCCGACGATATCCGACCCTTCGAACTCGGCCCTCGTCTTCGACAGGATTCGCGCGATGTCGAGCGCGACATTGCCATTGCCGATGACCGCGGCGTGAGTCCCGTCGAGCGGAGGTTCCAGATCGGCGAAGTCAGGATGCCCGTTGTACCAGCCAACGAACTCGGCCGAGCCGATGACCCCCGGCAGCTCTTCGCCGGGGATTCCGAGCTTGCGGTCGTGGGGCGCGCCGATGGCGAGGATGACCGCGTCGTAAAGTTCGAGCAGTTCGTCGACGGATACATCGGTACCGACGCAGACATTGCCGATGAACCCCACCCCGTCGGTTTCGGCCACCTTGTCATAGCGTTTGGAGACCGCCTTCAGCGACTGGTGGTCGGGCGCGACGCCGAAGCGGATCAGGCCATATGGGACGGGATAGCGATCGAGGATGTCGATCCGGGCGGTATCGCCGTATGACTTGGCCAGCGCCTCGGCAGTGTAGAAGCCCGCCGGTCCCGACCCGATCACCGCGAAATGCCGCATGCCTTGCTCCCGCTCGTTCGCGCGGATGCTAGGGAATGCGCGGGCAGGCGCAAGTCAGTCCTTCTTGCTTTTGTCCTCGAGCAGTAGGTCGTTGCCCTTGCGGCTGAGCATCGCTTCGATCGGCGCGGCGAACAGGCCCAGCATGCCGGGCAACATAACGTGGCAGCGGACCTTGGTTTCCTCGACGGTGATCTGTGCATCGACCTGCTGACCCATTGCGTGAATCTGAAGGTCGAGCCGATCGCCAACCCAGTTCGAGGTGACGTGCGATGCTCCGCCGGGGATATGATCCTGCAGGCTGTGGATGTTGGTGCCGATGCGGCGGCGCGCTTCCTCGCGGCCGAGCTTGTGGGGAAGCGAAACGTCGATCGGTGCGGCCATCCCGACCAAGTGGACTCCGTTCAGGAGCTTTTCAAGCGCGATGCGCCTATTATGCTCGCCATGATGCGCTGGTTGCTTGCCTTGCTGCCGTTGGTGACTGCCGCCTCTGCTGCGGCGCAGCCGGTCGCTTACCCGTCGCAGGCGTGGAATCCGGCGGCGGACTATGTCACCCCAGGGCAGGATGAGCCGGGCTATCGCGCATGGGTCGGCGCGAGTGCCTGGCGGCCAGTCTATGTCAAAGCGTTCAACAATTATCTAGTCACTTATGGCGTGGGCGGGGTGGCGCCGACCTGGCAACTGCTGCGCACCGCGTCCGACTGGCAGAAATGCGCCGCCCAACCTTTCGAGGTGCCGCCGACCAGCGCCTGGCCAAACATTGTCGCGGCTCTGCGTTACGTGGGAACCTATGTGATCCCGCGCATCGGACCGGTCGAGGTGGTGTCGGTCTATCGCAACGCCGGGCTCAACGCCTGTGCCCACGGCGCGCCGACCAGCACGCATCTCCAAATGGGCGCGGTCGACATGGTGCCGCTCAGACCCATCAGCCGCGAAGCGTTGATGAGCGAGCTGTGCGCGATCCATCGCGCGAGCGGGGCCGCCAACGCGACCGGACTGGGCTTCTACAAGGGGCTGAGGTTCCATATCGACGCGCGCAAATATCGCGAATGGGGAACGATGGGGGCGAGGGGCGGCTCCGGTTGCAGCGCGGTACTCGCCGAGGGCGCGGCACCCTTCGAGACGGTAACGCCGGCCGCGATGCCCCAACCTGTGACCACGCCCACCCAAGGAAACCCGCCAATCCCTTGAGTTGCCGACGCGCAACGCCATATGGCCGACAAGGCACAGGGGTTTGGTATGGATCTGGAAAAACTGACCGAGCGCGCGCGCGGTTTCCTGCAGGCGGCGCAGACTATCGCAGTGCGCGAGAATCACCAACGGATTGTCCCCGCGCATTTGTTGAAAGCGTTGCTCGACGACGAGCAAGGAATGGTGGCTGGACTGATCAGCGCAGCGGGCGGCGACCCGGCGGCGGCGCTGCGCGAAGTCGACGTGCTGATGGAAAAAATACCTGTCGTCACGGGTGCTGGAGCGTCGTCAGCGCCCGCACTCGACGGGGACACGATGCGCATCCTCGATTCTGCGGAGCAGATCGCGAAGAAATCGGGCGACAGCTACGTCACGGTGGAGCGTATTCTGCTGGCGATGGCCCTAGCCAAGGGCAGCGACGTTGGATCAGCCCTGGCCAAGTCGGGCGTCACGCCGCAAAACCTAAACGCCGCCATCGACAAATTGCGCGGTGGCCGCACCGCGGACACTCAATCGTCCGAAGACCGCTACGACGCCTTGAAGAAATTTTCGCGCGACCTCACCGAGGCCGCGCGAGAGGGCAAGCTCGACCCGGTGATTGGCCGCGACGAGGAAATCCGCCGCACCATCCAGGTGCTCGCGCGGCGCACCAAGAACAATCCGGTGCTGATCGGCGAGCCTGGCGTAGGCAAGACCGCCATCGTCGAGGGCCTCGCGCTGAGGATCGCCAATGGCGACGTGCCCGACGGCCTCAAGGATCGCCGCCTGCTGAGCCTCGACATGGGCTCGTTGATCGCCGGCGCCAAATATCGCGGCGAATTCGAGGAGCGGCTGAAGGGCGTGCTCGACGAGGTCAAATCCGCGGCCGGCGAGATCATCTTGTTCATCGACGAGATGCACACCTTGGTCGGCGCCGGGAAGAGCGAAGGCGCGATGGATGCGTCCAATCTCTTGAAACCGGCGCTCGCGCGCGGCGAACTGCACTGCATCGGCGCGACCACGCTCGATGAATATCGCAAGCACGTCGAGAAGGACGCCGCGCTGGAACGGCGCTTCCAGCCAGTGTTTGTCGGCGAGCCGACGGTCGAGGACACCATCTCCATATTGCGTGGCTTGAAAGAGAAATATGAGCTGCACCACGGCGTGCGGATCACCGACGGCGCGATCGTCGCCGCGGCGACGCTTTCCAACCGCTACATCGCCGACCGGTTCCTGCCGGACAAGGCGATCGATCTGATGGACGAGGCGGCCAGCCGTATCCGCATGGAGGTCGAATCCAAGCCCGAGGAGATCGAAAATCTCGACCGGCGGATCATGCAGTTGAGGATCGAGCGCGAGGCGCTGAAGAAAGAACGTGACAAGGCCAGTAAGGACCGGTTGGCGAAGCTCGAGGAGGAGCTTGCCAACCTCGAACAGCAATCGGCCGAGCTGACCGGCCGGTGGCGGGCGGAAAAGGAAAAGATCGCCGCCGAAGCCAAGATCAAGGAACAACTCGACCAGGCACGGCTCGAGCTCGAGCAGGCCCAGCGCGCCGGCGATCTCGCCAGGGCTGGCGAGCTGCAATACGGGCGCATCCCTGAGTTCGAGAAGCAGCTCGCAGAAGCGCAGAGCGCGGTG
>Ga0193709_1000386_pt1 | contig 15962 bp, 12 predicted proteins | sample H3c2metaG_FD_160571 | JGI IMG/M metagenome (GOLD analysis project Ga0193709, IMG submission 160571) | Soil microbial communities from a riparian zone of the East river system, Colorado, United States - H3c2 | ecosystem: Environmental > Terrestrial > Soil > Riparian zone | place: USA: East River... | reverse complement strand
TGAAGCCGTCGACGTTCACCGCGTTGGTTCGAAGCGGATCGTCCATCGACCACGGCACGGAACCGAGCGCCGCGTGGTGGAGTACGTAGTCGGCGCCTTCGCAGGCAGTGCGGCACGTCTCGAGGTCGCGGATGTCGCCTTCAACCATCCGGAAGTTCGGGATGGCATCGAGTGGACCATCGAGCACTTCGTCGAGGTTCGCGCGATGGCCAGTGGAGAAGTTGTCGACACCGACAACGCTCTGTCCGAGCGCCAGCAGCTCCTGAAGGAGATTGGAGCCGATGAACCCTGCGACTCCGGTGACGACCCATACCTTAGGAGCCGAAATCAAATGTTCGCGTAGCTGACTGTACGATGCGGAAATCAATTGCTCGGAGTGGAAGTGTTCCCGCCGGCAGATTCAGGGCAGGCGTGCGCGGGAGCACGTCCACTCGATCATGCGCGCCGCATCTCGCGGCATTCAAGGACGCGACAAGGCATCTTCCATTCCCACCGATCTCAAGCGTGTCGGACTTATAAGTCCTGTTTCTGCACGCGCTTATGAGTTCGGTGGAACACCACCAAGTGAGATTATTCACGACTTTGTCGCGGTGTTGCCCCATTCCTGTGGTGGTCGAACCACAATCGAGTTACAAGTTTCGAGCGTAGGCGTTTATGGAGAGAGGAAAGTTTGGGAGCAGAGTTTTACTCGCTGGAGCTTTGCTTCCTTTTAAGGAGTTGTGCCATGAGCGGCATGGACGTCCATCCCTGCTGCCATGGATGTCACCATGTAATGGCTGTGTCATCTACTGCATATATTATTGTTCCGCGAAGACCATGTTGAGCCGAGTGGCGGTTAGCTAGATTGACAGCGCCTTCGCGCACGTGGTGTTGATTCCCTTGAGGAGATCGAGCGATTAGTGTTCGGCAACATTCACAAATACAGCAACGGCCATGGATCAATGAAGGACCGCCAAGAGAGCACATTGGTCCGATTGCGAGGCCGACCCTTTCCGCCTTCTTCAAAATCCTTGTAACTACAGTGTCTCGATAATGCTCCAGGGGCACTTGAATCGGGTGACGCGTCGTGCCAAGGCGGTCGCCGGGTGGATAATTTTTCGGACTGGTCTTTACCGACGACTCCGTCGGAACGAAGCGGTTATCGTGCTCTTTCATAGAGTAAACGATGTTTTTGTTAATGACTCGCTGACTTACTCGACCAGGAACTTCGAAAGATTCGTCCGCTTCTTCGGACGATTTTTCGAGGTGATCCCGCTCAGCGTGCTGCTAAGACGGTTGGAGACTGGCGCTGTCCTCGCAGGCACTCTGGCAATCACCTTCGACGATGGGTATCGAGGCAACGCTACGATCGCGGCGCCTATTCTCGAGAAGCATGAGCAGAGGGCGTGCTTTTTCGTGACGACGCAATTCATCGGTTCGAATCATGTTCCGTGGTGGGACGCGGAAAAGAAAATCCAGGTTCAGTGGATGACTTGGGATCAGGTGCGCTCGCTCCGCAAGAATGGTCATGACATCGGCTCCCACACCGAGACACACCCTGATCTGGGAGTCATCGGCAGGGAAGAGGCCCGCCGCGAAATTGGCGGCGGAAGCGCGCAGCTCGATTCGGAGCTTGGCGAACACTCAGGACTCTTCGCCTACCCATTTGGCGGGAGAAAGAACATGTCCGAGGAAAACCAATCGGTGCTGGAAGAGCTCGGACTTCGATGTAGCTTGTCGGCTTACGGAGGGACCGTGCGGGCTGGCGACGATCCGCTCCGTCTGAAGCGTATAACGGTCTCGGATTGGTTCCTGTCGCCGTACCAATTCGGATTCGAATTGGTGACCGGCGGTCTCAATCCAGACTGACAGACACGTCAGTCGGCTGGAGAATGCAGTGAAAACGGCCGCGAAGCGCACGAGCGTTCTCGCCTTGGGATCCGGTGTAACACTGCTCGGCGTGCTGCGGACGCTTTCGAGAGCGGATGCCGATGTAATCGCACTACCTGATGTCGACCCGGCCACTCGGCGTTCGCGGTGGTATCATCCTGCGCCGCGTGAGTGGTCAGGGATGAAGCCAGAGATGCTCGCGCAGTACCTCGAGAGTTTGCCCGCTCCAACGGTGCTTTTGCCCTGTTCCGATCTCTGGGTGAGGACCGTCGCGGCTCTCCCTGGCGAAGTTCGCGCTCGCTACCCTTCGAGCGTCGCTCCCCGCGAGGCGTTGGACCTTCTTGTCGACAAGGCGCGCTTCGGTAACGCACTCGACCGGCTGGGATTGCCGCATCCGACAACTCGCCTGATGAAGTCGGTGCGGGATCTCGAGCTGGTCCCCGACACCACACTCCAGAGCTCTTTCCTCAAGCCGGTTCACTCGCAGCAGTTCTTCGCCCGTTTTGGCGTGAAAGCATTTCGTATTGCGAGCAGATCCGATGCGGAGGCTCGTTTGGGAGAGTGCGTCGGCGCCGGCTTCGAGATGATGCTGCAGGAGTACATCCCGGGCCCGCCCGCCAATCACTACTTCATCGATGGATTCATCGATCGCAACGGTGTCGTCCGAGCTCTGTTTGCCCGCCAGCGTCTGCGAATGAGTCCTCCTGATTTCGGCAACAGCACCTTGCAGATAAGCGTTCCGTTGAGCGCGACCGGTGACGCCGAGACGACATTGAGAAAACTGCTCGCCGACATTGGCTATCGCGGAATCTTCAGCGCAGAGTTCAAGCGGGATCCGCGGGACGACGTCTTCAATCTGATCGAGGTGAATGCCAGGCCGTGGTGGTACGTTGACTTTGCGTCCCGGTGTGGAGTGAATGTTTGCGCGCTTGCGATTCGTGATGCCCTTGGCGAGCCAGTTGAAACTGTCTCGAGCTATGCCGTCGGACGTCGTTGCGTATATCCCTACTATGACTTGCAAGCGGTTCTTGCGGAGCGATCGGCCGGTCGACTTGGCTTGCTGGGTTGGGCACGATCATGGGTTGGCCCTTTTCAGCCGATCTTTCGATGGTCGGATCCCTTGCCGGCCGTCGGTGAGGTTGCGACAATGATCGGCGCCCGCCTGCGCAGAGTTGGCAACAAATAGAGGCCCCGTCCAAGACGATGCTCACGGTCATATTCGCGACTCGCAATGGCATGCGTACCATCCCCGCGGTTCTGGACGCATATCTGCGACTTCAGGTGCCGGAAGGGGGCTGGAAGCTGATCGTCGTAGACAATGCCAGCAGCGACCGAAGCTGGGAAACCATCATCTCGTTTCAGGATCGCTTACCGCTTACTTGTCTCTCTGAGAAAAAACCCGGTAAGAACTCGGCGCTGAACGCCGCGGTGGCTCACATCGAGGGCGACCTTGTCGTGCTGACCGACGACGATGTGTTTCCGAAACCCGATTGGCTGGTCCGCATGAGGTCGGCGGCGGATGATCAACCGGAATATTCCATCTTCGGCGGTCCCGTGCTGCCGCGGTGGGAGATTCCTCCGCCCGATTGGTTGATTGAGCGGGTTCCAATGGAACCGGTATTCACCCTGACGCCTTCCTCACTACAGGAAGGTCCGATGGACTACCATTTCGTCTTCGGCCCCAACATGGCAGTGAGGGCCGAGGTCTTTAACGAGGGATTTCGATTCGACCCGACGATTGGTCCCCAAGGGGCAAGTTACGCCATGGGAAGCGAGACGGAGTTCGTAGGCCGATTGGCAAATCGCGGGTACGCCGCATGGCACGCTCGTGACGCACAGGTGGAGCATTTCATTCGCGATTTTCAGATGACCAGTTCCTGGGTACTTCGTCGAGCAATCCGTTTTGGTAGGGGTTTGTATCGCATGGAGAGAGGAGAAAGGCCTACCGACGTGCCGGTCTGGCTCGGCGTACCCAGATATCTAATTGGAGAGATGATCCGGCAAACTGCGGTGCTCTCAAAAGGTCTGATGACTCTTCGCGGAGAAACCATCTTCCGCGCTCGGTGGGACCTGAACGTTCTGCGGGGACAAATCCTCGAGGCCTACCATTCCGGCGGCGAGAAGCCGGACAGCGCGTCCTAGTCGAGTCCGTTGCGGCGTTCCCCGGCGAAGCGTGGCATCGCTAGGTTAGCCCGCTGTTGACCGTGGCGAGCGATCACAGACTGCCTACACTGACGCATCACCTGGTCGCGTCGACGCAACAATTTCGTTGCTTCCCGCCTCCAAGGGTGCAAAACATAGCGTGGATGGTGGTCTGTAAGTTGCCCCCCTGCTCGCAAGGCGATGAGCCGTGTGCGCTCAACCTTTGATCGCCTCACGTCACAGTAAGGAACGTTGGATGACGACCCTCGAAGAAAGACCGCTTGCCACTGCGGCGTCGCACGCGACGCGCGCCCTGCAGCGCCGAGCCCACGATATGATCCCGGGTGGCGCTCATACGTACGCCAAAGGGGACGACCAATATCCCCAGTCAGCGCCACCGTTCATCGCACGCGGCGAGGGGTGCCACGTTTGGGACTTGGACGGAAATGAATTCATCGAGTACGGCATGGGCCTCCGCTCGGTTGGACTCGGTCATGCTTTTCCTCAGGTCATCGAAGCCGTTCGGCGCGAATTGGCCAATGGCACGAATTTCACCCGGCCCAGCCCGCGCGAAGTTGAGTGCGCGGAAATATTTCTCTCGTGCGTTTCTACCGGAGAGATGGTCAAGTTTGCAAAGAACGGTTCCGATGCCACCACGGCCGCCGTCAAGCTTGCGCGAGCGCACACCGGGCGCGACCTCGTAGCGATCTGCGGCGACCAGCCATTTTTCTCGACGGATGACTGGTTCATTGGCAGCACGGGAACGCCGGCGGGTATTCCGTCGGCAATCCGGGATCTCACGATAAAATTCCATTTCAACGACTCGGCAAGTCTCGAGTCGCTGTTCCTGAAGCATCCGGGTCAGATCGCTTGCGTGATGCTCGAGGCCGAAACAGCTACCGCGCCACGTGCGGGGTTTCTCGCGGAGGTCCGCGCGCTCTGCGACCGTTACGGCGCATTGATGGTGCTGGATGAGATGATCACGGGGTTCCGATGGGATCTCGGCGGAGCACAGCGCGTTCACGGCATCGTACCGGATCTTTCCACCTTCGGGAAAGCCATCGGCAACGGTTTCGCTCTCGCCGCGTTGGTGGGAAAGCGCGAAGTGATGGAACGGGGCGGCCTCAAGCATTCCCAGGAACGGGTTTTCTTGTTGTCAACGACGCACGGCGCCGAGACGCACTCCCTTGCCGCGGGAATTGCCACAATGCAGGTGTACCGGAGCGAGCCAGTTATCGAAACGCTCTACCGCCAGGGCGAGAAACTCCGGGCCGGATTCGAAGAGGCAACCCGTCGGCATGGTGTTCAGGATTACCTCACGCCACTCGGCCGCGCCTGCAACCTTGTTTACGCCACGAAGGGACCCGACGGCTTGCCGTCGCAGGCGTACCGCGCGCTCTTCATGCAGGAGCTGATTCGTGGCGGAGTGTTGGCACCTTCATTTGTCGTGAGCTACTCCCATACCGACGACGACATCGACCGGACGATCGAAGCGGCCGACTCCGCCGCCGAGGTTTACGCCCGGGCCCTGGAGGACGGAGTTGACTCCCACCTCGTCGGACCTCCCGTGAAGCCGGTTTTCCGGATGTTCAATTGACGTGCTCAGGAATCGACCAGCGCTCCCACCAGGACGTCTTCAACACCTGCGTCTATTTCTCTTTTTAGTCGTCTGCATTTGTGACCGCGATAACTGTAGTCGGTGCGCCGCTGAGCGTTGAATCTGTCGCCGAACCCCTGGCTGCGGAAAGAATGCCCCGAATCGGTGTGCTCTATCCATCGGGTTGGGGAAACCTGGGCGACGAAGCGATCCTCCAGGCGACGTTCGCAGCACTGCGCGGGCGTTGGCCCGATGTAGCGTTGCGAGCATTCACGCTGCACCCGGCGCGAACCGCTGCGAACCATGGTGTCGAGGCCGAGCCGCTCACTGGCGTGAATCGACACCTTTTCGGCGCGCCGCTTGGCGATGGTCCGTTCATCGTTCGTGCGGTGCGCGGATTGGCTCGTCGGGCTCGAAACATTCCGCTGCTAGGAGGGGTCGCAGCTCGAGGATCCAACATCGTCGCGACGCTGGTTTTCGAGGTGATCTCACTTCGGAGCGCATGGCGCTGGATACGCAGCGCAGATCTTGTCCTCGCGTCCGGCGGCGGTCAACTCGATGCTGTGTGGGGAGGCGCGTGGGGCCAGCCGTACGCGCTCGCGCGCTGGGCGTGGCTTGCGCGGAGAGCCAGAGTTCCGTTTGCATTGCTCAGCGTCGGCTACGGAGGCGCATCCACGTGGTTAAGCCGACAGTTCCTTCGGTACGCGGTTGACGGCGCGGCCTACTGCTCCGTTCGCGATGCTGGCTCAGGCGCGATGGCGTTGCAACTCGGAGTCAAGCGCGACCTCCCGGTGGTTCCGGATCTCGCTTTTGGACTCACTTCCCCTTCGCCCTTGCCGCCTCGGCGTCCCGGGTATGACATCGGGATCAGCCCGATGGTCTACCTTCGGCCCGGTAGCTGGCCGATCGAGGATCAGGCCGGCTACGAGCGGCTGATCGCGCTTTGGGCGAATCTGGTGACGGCGATCGTAGCGAGGGGCGATCGGGCGCATCTCTTCGTGAGCAACCCCGGAGACATGGCTGCCGTGTCGGATATCTGGGAGCTGCTAGGTGATGCGACGCGGGCCGACTGTACGATTGCGGAAGCCCAGAGTCCGAATGCCTTGCTGGAATTCTTTCGCGGACTGGACGTGGTAATCTCCAGCCGACTTCACGGTGTTTTGCTGGCCATCGTTTCGGCCCGACCGGTGCTGGCGCTTTCTCACGACCGGAAAGTCCGTGCAGTCATGAGTGATTCGGGAGTGTCCGACTTCTGCGTGGATCTTACCACCGCCACGGTGGAGCAGGTTACAGGGATACTCCTGAGCCTCACCGATCAACTGGATCCGTGCGCACGGCGACTGCGGGAATACGTTGAAACCGCGAGCAGCGCACTCCGACAACAGAATGAGCTGTTGCCCCAACTACTGAAGCGCCGCAGATGACAGACCTCCCGCTCGTCAGCGTCGTAACCCCGTTTTACAACACTGCTGATTTTCTGCGCGAGTGTATCGAGAGTGTGCTGGCGCAGACTTATCCGCGGTTCGAATATCTGCTCGTTGACAATCAGAGCACCGACGGATCCGCCGCCATCGCGGCGGAGTACGCCGCGAAAGATTCACGGATCCGCGTCATCCGCAATGCAAAGTTCGTCGGTCAGGTTCCAAACTATAATGGGGCGATGCGTCACGTCGCGCCGATGGCGCGCTACGTAAAAATCGTCCAGGCCGACGACTGGATCTTCCCGGAGTGTCTCGATCGGATGGTGGCGCTTGGGGAATCCCATCCCGCCGCTGCCATCATCAGCTCATATCGTTTGAGAGGTTCCGAGGTCTGCGGCGCCTGGATTGAATGGCCGACCGAATGTATTTCCGGACGCAGCGTCAGCAGAATGCAGCTGCTCGAAGGACACTTCCTGTTCGGCTCGCCAACGACTTTGATGTACCGGTCAGATCTGCTGGCAAAGCGGGAGCCGTTCTATTCGGAATCCTCGCTCCACGAGGACACTGAGCTGTGCTACGAAGTTCTCGCCAACGCGGATCTGGGATTTGTACATCAGATCCTGTCGTTCAGCCGCGTCGGGAACAACGGAAATCTTACGGCCATCGAGACCTACTTCTGGACTCTCCTCCACTCTTACATGACGCTTCGCAAGTTCGGGCCAGTGTTTCTCTCTCCGGAGGAACTCGCAAAGCGCATGCGGCCGGTGCGTGCCAAGTACCTGAGAATTCTCGGTGAAAACGTACTGCTGGGGCGTGAGCAGAAGTTCTGGCACTATCACAGTGAGGGGTTGGCAACGGTCGGCGAGGAGCTTCCTTCCCGTTGGACCCTCGCGCCACATATCGCGAGAGCCGCTCTTAAAGCGCTCGTGAGGCCGAGGTGGCTGAGTCGGGAACGAGCCAGACTCAAATGGGTCAGGAACGGTAACGAACAGAGTCCCACGATTTCGCCCGGAGAAAAGTGAGGGAAGCGCTGAGGGACTTGATCCGGAACCGTGAATTGCTCTACATGATCACCTGGCGGGAAATCAGGATTCGTTACAAGCAGTCCGTAATGGGCCTGCTGTGGGCTTTGTTGATGCCAATCATCATAACGTCGGCTGGCCTCGTCGTTCGAATCGCGGTCTCGAAGGTATCCGGCCGGCCGATCACCGCCGCGGACATCGGTGGGATCGGTGTGAAGGCCTTGCCATGGGCGTTCTTCGTCTCGGCGCTTCGGTTCGGGACGATCAGTCTCACTGGGAACAGCAGTCTGGTCACCAAGATAAAATTCCCGCGCCTCATTTTTCCGTTATCGTCGGTGTTGACTTCGCTGTTTGACATGGCAATCGCAATTCCGGTACTTCTCGTGCTGCTCCCGTTTGTTGGTGCACAAGCGTCGTGGAACGTATTGTGGGTTCCTCTGCTGGTGATCATTCTGGTGATCCTCACCGCGGGGTTATGCATTATCCTCTCGGCAGGGAACCTCTTCTTTCGGGATATCAAGTATCTCGTTGAGGTCGTTCTTACTTTTGCGATATTTTTCACTCCGGTCCTTTATGACGCTTCAGTGGCTGGCAAGTGGCGAACGTTCCTGATGCTGAATCCGATGACGCCGCTTCTCGAAGGGCTGAATTCGAGCGTGATCCTTGGCCAACCGCCGGATCTGCCCTGGCTCGCCTACAGTGCGATCGTGGCAGTGCTCCTGTTTTGGGGCGGGGTGGTTTTCTTCCAGCGCCTAGAGCCCCGCTTCGCGGAGAGTGTGTGAGGAGAACGCCATGAGCGATTTCGCTTTGCGCATGAACCACGTCTTCAAGCGTTTCCGCCGCGGTCAGCAGCATGATTCGCTGCGAGATCTGATTCCGTCGCTGGTCAAGAGAGCGGTTCGCAAGGATCGCGAACGCGCCCTTGCTCCCCAGGAGTTCTGGGTCCTGAATGACATCGCCTTCGAAGTGAAGAAGGGCGAGACGCTCGGCATCATCGGACATAACGGTGCGGGAAAGAGCACCATGCTAAAGCACCTGAGCGGCATCATGGTCCCGACTCGCGGCAGTATCGAGGTGAATGGACGTCTGTCAGCGCTCATCGAGGTCGGAGCCGGCTTTCATCCGGATCTGACCGGTCGCGAAAACGTTTACCTCAACGGAGTAATCCTTGGGATGACGCGAGCGGAGGTCAGGCGCAAGTTCGATGAGATCGTTGATTTCGCGGGGTTGGCGGAATTCATTGACACACCCGTCAAACGCTACTCGTCGGGCATGTTCGCTCGATTGGGATTCTCCGTGGCCGCGCATCTCGAGCCGGATATTCTCGTGATCGACGAAGTCCTGAGTGTCGGCGACTTCACTTTCCAGCGCAAAGGGATCGAGAAGATGCGCGCGATCGCAAAGGGCGGTGCGACGGTGATCTTCGTCTCGCACAACCTGCAAGCTGTGGCCGAGTTTTGCGAACGAGGGATCCTTCTGGATCGTGGACGCATCGTCGTTGATGGACCAACCGACCAGGTGATTCGCCGCTATCTCGACACTGCGGTGAATCATGAAGAACGGCCCGCGCGCGGCCCGGTGCGTATCGTCTCAACCAGGATAGCCGGCACGTCAGGCGCGACCGGCACCTTTCAGGCGGGCAGCAAGGCGAGAATTTCGGTGACGCTCGAGGCGGTGGCCGCAGCCGAGAGGGTTGCAGTCGTGATCCAGCTATTTAACGCCGATTTTTACGATGTCTTCCACACGTCCACCCAAAGACTCGGTCATGCACCGCTGTCGCTCGAGGCTGGCCAGAAAGCGGAATGCGATTTCGAGGTCGACCTTCATCTCGGGCCTGGGACTTACTACATCGGCGTCTACTTGTATCGCTACGACACGGAGCACGAGTACGATCACATTTTTCCTGCTACGTCATTCGTGATGACGACAGACCGCGATAGTCGTGGCGCGGCGAACCTGTATCCAGTCGTGGCGCGCTATGATGCTCGGCCGATTATTCCTGGCCCACAAGCATTGCCGGCGCTACCCGCAACGAATCGGAGCCCAGCGTGATCGATACTTCTCGTGACCCACTGGAAGGTCTGCCGGGAGAGGCCGCACAGCAGCGGTTTTGGAACGAGTGGAATGCGAGGAATCGCGGAGCTGGATACAACCCCAGCATCGATCCGCCAACAATGATGCGGCGTGATACGGTGCTCGAGTGGATTCGACAGCTCGGGTTGAAGCAACCGCGAATTCTCGACTTGGGGTGCGCTACTGGTTGGTTGAGCGACCAGTTGGCGGAGTTCGGCGACGTGGTTGGGACCGATCTCGCCGATGCGTCGATCACGGAAGCTCGGCAACGTTATCCGCACATTCGATTTGAGTGCGAAGATTTTGCGCAGACAAAGTTTGCGAATGGAGAGTTCGACATTGTAGTGTCGCTCGAGACGCTGAGTCACGTCGCCGACCAGCCGGCGTTCATGAAACGAATCCGCGACGTTCTCAAGCCGGGCGGCTACCTCATTCTCACGACGCAAAACCGGCTCGTATTCCAGCGGCGGTCCAGTGTGAATCCTCCGGGAGTAGGGCAGATTCGCCATTGGGTGTCTCCTCGCGAGCTGCGCCAACTTGTCAGCAGCGATTTCGTCATCCGAGGGTTCACGACGATGTTACCAGAGGGGGATTTGGGCTTCCTGCGACTGGTCAATTCGACCAGGTTGAATAGCCTGTTGAGTCGTTTCGTCTCCCGAAAGTCAATCGAGCACGCGAAGGAACGGCTTGGGTTCGGACAGACGATCGCGGTTCTCGCCCAACGTCGCTGAGGTAGCGGCACCGTGTCTCGGCGATTGATCGGTTTGTGGCTTTTCCCATTGCTCGCTGGGTGCAGCAGTACGAGCGGCGAGTCGGCGAAAATGTCTTCCATCACCATTACGCCGCGCGGCTCCATCATAGCCACATCAGGCATTGTCGACTTCCGAGCGACTGGATCTTACGACGATGGCTCGTCGCGCAATGTGACGGTCGCGTGGCAATCGAGTGTGCCCGCTGTGGCGACGATTGACGCCGCTGGAACCGCGACTGCCAAGGCCGCGGGCACAACGATCATACGCGCACAGGTCGGAGGGTTTAGCGATTCCACTACTCTGGTCGTGGCCGCGAATGCTGTGTCTGGTCCGCTACGAGTGAGCGCCGTCAACCCGCGATATTTTGCCGATCCGTCGGGGCGAGTTGTGTATCTGACTGGGTCGGAATACTGGAAGACGATACAGGACAATGGCCCGTCGAATCCTCCACAGGCGTTCGACTATCCAGCTTTTCTCAGTTTTCTCCAGCGTCATAACCACAACTTCACGCGGCTCTACATGTGGGAGCAATCGCGCTGGAGTGCGGAGACGAGTCTGAGTCACTGGTTCTCGCCGACCTTGTACGTTCGAACCGGACCTGGAGTAGGATCTGACGGAAGTGCAAAGTTCGATCTGAATAAGATCAATACGATGTACCTGGCGCGGGTCAGACAGCGCGCAGTCGATGCGGGTGCACGCGGGATCTACGTTTCCGTCATGCTCTTCAATGGCTGGAGTGTTGGGTTCAAAGGCGGTTCGACGGCGGGTAACCCGTGGTTGGGGCACCCGTTCAATTCGGCGAACAACATCAATGGTATCAACGGAGACCCGAACGGAGATGGCTTCGGGGGCGAATCCCAGACGCTCTCGATCCCGGCAATCACCGCACTCCAGGATACCTACGTCAAGGCGGTCATCGACGCCGTGAATGATTTGGACAACGTCATCTACGAGATAAGTAACGAGAGCGATCCCTCGGGCGACGCATGGCAGTATCACATGATCAACCTGGTGCGCTCTTATGAGGCGACCAAGCCGAAGCAGCATCCGATTGGGATGACGGTCCCATTTCCGACCGTGCCGCAGGGGACCAACAGTGATGTCCTGAATAGTTCGGCCGACTGGGTGTCGATGAATGGTGATGCCAACAATCCAGTGGTAGCCGATGGCTCGAAGGTGAGCCTGTGGGACACCGACCACTTGTGCGGGATCTGCGGTGATGCGGCGTGGCCATGGAGGAGTCTCACGCGTGGGCACAATCCGCTGTTCATGGATGGATATGACGGCAGCGCCGGCGTGGGAGACCCGAAATACGATCCAAGTGATCCGAAGTGGGAAGCGATCCGGACGAACATGGGATACGCCAGATCCTATGCTCTACGAATGGACCTGGCCCGCTCTCGTCCCCGCGGCGACCTCGCCAGTAGCGGCTACTGTCTGGCCGTGGTGGGTAGCGAGTACCTGGTATTCCTGCCGAATGGCGGGAGCGTGAATGTGAATCTCACAGGCGTGTCTGGATCACGCACGGTCGAGTGGTTCAACCCGGCCAACGGCCAAACGACAGCAGGCTCCGCAGTCAACGGCGGCAGCACGGTCACCATCAACGCCCCGTTCAGCGGCATGGCCGTCGTCTACATCCACCCCTGAGTGGGCGAACGACTGGCGCAATTTTCCATTCTGGATTTCGCGTCGGCAGGCATCGACAGTTTATTCGCTCCCGCCTCCCATCCGCGGACAATTCGCTCTCGCCTCCGACCCGCGGCCTCCAGATAGACCACGTGTTGCGTATTCGCTACGCTCTCGCCCAGCCTTTGATACGCGAGAGCCCAGCCTTTGATACGCGAGAGGGGCCAAAAAGGGGACTATGTGGCGCGATTGCTGCTTAGTGTCGCGCTGTTGCAACAGTGTGCGGCTGGTCCCACAATGACAAGGGCTACCTCTTGTGAAGCGAATCTATTGTTTCATCGGATCGCTGGCAGCGGGCTGCTTCATTGGTTCATGTGTAGGAGGCGATAGCGTCACCGGCCCGCCCGCGTCACGGCCCATCGCTTCGGTTGCGATCTCATCTGATACCGTGACCTTGAGCTCGACGGCGACCGTACAACTGACTGCTACCGCGAGGGACGCCTCGGGTGACCTGATTCGGCGCCGTTTTGAATGGGGGACCTCTGACGCGGCGATAGCCATAGTTTCGCCCGATGGTCTGGTGACGGCGGTTGGATCGGGGAGCTCGACGATCACGGCGACAAGCGAGGGGAAAAGCGCGACGTCGGTGATCACGGTGGCGGCTGTGGTGACTGGGACGCCGACTGAAGCTTTTGCCGGCACAGCGGGCGCGCTCAGCGGGACGTGGACGCAGCAACGCAGCGCCGGCACAGTCAACAGGAACGGCTTGGGCGTAGGCGTTGGCTCTGTCGATGCCAAGGATATCTACGCTTTCTGGAATGCCAGCACATTCACCAACGATCAGTACTCGCAAGTAAGGATCGCGAGTGGGCTGAGAAGCGGATCTCAGTACGTAGAAGTAACCGTTCGGGCCGGCGGTACAGGTGATGCCAGTCACAGCAACTACCTGTTCTCATCGGACGGAGCATCCGGAGTCGGGCACACTGAACTCTGGAAGACCGTAGCCGGAACTCCGACTCTACTTCGCAGCTTCGCCGCGACATTCGCGACGAACGACGTGATGAGAATTGAAGCAAAGGGTCAGACGATCACTTGCTTCAAGAATGGTGTATCGCTCGGGTCCTACCGATGCAAGTCTGGCTGGTGGCTCGCCGGGCGTCGGGATGTACGGCAACGCCGTCACGATTGATGATTGGGAAGGGAATTCGCTCGGGGTTGTGAGCGTTGCGCCAGTGGCCACAGTGACGGTGAGCCCACCGGCGGCGACCGTAGCAATCGGAAGTACCCAGCAGCTGACGGCGACGACCAAAGACTCCAGTGGCGCCGCTCTGACAGGACGGGCAGTAACATGGAGCTCAGACGCTTCCTCTGTGGCGACTGTTTCCTCGACAGGTCTGGTAACAGCGGTGAGCGCGGGTGCCGCGACTATCACGGCGACGAGCGAGACGCAAACTGGTACGTCCTCGATCACCGTCCCAGCGTCGGCACCGGTGGCAACGGTGAGCGTGAGTCCAGCGACAGCGACCATAGTAGCTGGAAGCACTCAGCAACTGACGGCGACAACTAAAGATTCCAGTGGAACCGCTCTGACCGGACGCGCAGTCGAGTGGAGCTCAGACGCTCCGTTGGTGTCGACCGTGAGTGCGACAGGTCTGGTGACGGCGGTGAGTGCGGGTACGGCAACTATCACCGCGACGAGCGAGACGCAAACCGGTACGTCCTCGATCACGGTGCCGGCGCCGGCGCCGGTGGCAACGGTGACAGTGAGCCCAGCGACGGCGACCGTGGCCGTGGGTAGCAAAACACAGTTGACGGCGACGGACAAGGATTCCAGTGGCGCCACCCTGACGGGACGGGCAGTCGTGTGGAGCTCTGCCGCTCCCTCGGTGTCGACCGTGAGTTCGACCGGTATGGTGACAGCGGTTGGATCGGGGAAGTCGACGATCACGGCGACGAGCGAGGGGAAGAGCGCGACGTCGGTGATCACGGTGCCGGCCGCGGTGACGGGGACGCCGATTGAAACTTTTGCCGGCACAGCGGGCGCGCTCAGCGGGACGTGGACGCAGCAACGTAGCACAGGCACAGTCAACAGGAACGGCTCGGGTGCGGGCGTTGGCTCTTCCGGAGGAAAGGATCTCTACGTTTTCTGGAATGCCAGGACGTTCACCAACGACCAGTACTCGCAAGTAAGGATCGCGAGTGGGCTGAGAAGCGGATCGCAGTACGTAGAGGTAACTGTCCGGGCCAGCGGTACAGGTGACCGCAGTCACAGCAACTACTTGTTCTCCTCGGACGGAGCATCCGGAGCCGGGCACACTGAACTCTGGAAGACCGTAGCCGGAACTCCGACTCTACTTCGCAGCTTCGCCGCGACATTCGCGACGAACGACGTGATGAGAATTGAAGTAAAGGGTCAGACGATCACCTGCTTCAAGAACGGGGTATCGCTCGGATCCTCTACCGATGCAAGCCTGGCTGGTGGCTCGCCGGGCGTCGGGATGTACGGCAACGCCGTCACGATTGATGATTGGGAAGGGAATTCGCTCGGGGTTGTGAGCGTTGCGCCAGTGGCTACGGTGACCGTGAGCCCACCGGCGGCGACCGTAGCAATTGGAAGTACTCAGCAGCTGACGGCGACAATGCGGGATGCTGGTGGCACTACACTCACGGGGCGCGCGGTGACGTGGGTGTCGGCAAACACCTCGGTGGCAACCGTCTCCTCGAGTGGTCTGGTAACAGCGGTGAGCGCGGGTGCCGCGACTATCACAGCGACGAGCGAGACGCAAAGCGGTACGTCCTCGATCACGGTGCCGGCGCCGGCACCGGTGGCAACGATTACGGTGAGCCCAGCGACGGCGAACATTGCGGTGGGAGCGAAGCAGCAGGTGACGGCTGTACTTAGGGACTTGAGCGGCAATGTGCTGACTGGTCGTGCGGTAACGTGGAGCTCGAGCGCGTCCTCGGTCGCGGCGGTGGACGGAAATGGTCTAGTGAGCGGTGTAGGGGCGGGCGGCCCCGTGACCATCACTGCGACGAGCGAGACGAAGACGGGTATGGCCTCAGTCACAGTGCAGGCACTGGTGGCAGCCGGTCCGTTACGAGTCAGTGCAATCAACTCGCGTTACTTTGCCGATCCTTCGGGGCGGGTAGTGTATCTGACAGGGTCGGAATACTGGAAGACGATACAGGACAATGGCCCGTCGAATCCTCCACAGGCGTTCGACTATCCAGCTTTCCTCAGTTTTCTCCAGCGTCATAACCACAACTTCACGCGGCTCTACATGTGGGAGCAATCGCGCTGGAGTGCGGAGACGAGTCTGAGTCACTGGTTCTCGCCGACCTTGTACGTGCGGACCGGGCCCGGGACAGGAGCTGACGGAGATGCCAAGTTCGATGTGACGCAGATCAATCCCGACTATCTGGCCCGACTGCGTCAGCGTGTGATCGATGCCGGGGCTCG
>Ga0193709_1000385_pt1 | contig 16003 bp, 21 predicted proteins | sample H3c2metaG_FD_160571 | JGI IMG/M metagenome (GOLD analysis project Ga0193709, IMG submission 160571) | Soil microbial communities from a riparian zone of the East river system, Colorado, United States - H3c2 | ecosystem: Environmental > Terrestrial > Soil > Riparian zone | place: USA: East River... | reverse complement strand
AGGCGAGCACGTCGCCATCCTTGTTCACCGAGAGCAAAAGCGTCTGCGGATCGCGCGTGTGCGCTTTGAACAGAATCTTTTTGAGATTCAAAACGATGTCCGTGACATCCTCGACGACTCCTTCAATCGTAGCGAATTCGTGCATCGCTCCATCGACTTTAATGGAGGAGATGGCCGCGCCTTCCAATGAGGAGAGCAACACCCGCCGCAGTGAGTTGCCAACGGTATGGCCGTAACCGGTTTCAAACGGCTCGGCGACAAATTTAGCGTAGGTTTCAGTGGCAGTTGAATCCTCTTTGGTCAACCGCTTGGGCATTTCGAAACGTCCTAGACGTACTGGCATATTTACCTTTCAAACAATTTTAAACTGACTCGACGGTGATTATTCCCGAAGTCCCGGCGAGCCCGTGTAATTGTCTTATTGGATTATCGGATTGATGGACTATTGGATTGATGGAACCGGACGCTGGCGTCCACCCAAAATCCATTCATCCAACGATCCAGCAATCCGGTTTCATTTGTTTAACGGGAATAAAATTCTACGACAGCCTGCTCGTTGCCAATAGGCTGTATCTCATCGCGCGTCGGAATGCGCATCACGACGCCTTTTAAACTCTCTTTGTTCAGCGAAAGCCAATCGGGCACGGCCCGGCTGGTCGAAGTTTCCAGGTTCTTGGTCGCCAATTGCCGCGCTGCATTTGAATTCTTGATCTCGATTGCATCATTCACGCGCAATCCGTAGGAAGGAATATTGACCTTCCGTCCATTGACTCTGACGTGTCCGTGGCTGACCAACTGCCGCGCTGCCGCGCGGGTATTTGCGAATCCCAGATGATAGCAAACATTGTCCAGCCGCGTTTCGAGAATCTGCAGCATCTGCTCGCCCGTAACACCGCGGCGTTTGAGCGCGCGTTCGTACACTCCACGGAACTGCCGCTCCATCAGGCCATAATAATATCGGAGTTTCTGTTTTTCGATCAGGCCGAGGCCGTAATCGGTGTGTTTGCGGCGAGACTTGGGACCATGCACGCCCGGGCCATAATTGCGCCGTTCGAGATACTTTGACGGACCAAAGATGGGGACGCCGAAGCGGCGGCTGATGCGAACGCGAGGACCTGTGTAACGAGCCATTCTAAAAGTTTATAGTTGAATGTTGATGGTTGATAGACTTAGACGCGGCGCTTTTTGCGGGGACGGCAACCGTTGTGCGGAACGGGGGTGACATCTTTGATGGTCGTGATTTCGAGTCCGATGGCCTGCAATGCGCGGATGGCCGATTCGCGGCCTGAGCCGGGACCTTTAACTCGGACCTCGATTTCCTTCATGCCATGGCTCATCGCCTGGCGGGCGGCGTCTTGCGCTACTTGCTGAGCCGCATATGCGGTGCTCTTGCGAGAGCCTTTGAAACCGACCCGGCCAGCGCTTGACCAACCGATGACATGACCCTGCATGTCCGTGATGCTCACCAGAGTGTTGTTGAAGGTGGCCAGAATATTCGCGATGCCAACGACAACATTCTTCGCGCCTTTGGCCTTAACGATCTTCTTGCCCGCCATATCGTCGGCCAGCAACTCGGCGGCTGTTGGAGCAGCCACAGGCGCGCCAGCCTCACTCGGCTTTTGCGCTTCGCCGACTGCGGCAGGAGCACCAGCGGAGCCTTCCCCTGGCGCGGCCCCTTTCTTAGGAGCCTTTTCTGCCTTCTCCGCTTTTTCAGCAGCGGGTTTCGCGGGTTTTTCAGCGCCAGCTTCCGCCTTGCCTTCTTTCTTTGGCGCAGATTTCTTTTTTTCGTCAGCCATAATTTACCGTTTTTCCGAATTAATTTTTAATGGATCCCGGTCTTCGCAGTCGGGCTGCGCACCACACCGACCGTCTTTCTCGGACCTTTGCGCGTGCGCGCATTCGTCTGTGTGCGCTGCCCACGAACTGGCAAGCCACGCAGGTGCCGGATGCCCCGATAGCATTTGATGCCCTGAAGACGCTTGAGATTCATGCCGATTTCCCGGCGAAGATCGCCCTCAATCACGTACTTCCCGTCCTGAATCGCATGTACGATCTGTGATAATTGCTGTTCGCTCAGATCTTTCGCGCGGATGGCGGGATCGATATTGGCCTTGGCCAGAATGACCTTCGAGTTGCTGGGTCCGATGCCGTAAATGTAACGCAACGCAATGTCGATGCGCTTATTCGGGGGAACTTCTACTCCGATGATGCGAGCCATATGTTCGTTAAATCGTTAAAAACGTTGAATCATTATAATGGGGAATCAGCTTATCCTTGACGTTGCTTATGCCGTGCATTCGAGCAAATGACGCGGATGACGCCTTTGCGTTTGATGATCTTGCAGTTTTCGCAAAGTTTTTTTACTGATGCTCGAACTTTCATAATTTAAATCGTTTTCGTTTCTAAAATGATGCGCCCCTGGGACAAATCGCAGGGTGACAGCTTGAGCCTGACTTTATCTCCCGGATTTGGCGCGAAACTTTCCCGCGCTTTTCCGGCCACAAATCCCAGGAGCCGATGCCCATTCGCCAGTTCCACACGATACGTCTTGTTCGGTAGAACTTCAATTACAACGCCTTCAATCTTGAAGGCAGCCTCTCCAGACATGTCAATATTTCCGGTTCGGATTCCGTTATGAGCACCGTATGCTCAAAATGGGCAGACAATGAACCATCTTCTGAGACAACTGTCCAGTCATCATTTAAAATTTTTACTCCCGGCAAACCGGCGTTCACCATCGGCTCAATCGCAATCGTCATCCCCGGTTTGAGCTTTGGCGAAGTCTTCCCATCTACGAAATTTGGGACCTGCGGTTCCTCATGCATCGAGCGGCCCACTCCATGACCGACAAACTCGCGGACGACGCTAAAACCATTGCTTTCCACATAATCCTGGATTGCCCGTGAAATATCCACCACCCGATTACCCGCGTGCGCTTGCGCGATTCCCTCGTAAAGAGCCTTTTCGGTCACGCCCATTAGTTTCTGGGCCAGGACGCCACATCCGCCCACCGCCACAGTCTTGGCCGTGTCGCCAACAAAACCGTTGTAAATAACTCCAATATCCAGACTTACAATATCCCCAAATTGCAGAACCCGCGGCCCGGCAAGTCCATGCACAACCTGTTCGTTAACCGAAATGCACGTGTTGCAGGGGAATTTACGGCTCCGACCCGCATTGCCACGGTGGACATATCCCAAAAAAGCGCTCTTCGCGCCGTAATGCTTCATCCGAGAGTCCGCGAACTGGTCCACCTCCGCGGTCGTAGCCCCTGGCGTGATAAAACTCGCGGTTTCGTGCAGGACGGCACTGGCGATGGCGCAAGCAGGACGCATGATTTCCAAGTCCCGCTCTGTTTTGAAATTCTTGCTCAAGGCATCAAAGCCGACATGGATGCCGGCGTCATGCGGTTAGAATCTTCCGCGGAGTTTGCCCTTTTTCAAGAAGCCGTCGTAGTGGCGCATGAGCAGGTGCGTTTCCATCTGCCTCATCGTGTCCAGCAGCACGCCCACCATGATCAACATGCTCGTCCCCCCGAAGAATTGAGCGACGGGATACGGAATGTTCATGATACGCGCCAGGATGATAGGGATCACGGCAATGACCGTCAGGAAAATAGCCCCCGCCAGCGTAATCCGGCTCATGGCGTTGTGAAGGTATTCGCTCGTCGCGACTCCAGGGCGCACACCGGGAATGTAACCGCCGTTCTTCTTCAAATCATCCGCGATTTGCAACTCATTGAATTGGGTTGCCACCCAAAAATACGAGAAGAACAGAATCATCAGCGAATAGATGAATAAATACAGGAAAGCGCCCTCGTTCAATTTGGCGGCAATGCTGGTGAATGTATTGGCAAGAAACTTCGTTCCCGCGCTGCTCGCGTTGCTGAGTGAGTGACCCAGAAACAGAAAGAGTTTCTGGGGGAACATCAGAATCGCTTGCGCAAAAATGATCGGCATCACACCCGCGTAGTTAACTCGCAGCGGCATGAACGAGGTCCCGCCGGAATAGACCTTCCGCCCGACCGCGCGTTGCGCGTACTGGACCGGAACTTTCCGCTGAGCCTGAGTTATGGCAATAACGCCGGCAATTACAGCGGCCAGGAGAAAAAGGAGCGCGATAAAGTGTGCGGCATTGAAGTTTGCGGGAATACCGCCACTCGGGAAAAACATGTCCTTCAGAGCTACGGCGGCTTGTGGCAGCCGAGCAAGAATTCCTATCGTAATCACCAGCGAAACGCCGTTTCCGATCCCGCGTTCCGTAATCTGCTCGCCGAGCCACATCAACAGCATCGTCCCCGTGGTCAGAATTAACACCGTCTGAATCCGATACCACCAAATCAGCGAGGGCGGATACATGACCAATTGGCCAATGCCCTGCCCGAAAAGCTTCTCAGGATTTTCCCACTGCAACGCCATGGCAATCGCCCAGCCAAAGCACAGCAATACAGTCAGGTAACGTCCATACTGAATCAGTTTTGTCCGGCCACCCTCTTCACGCGCCAGCTTGCTCAACGTCGGAATCACTGCCGTCAGCAGTTGGATGATAATGGTCGCGCTGATGTATGGCATGATGCCGAGCGCCCCCACAGCGCAATGTTCCATCGCACCGCCAGTGAACATGCTCGCCATTCCGAGCACAGAATTGGCCGTTCCAGCGTGTTTGTCGAAATAATCAGCGAGCGCTCCACCATTCAGCCCGGGCACGCGCACAACAGCTTCCAAACGGCAAACCGCAAGCACCAACAGCGTAAAAAGAATCCGGGACTTCAGTTCGGGTATCTTGAAGCAGTTCCGGAAAGTTTCGGCAATGGCGGCAAACATGGTGGTTAAAGTCCCAAATCCGAATTCCGAAACGCGAATGGAATCCGAATAACGAACTTCAAAATATTAGCGGAGGTTGGCAAGCGCAGTCAGAAGCTCAGGGTTTGGCGATTTCGGCTTTCTTGGGCTTTCGAGGCTGGGCTTTCTTGACAGCGATGACTTCACAGGAGCCGCCTTTGGCCTCGATTTTTGATCGTGCCGAAGCACTAAAAGCATGAGCGCTCACGGTCAACTTGCGCGAAAGTTCGCCACCGCCGAGAATTTTAACGCCGCTGGAAGGGCCATTGGCCAGGCCGGCCGTGCGCAGCGCTGCTTCATCTACCCGCGCGCCATCTTCGAATTGATTGAGGGAATCGAGATTCACGGGCACGTAACGCGTCGTATGGCGCGCGTTATTGAAGCCGCGCTTGGGAATGCGCCGAATCAGTGGCATCTGTCCGCCTTCAAAACCGATACGAATGGAACTGCCGGAGCGCGCCGTCTGTCCCTTGCCACCGCGCCCGCTGGTCTTGCCATGGCCGCTGGATTCGCCCTGGCCTAGCCGCTTTCGGCGATGCTTCGCACCGGGACGAGGTTTAAGATCGTGTAATCGCATAAAAAATTACGCCTGCAAAATGCCCACCTATCAGGAAGCGAGCGGAGGTGCCTGCGGCGGCTCCGGCAGCGCCGTTGGTGGTTTCGGTGCTGGCACCCGCTTGATTTCAATGCCGCGCCCCCGGTAAATTTCTTCACGAAGCCGGAGGCTCAGCAGCGCCGTTAATGTTGCTTTCACCACATTAGCCGCATTCTTCGAACCCATTGATTTGCTCAGCACATCTTTCACGCCGGCCGATTCGAGCACTGCCCGCACGGTTTTGCCAGCTATGATTCCGGTGCCGGGAGAGGCGGGCCGAAGGAGCACTTTCGCTCCACAATAATGTGAAAACACTTCGTGCGGAATAGTCGCATCTTTCAGCGAAACGGGGACCATCTGAGTGCGGGCCATTTCTCCGCCTTTGCGGATGGCATCAGCAACTTCGCCAGCCTTGCCGAGGCCAACCCCAACCTTGCCACGCTTATCCCCAACCACAACCAACGCGCTGAAATTGAATCGGCGTCCGCCTTTCACGACTTTCGCCGAGCGATTGATAAAGACGACTTTCTCGGTCAACTCCTGGCCATCGTGGCCGCCCCCCGACTCAGGCGCAGGCCGTCCGCGGCGGCCGCGGCCTGGGCCGCGTCCACGAGGTGATTGTTCTGGGTTAGGGCTAGGACTAGGGCTAGGGCTGTCTGGTGGTTTGATTTCGTCGGCCACAATATTCTCCATTAATAATTAGAACTGCAAACCGGCTTCGCGCGCCGCATCCGCCAGTGCTTTCACTTTTCCATGATAACGCGCGCCACCGCGATCAAACACAACTTGTTTGATCCCTTTGCCAATAGCCGCCTGGGCTGCAATCGCCCCGACAGTTTTTGCGCTCACTGCATTGGCTGCCAGCTTCTCACGTTCAGGCATCGCCTTGCTGCTGGTCGATGCGCACGCCAGAGTTACTCCGGCCAGGTCATCAATGAACTGAACGTGTATGTTCTTGTTCGTAAAGCAAACGCTCATCCGCGGACGCTCTTTCGTCCCGCGAATCTTCTTGCGCACACGCCAGTGCCGGCGCACCGCCAGGCTATGTTTTTGTTCGGTTCTCATCGCGAAATTCTCGTTAGCTTTTTCCTTACGTCCTGCGTTTTAACGCTATTGGACCGTCTTGCCTTCCTTGCGCACGACGCGCTCATCAGTATATCGCACACCCTTGCCTTTGTACGGTTCAGGCGGATAGAAGCTCCGAATTTCGGCAGCGACCTGTCCAACCACCTGCCGATCCGGCCCCTCAATCGTTAACTTTGTGTTTTCTTCGACTGTCACTTTAATCTGCGCTGGTATCGCATAAATCACCGGATGCGAATAACCCAGGCTCAGATTCACCGTGCTCCCCTGAACAGCCGCCTTGAATCCTACGCCCTGGATTTCGAGTTTTTTCACAAACCCTTCGCTGACACCCTTGACCATGTTATTGACCAGGGCGCGGCTTAAGCCATGCAACGCTTTTGCCTGTGCATCGTCCCCCTCTCGGCTGACGACGACCTTTCCATCCTGCACTTTCAGGCTGGTTCGGCGCGGCAATTCCCAATCAAGTTTGCCTTTCGGTCCTTCGACATGCACCGCCTGGCCCTTGATTTCAACTTTTACCTTTGCCGGGATTGCGATGGGTTGTTTTCCAATGCGAGACATACAATATTCCTTCCTACCAGACGTAGCAGAGCAGTTCGCCCCCGATATTCTTTTTCCGCGCCTGTGTGCCCGTCATCACCCCTTCGGATGTCGACACAACCGATACTCCCAACCCGCCACGCACACGCGGAATATCGGTGGCGCCCACGTAACGGCGAAGACCTGGCGTGCTCACGCGGCGCAAACCTTCAATGATGCTCTTCTTGCCCTGATATTTGAGCTTCAGTTTGATTATCTTGGGGATTTTCCCTTCGACCGCGAAGTCGCTGATGTAGCCTTCCTTCTTCAGGATCACAGCAATGCTCTCTTTAATCTTCGAGTGAGGCATTTCAACCCCGGGCAGCAGTGCAAGGTTCGCGTTGCGAATCCGGGCGAGCATATCTGAAATTGGATCAGTCATTTTTCAGCTTCTAGTTGTCGTTCAATCACCAACTGGCTTTCGTCACGCCCGGGATCAGCCCGTTCAGCGCCGCTTCGCGGAACGTCAGGCGGGAACACGCGAATTTGCGCAGATAACCATGCCGGCGTCCGCTCATTGAGCAACGATTCACCACGCGCGTGGGACTCGCGTTCCTCGGCAACTGCGCAAGCCCTGCGTAATCGCGCTTGGCTTTTAGTTCGGCGCGCAACGCTGCGAACTTCTTGACCGTTGCCGCTTTGCGGTTATTTCGTTCAATCCATGAAGTCTTTGCCATATGAAATATTATACGCTTAAACCTAGCGATTTTCCGCAAAGGGCATCCCCATCATCTTGAGCAGGTCCATCGCTTCGTCGTTTGTCCTTGCGCTGGTCACGATCGTGATGTCCATGCCTTGCGTCCGTTTGATTTTATCCAATTCGATTTCCGGGAAAATCGTCTGGTCGTTGATTCCGACCGAATAATTGCCTCGACCATCGAAAGAGCGCGTCGAAAGGCCGCGAAAGTCACGAATACGCGGCAACGCGGTGGCGACCAATCGATCAAAGAACTCATACATCGCGTCACGACGCAACGTCACCCGGCAACCGATCGGCTGCCCTTCACGCAGCTTGAAATTCGCAATGCTATGTCGCGATTTGCTCACTGCGGCTTTGCGGCCCGTAATCAGAGCAAGATCCTTCGCGGCGTCGTCAATCGCGCTCTTTTCAAGCGAGGCGCTCACGCCCATATTGACGACGATCTTTTGCATCCGGGGAATCTGGTGAGGATTCGTGTACTTGCGCTTTTCTTTAAGCGCCGGCGCGACTTCCTTAACGTACTTATCGTAGAGTCTGGCTTTCATTCAAATGTCTCACGGATTTTGCCGTAAGAGCCTGGTTTTAATTGTTTCCGGGGAATACCCGGAACCGTCCAGAAGAACGGGACGCGGAATATATGATGCCAATAACTGCTATGCAATAGTTATTTGGAGGAATTTTCGGGCTACGCCACAAATACCTCATTAATACCAAGTCCCAGGCCAAAACCCCGTTAGGGGGTGCCCTTGTGGGCCAGACCCGTGACCCCTGAACATTGCGGTTTTTCAGGTGCTTACGAGAGCTCAACCCGTGCGGTCACCCGTGAGGCTCGTGAGAAGCCATGCGGTTGAGAATCGGAGTTCGTCGCGCGAATCTTTGCTCAGGCGCTGGTGCTTTGCTTTTCCGGTGGGCCGGTTATCCGAGTTGGCGTGGCGGGATTCACTCGCTCGGGTAAGAAGGACGGCGACGATGGCCGAAGCGGCAGCTAAAATCAAAGCAAGCCAAACCGTTCGCCGATTTCTCAGAGTAAAGCCTCGGGTCAAGCTCATAACACATTCAACACCAAAGCGACAAAAGTGTTGCGGCGCGTTTTATTGCCAGCCACTCCGTCCGCGAGGTTTTGGAGTGCGGCAGCCCTATGCCGCTTTATGTCAGCCTGATGCGACCGACGGTTTCAATCGCTCCCAGGGCGCTTACGCTCCCTGCATCGAACGCAAGATTTTCAGGCCAAATCGTTCGTCTGGAGAGAGCACGCGGCCATGAGCCTTGAGTTCGCGCAGCGCAGCGAGCGTCATACAGAAATCGACCGCGCTAAGGGGGCGTCCTCGCACGACGCGTTCGTGCCAACGTTTGGCGTCCGTGATTTCTTCAATCTGGTCGCTTGAGCCGGGATAAAACGAGACCAGCCAATCGTCGCGTCGAACGTACCCTTCGGATTCGCCTTTTGGTTCGAGCCACGGATCGCAGAGTTGGATGCAGATAGAACGGCCGCCGCTTTCGCCGAGGCGATAAAACGCGAGGCGAGCGTCCATCTCCGCAAAATGGTGGTAAGTGATCTTGGCAGCGTCGGCGGGTTGGGGAGTAAATTCAGTTTGAAAACCAAGCGTGACGCCGGCGAGGTCGTTCGGATCTTTCTCGAAACAAAGGTTTTCTTCCAGAATCCAAAAGATCTCAGTCGAGAAACCGCGCTCCTTCAAAAGGGTTTTCCAGGCGGACAGGGCGTCTTCGTAGGGTGGGCGATGATAAGGGCGAGTGGTGTCCATAGATGGTTACAAAGTTACATCGTTACATGTGTTACATGGACGACGCAGCAAAATGAGGTTGTGAGAGGGTTCTGGCTTGGGCTCATTTTTGGCGCATTCGCATCGGTTCTTTATGTATCGGGCAAATTTTGGTTGAGCCAGTTAACAAAAAGTGGGATGCCCTGGTCAATCTTAACTGTCGGATTATAGCCGAGTATTTGTCGGGCTTTGGTAATGTCGGCGCAGGTGAGCGGAACATCGCCGGGCTGAGGAGGCTTGCGGTCGAGGACGGCTTTTTTGCCAAGCGCGCTTTCCAGCAGTTCGATCAGGCGGTTGAGTTTAACGGTTTCGGATTCGCCAAGGTTGAAGATTTCAAAGCCAAATTCCTTGTGGGTGCAAGCCACGATGCCGCCGAGGATGTCCGTAATGTAAGTGTAATCGCGAGCCGTCGAACCATCGCCGAAAACAGGAATCGGTTTGCCGGCCTGGATGAGCGTGGCGAATTTGCGAATGGCAAGGTCGGGCCGCTGGCGCGGGCCATACACCGTGAAAAAACGCAGCATGACGACGTCGAGCCCATAGACGTGGTGGTAAACATGACCAAGCGCTTCGCAGGCCAGTTTGCTGGCCGCGTACGGCGAAATGGCCGAAAATATGGCATCGCTTTCCGCAAAAGGAACTTTGGAATTCACGCCATAAACGGAGGAAGAAGAGGCGATGATAATTTTTTTGACGCCATGCAGGCGGGCGGCTTCGAGAATGTTGACCGTCCCTTCGACGTTGACGCGCTGGTAAAGAGCGGGTTCTTCAAGGCTTGGGCGGACGCCCGCGCGGGCGGCGAGATGGATGATCTGGTCGAATTTGGCGGAAGCGATTAATTCGTCAACTGCCGGGCGATCGACGATGTCGCCCTGGATAAATTCGAAAGGTTTGGCGAGGGCTTGGAGGTCGCAAAGGTTGCCGCGTTTGAGCTGCGGAGCGTAGAAGGAATTTAGATCGTCGAAGCCCCGGACGGAATGACCGTCATGAAGCAAACGCTCACAGACATGAGAGCCGATGAAACCTGCGGCGCCAGTGACCAAAAAATTCATTAGAGTAATTGCCAAAAGTAGTTTCCACCTGTCGAGGTAAGGCGCGGTTGGCAGGCCCGGCTCGGGCTCCTCACCGCGCCGTTCCGGACCAGATCCGCAAATTTCTTTTGGCAACCGGTATAAAAAAGCGGGGGGATAAGTCCAGAAATTGGGGTGGAAGTCAAGGCCAGTTGGTTGAAGCGTCAAGGCGCCCGAATCCTTAGCGAAGGTATCCGTGGTTAGGTCATCCCTTCATTTCCTTTGTTTCCTTCTGTTAAAATTCCCATCTTTTTGCCCCGCATCTTTTTGCCTGCTCAGCTTGCGGTGTGCCGTCCTTCGTGAAAAATTCGAGTAATTCGTGTCATGGTCCTTTCTGTTCTCTCTGTTCCCTCCTGTTAGAGTCTTTCCGCCCCTTCCCATCCGTGTTTGATCCGCCGACCGAAGCGGATTCGGTGGAAGCAGAAAGAATCGCCAGGAGCATTGAATCACTCCGTCGGCACAGGGAACGCCATGCGAAGTTAGGTCACGGGTTTGGTTTCAGCACGATCAACTATGAGTCAAAGCGCGTGCCTACGATTGTTCGGTCCTACCACAAAATAAACACCGGCCCTTTTGTCGAAACGCCGCACGGCTTGCGGCTTCTTCACAAAGCCGAGGTGGAGCGCTTAATGGGCTGCGAGATAGATTGCGACCATTACGCCACGGCCATTGAAATTCTTGGCCAAGGCGTGCAAACCCGAGTGTTTCGGAAGGTATTGGAACAGTTAGCCGAATTCCTGTGCAGGTAAGGGTGGGCTGGGTTTCCTTAAACCTTTGGGCTAGCAAACCCGCTGGGGTTGCGACAATCCTGGCGCATGGCGAAAGCACCCGCGGTTAAGTGGACGCGAGAACATTTTCTTGTCGCATTAAATCTTTATACCAAGCTCCGCTTTGGCCAGCTTCATAAAGGAAATCCTCTTATTATCGAAGTAGCGTCAAAAATGGGACGCACGGCCAATAGTCTCGCGATGAAGCTTGCTAACTTCGCATCGCTTGATCCTGTAATTAAGGCACAGGGAAAAAAGGGCTTGCCCGGTGCTACCGCGCAGGACCGTAGAATGTGGGACGAATTTCATTCGAATCTCGGCACTTTGGGACCGGTCAGCGAAGAGCTGTTGCACGACCTATTCACGAAAGACGATAAGCGTGAAGTAGACGTTCTCCAGGGAAGCAAAGTGGCTTTGGAGCCGACCAGTAAGCTAAATGCGCCGACCGGTCCAACTGAGTCCACAGCAACCGTGAAGGTGCGCCGGGGTCAGCAATTCTTTCGTCAATCAGTTCTCGCATTGTATGGGGTACGCTGTTGCATCACCGGAATTGCGGTTCCCCGTTTGCTTGTCGCCAGCCATATTAAGCCGTGGCGCGATTGTTCGGACAGTGAGCGGGTCAATCCGCGTAATGGGCTTTGTCTTTCAAGTCTGCACGACGCAGCTTTCGATTCGTTCCTGATTACTCTGGACGAGGATCTCAAGGTTGTCCTGAGCCCAAGGCTCAAGAAGTACTTTCCGCAACCTGCGCTAGAGCAGAACTTCTGCCCTTTTGAAGGACAAGCAATTCAGCTGCCCAACAAACTTGCTGGGCCCGACCCGGATTTTCTCAAGGTTCATCGAGATGCGTTCGCCACGCGTCGGCATTAGAGCAGAAAGGGCACGATGACGTTTCATCATGCCCGTTAGTCCAGATTGGTTTGGACAATAAGTCTATGGACTATGAGTCAAGTTGTTCGCCTAAGGACAAGTCGATAGAGGTTAGTTGATGGTTCAATCATCAAACAAACCCAGTTGCGTTGGCGTCTTTGCATCGAGTTGGATGTCCCGAGGGATAAGTCGGCCTTCCGATATTCCACCGAGATTCTTAACGTTCTTGGCAATCGTGGGCAGACAGTATTCGGTCATGTTCTCGTTCAATTCGCTGGTATTGAAACGCAAGAGTTTCCAACCGCTAGTTTCGAGATCGTTGTCGCGGCGATTGTCTTCCGCGATGCGAGCCCGATCCGAGTGCCATTGGTCGCCGTCGGTCTCGACATCGAGCTTGCCGGTTTCGCAGTAGAACGCGAAATCGAGAGCATACTCGTTTCCGTTCGCGGTGATGAAGTCCTGGCGTTCGGCGCTTAGTTTGGTGCGTTTGAGTTCGGTCCAAAGACGGTCTTCCAGCGGACTTTCATCATAGAGATCGTTAATCTCTTCGGCGTGCGTTAGTTTATGCCAGGTGGTTTGAATGAAGACGATTCGTCGCCAGCGGCGGCTCGGAATTGAGCCCGGCAATTTCTGCAACGGTCCGAGAATGAGTTGGTAATATCGGTGCGAGGACTTTTCGTTTCGAGGTTCGTTCGGGAATAGGTCCGCGCGGACGACCTGTCGGACGTTCAGGACTTCCGCGTAATAATGGATAGCGAATGCTTCGGCTCCGAAGATCTTCGTTTGGTAAAAGGCGAGCCATTTCGGCGGCCATCGGCGGGTCAGCCATTTTTGGGCCGCAGTGACGGGGATTCGATACCAATGCTGATCGCGAGCGGACGCAAGATCGCGAGGGTGATTTAGAATCGCAACCAGCACTTCTTTGTCAGAGTGGCTTGGCACGCGCGGGGAGGATAACGCAAAGGCCCAAAGGAGCAAAGGGCGATGAAAGGTGGAATGCGGACGAGAAAACCGTGGGCTGGAACAGAATAAGCTCACTCATTGGGGGATGAATCGACAAATCACAAGTCAGAACACGGCTGGACAAGGTGCGCGCCTGATGGCCCGCGAACGGCAGGTGGCCAGGTTTCGGCTCGCATTGGTTGGTTTTACGTGTTTGGTGCTGATTTTCTGCCTCAACAGGACAAATATTCGAGATTTCAAGGTTTCCACCTTGGTAATATGCGTCGTTGGCCTCATATCGGTTGACCGGGGAATCATTCCGTTGATGGATTGGTTCAGAAAACGGGAGGGTGATGCCATTCGCGGAGCGGAGGCCGAAGAGTCAGTGGGCACAATCCTTGACCGCCTTGCTGATAATCACGTGGTTTTGCATGACGTCGAATGCGCCTACGGGAATATCGATCATCTGATTCTGAGAAAAGATGGGGCTGTTTTTGTGATTGAGACGAAGTCAACGGGCGGGCAAGTGAGCGAACAGAACGGCCAACTGTTGATCAATGGAAAGCCGCCACAAAAGGATTTCATTCGGCAGACACGACGTAATGCTGTTTGGGTGAGCGATGTACTGCAGACGCAGCTTGGAATTGTTCCATGGGTCAACGGAGCTGTTGTTTTTGCTAGGGCGTATGTTTCGGTTCGCGGCGACGTGGGTACAATTGCTGTCATTAATGCCAGTTACCTTGAGCGATGGATGGCCAAAGCACCCGCACAGCGCGAGGTCGGACGACGCGCAGCCGCCGAATGGGAGAAGATCCGAAGCGCATTCGAAGCGCGAAGTCTTTCAGCACCGCAGGCGACCACGCGCCCCGCGACTGCTATTTAAGCCAGCCAATCTTAATCCATTTCTCCAACCCCTTCAACTCCGGAAATCTTCGTTTCCTTCTGTTAAATCTGTGTTTATCCGTGTTCATCTGTGGTTGAAATTTTTTGCGCCGCAGTGACAAGTTCGATGTTTTCTCGCGGCCTTTGCGTCCTTTGCCCCTTTGCGGGAAGCTTCCCTGTTTCAACAATTAGCGTTCATTAGCGAAATTAGCGGATTAATCGTTTTCTTCTGTTAAATCTGTGTTTATCCGCGTTCATCTGTGGTTGAATTTTTTGCGCGGAGCGGAGTAACGCATTGGAGTGCCAATACCTCGGATCATGCGCTGGCAGAGTCTTGCTCGCTGAAAGGGGCGGGGTTTGGTATGAGGGGCAATGCTATCGGTTTTGAGGAAAGGCGCAGCGGAGCTGTTCGAGACGGCCCGGCGTGTCGTGGTCGTGTTTGCGTTGTGCCTATGGTTCGGCGGTTTCACGTTTTATTCGCTGGTAGTGATCCACATGGGGCACAGGGTGTTCGAGAGCCTGCTGGAGGTCGGGTTTCTGACGCAGGCGGTGACACGCTGGTTAAATTTGATTGGGGTCGGGGCGCTCTGTTTGATGCTGTGGAACGTGTTTGCCGGCTGGAGCAAGCAGAGCCGGTTCATCCGAGGGGCGCTGCTTTCGACCTGGCTGCTGGCAGCCGGAATCGAGGTCGCGCTTTTCGTGCTGCATCCGAGGCTGGATGCGTTGCTGGATACGGAGGCGCGAAAGCTTATTTCGCGTGATGAGTTCATAGGTTTGCATCTGCTTTATGTGAATCTTTCGACAACGCAGTGGGTGGCCACGATCGTTTATGTCTGTGCCAGCGTATGGGCATGGCGGAGGATGGATCGGGTATTGGAAGTCGAACGCAGCGAGCATTTGGACAGTGCCACCGAGCCACGCGGCTGGATGCAACCTTTTCAGGGTTGAGGACGTTTCCGGCAGGGTAGCCTCGGTCCTGGCCGGACCGGCCGTTCTTCGGCAACCGCTGGGCTTTGTTGCGGAATCCCTTTGGGATTCCTTTCTGAAATCCCAACGGGATTTCGACCTCCAGCCCAAGGTTGCGAGGAACGAGCTACCTTGGGTATGGTTGTCGAAAACCCGGAAAAACCCCAACGGGGTTTCGCCAAATTTCAGCCATGCCACAATCGTTATCGGCCGTTTATATTCATCTGGTGTTTTCGACAAAAGAGAGGCGCCCTTTTCTTAGGGACAAAATGCTGCGCGAAAAATTACATGCCGAGCTGGGCGGGATTTCTAAAACTTTGGAATGTCCCTCGCTCCTGGTCGGCGGCATAGAGGATCACGTCCATTTGTTGTGCAGATTTGGTCGCACAATCACGCAGGCGGAATGGGTGAAGGAGATCAAACGTGTGTCCAATGCGTGGCTGAAAGAACAAAGTCGAGATTATGCCGATTTCGAATGGCAGGGCGGGTATTCGGATTTTTCGGTTAGCCAATCCAACCTGGAGCAAGTGCGGAACTATATCGCGAATCAGGAGGAGCACCATCGGAGCACAAGTTTCCAGGATGAGTTGCGGGCGTTGTTGCTCAAGCACAGGATCGAGTTTGACGAGCGTTACCTGTGGGATTGAGGCCTCGCGTCGGACGGGCGCAACCCCGTTGGGGTTGGGGAGATTTTCGGGCGACCGTGAACCCAGGGTAGGCTCGCAAGCTCGCCAACCACTGGGCTTTGTTGCGGAATCCCTTTGGGATTCTTTGGAAGCCAAGCCTTTACTCTCCCCATCCAATGGGGAGAGGGTCGGGGCATTGCCATTGAATTAAGAATTGGTGCCCTCAGAAGGTTATCTTTTTGATGCATTTTTGGAAGTAATATGAGCGATGCACGGAGGGTTTTGGCCTTGGCTGTTT